>Ga0114960_10001152_pt1 | contig 21492 bp, 15 predicted proteins | sample C_130625_MF_Meta_FD_92637 | JGI IMG/M metagenome (GOLD analysis project Ga0114960, IMG submission 92637) | Freshwater microbial communities from Lake Croche, Canada to study carbon cycling - C_130625_MF_MetaG | ecosystem: Environmental > Aquatic > Freshwater > Lake | place: Lake Croche, Canada... | reverse complement strand
GGGGTCCCAGGATCATGCCCTGGTGGGCCCACTCCTTGATAATCAAGCAGTTACAAGCAAGTTTTCAAACACTTTTTTGTAGCTGCTTTTTTCATTTGCACCACAATTTGCACCACAACTCATTTCTTAAAACCCCGGAAACATTGGCAGTGGGTGTTTTTAAGGAAAATAAATATTATGGAATAATTAATACCAGAATCAAATAAGGATTTAAAATGGAAAATATATTAAATTACAAATTAAAATATATACCAAAATGGACATAGAAAAATTTAATGACCTAGTTAGTAAAAGAATAAGCAAAGATTCAGATATTTTAAATAAAGCAATAGAAAAAGAAAAACAAACTGTAAAATTTTTATATAAAACAATCTTACATGAATTTGCTCAGGAAATCGAACAAAATATTCAATCATATAACGATATTCTGAAAAAAAATTTTAAAAAATTAAATATATTTATTTACTGTGGCAATAACTATGGAAAGTGGAGGGAAGATTTTTATGAAGACTCAATAATGATATTATTTAAAGCAAAAGATCAAGAAGAACCACATTCCCAAACTCCAAAAACAAATTTCAACCATTTAAATATAAAAATAGACCATGTTCGGGGTATAGGTGAAGGTGAACATGAGTGTTTTAAAGCAAATTATTTTATTTCTACCGGTCACGCTATTTATGAAGAAAAGGAAATTAAAACTTCAGAAAATGAACTAAATAAAGATAAAATTATTCATGAACTAAGAGATTTTTATCATTTATTTCTTGAAGCATTTTTTGATAGAGGCTATGACGGCTCTTTATTTACAAAAAAGTTATAAATTATTTAAAAAATTGGTTGTGCCTTTCTAAATATTGAACATTATAATTACTTAAGTCAAGTATTTGTTCTCTCCCGGTAACACCAATTTTTTGATATGCACTTTTTTCAATTTGATCAGATAATTGTATTTTACCTTTCTGATCAAATGTTATAAGATGTTTATCAAAAAGAGCATCATATGTTGGAGACAGAAGTAAACCATTATTTACATCTAACCTTTCATGATCTGTTGCTTTTGACCATGGTACAATATGAGATGCTATTAGGATATCTAATTTATTAAAATTTGTTACAGCACACTTGTATTCCCACCGATGAATAATTCTTTTTCGGTAAGCACCTTGACCTACTCTGGAAGTAACTAAGCCAGAACGTTCCGTAATATTGGGTAAATTAAATTCAATTGAATTATTGGGGTCTTGAACTATAGAATAATCTGAAAATTGTTCTGGTATAATAGGAATAGATACTCCAACTCGTTTTAGAAAGAATTTTATTCCTATACGATTTGTTCCATTTATATCAGGTGTTTCAAAATAATCAGCATCATGAAATTCCATTTCAGAAATGAATTTAACCAATCCACCACCTTCAATTTCAAATAAAAATACTCTTTTCCCATTATAGAAATGTTCTTTAAGAGCAAGATTTCCTCTAATAAATTGCATGTCTCCTTCTTGTCCTTCACCAGTATAGCTAAATATATTATTGTTATCCCAGCCATCACGATACCCGTATTGAGCTCCAGACTTACCAGAAAAAATAAATATATACGGGACTTTAGCTGAAGGCGAGATACCTCCTTGTCTATTACCTCCATATTCGTTATGAATAATTGATCTTTTGTATAGTTGATTTGGTATAAATGGTGATTGAATCATAATATTTTAAACATAATACTCATACTAAATACAATTTTAACTTAAAATTATATTTAGTATTTTCTTTTTTTAAAAGTGTTTATCTAAAAATTAATCATAATCTTCTTCCTCTTCTTCTACTATCATGACTTCGTCCTCCAATTCATCCAATATAATTTTTTCTTTGGCTTCTATGCCGTAAAATTTGTTTACCATTTCGTCTATTTCGGCTTCTATGGGGCGGAGTTGGGTGTTCATTTCTGCTCGATCAATTTCTCCTGCAAAATATTCTTTCTTGATTATAAGACATTCAACAAACTTTTTATTGAATGCTTCCAGTTCTTTCTCTGATGGAACTTTGATTGGCAGTTTACGAATATCATTCATTTGGACAGCAGCTGAACCATTTAAAAACTCCCGTAATACTTTAAATGATAAATATGAGTTAATAATTGTAATAAAATAGTCTACATTCAAATATGATTCACTATACAATGACATTGATTGAACATCATTAACAGAACTCTGCTTTAATCTACATTTTATATAGAAACTGTTTGGATTTAAAACTGCATTCCAACAAAATCCATTTCGGAAATAAAATTGTGGATTTCTAACAACTGGCATTCCTAAACCCCTATGTCCTGAATGACTCTTCAACCAATCTACAGCATCTTCACTCCAATCAATCAAATAAGGTGTTTCTAAATACCAGCGATTCCCTTCTTTATCGCCTTTGTCATAAAGAACATAAGTTCGTTTTCCTTTGATCCCATTTAGTTTTTGTTGGTCGGATATATTCTCAACATCAAAAATCATTGAATCGGGTATGATACGATACATAAAGCCCTTTCCAAAAATTCTTAATCCAAATTTTTCTTTGATACCATCGAACAGTTCCCAAATTTCAATCTCTTTTAAACCGTCCAAAACGTCTTTCACATCATCAATGCTCCCGCAATCAGATAGCATGTCAAATTTCCGTTTAATTTTTGGTTCGTCATTTATTGCATTCCATAATTTCTGAACTCTTGTTTCCTCGCACCTATCAGCAAACCGAGAAGTAGAAAAGTAGCCGACAAATCTTCCATTGTTACTTGTTGCTAAACCTTGTCCACCATCAGTTAATAAACCAATTAAAGTGATAGAATTTGGCTTAATTGATTTAACGTAACTTTTTATTGAAGCACGGTTAATTTCAATTTGTCTAGAAGTTTCAATTTTACACCACCAAGTATCAAAAACAGGTCGGGCAGGCTTTATAATCTTCTCTAAAATTTGGCTGTTGTACTCTGTTGGTGAGAAAATAGCGTAGTTAATAGCCTTACGATAGGGTTCAAATGAAACTTTGAATTTCAATAATGCGGAATTATTATCTTTTAAAACCTTGTCACCATCGCAGGTATGAGAGTTTTTCCAATTGGGCTTATCTTGATTTAACGCACTAAAGGTCTTGTCTAATATGCGTTCCCAGCCCGATAGATTTTCTTTAGTAGTACGAATCTGTTTCCATTCTTCTTCTGAAATATTGAATGATTCTGCATTTGGCTTCCTAATATCTACGTAAATCATTTCGGGTTTATCAATGGCTCTTTCTTTTTTTATTGTGAAAATTGCGGTGTCTACCAATGCCGCAAATGCTTTTGGTGTATTAATTATCTCAATAACTCTGCATTCAGGTAAAAACTGATGGTTTGTATGTTCTGTTTTTACCTGTATCAAACTAGTTTGCATAGTTTTTTTATTGCCGAACAAATCAGGATTAGCAATAGGTATATGTTGTTGTAATTGCTCGCCAAATAAATCGGTTTGCCCTTCTGCTGAATTGCTTCCTGCAATTCCTAAAAAATGCATTCGCATGTTTTTTTTGGATTGCAGTGTAAGGAAAGTATCAGAAGTAATGTAACTCAATAGGCCACCAGATTTCAGCAATTCCAATCCTCTAAAAGTAAAATGGTTGTAAAGGTCATCGCAATAGCCATATTCTTCTTCCAGCTTTTTGCTGATGCCCATACTACTTATAAGTTTGGTGTTTACATAAGGCGGGTTGCCTATGACAATATCAAAACCTGGATTTTTACTTTCCTTATTAAAAATGCCAGGAAACACTACCCGTTCAATAAAGTAATCTTTAATGGTATTTTTAAATATTGCCAAATTGCCAAGTTCCTCGGCTAAAGCTTTTTCCTTTTTGCGGAGTTTGGTAATCTCTTTTTCGGCTGCCCTGTTTGAAACCAAATGATTGATACCAGAACGAACTGAATTCAATTGTTTGGTAATGCTATCGCTTTGACTTTCAACTACTTTTTCTAGCAGTTTTACAATCTTATTTTTTATTTCTTCTTTTGTTCCGTGTCGGTCGCTTTTATTAATAAAGTATTGGTTTTCGAGATTTACCAATTCTTTCAATAACTTCTCGTTGTCAATTTGGTCAATAAGTTCATTTAATTTTTCGTCTTTGTAAAAACGGAACAAGGAGTTTTTCTTATAAAATTTAAATTCAAGATTGGGTAATGGTTTTAGGTTATAATTATCTTTGCTAAAATCAACCCTTTGTTCCACAATCAATGAAAGCCAACAACGGAGTTTCGTTATTTCAATAGCATATTCCAATAAGTCCACACCAAACAAACAACTTCTTAGCAATCCTAATTTTTTTACATAACGTATTTGTCCATCGGCAAACATTTCAGAAATATGCTCTCTGAATTGCTCATCTTTTGATTTCATCATTTCTGCAACCCAAACTTTTCCTTCGGGGTCAACGGTGGTAAGCACCTGCATCATTTCTTCCAACATTCCCATAGGGAAAGCACCCGAACCACAAGCAGGGTCAAGCACAGTGGTTTCCAATAGTTTATGAATGATGGTTTTGCTGTTCTCGGGTTTTATTTCTGTGTCCAAATGTTTCAATAAAGTGCTTCGGCACATATAAGAAACCACAGGACGTGGCGTATAAAAAGCACCTGTATTTTTTCGGGCTGCTTCTTTGGTATCGTCGCTTTGTTCTGCCAACAGGTTTTCAAAAATTCTACCCAACATTTCAGGGTCAACGGCAATTTCTTCTTCAAGCGGTGTATTCTCTGCAATGGTGAATTTGTATCGGGCAAGTATGCTGTTCAGTCCTTTTTCCTTGTCTAAAAACAAGGTGTCGGGAACTGCAAAGGCATTGTTTACTTTGCCTAATTCGCACCAGTCGTTTGGGTGAACATCAAACAAACCACCATTGAGATAAGGCGAAAAGAAAATAGCTTCTTTGATGGCCTTTTCATCGGCAAAGTTGGCAGCATACACATCAAACACTTTTTTATCACGGTCTTTCTTTTCGCTGTTCAAAGCATTGAAGAAAAGATTTTGCAAAATGAATTTATAGTATGCTGTTCCTTTTGATTTCGGTTTTATTAAATCGTTGTCTTCGCCATTATCAAATTCAGGAAGCAGCAAATCATCTTTCACTACTTTGAGTTCTTTCAAAAACCAAATGAATATCAATCTGGCAATCAAGCGAACAGTAAAATCTTTGTGCTTTTCCGAACCTGCGGTTTGGTCAGGGATTTTGATATCCTTGACTGCCTTGTTGAACCAAGCAATAATGTCTTCATAAAAATTCTTGTTCAGAACCGAAATAGCAAACACCGATTGCCAGTAATAATACAATTGAGTAAAACTCTTTACCGCTTTGCTTCCTGTGATTGGAATAACTAATTGCTTTAATATTGATAAATGTCCTCTGTGCGTTTGCTGTGTATCAATATCTTTTAACAAAGAAACCTTGCCTACCTTTTCTCCTTCACGCCATTCCTGTTTATATTTAATGCGTTCGCTGTTGGCAAACGAAATAAAGTTACTGTATTTGAAAATGATGGTTACTGGTGTGTAAGGGAAAGTTCTGTTGAAAGCTCTTGTAATTTCTGCTAAGTGGCTACGTGTTATTGGTAAATTGTCTTGACGTTTTTTAAGTGTAACACCAAAAAGCAAAAGCCCATCATAATCTACTTTTATTTTTTTAACCTGTGCTAAATTCTTAAATGTTTCTGTTCCTTCAAAAATGCCATCGTTGACCATACCCAACGCATACACATCGGCAACGAGTTTATGTGCTTCATTATTTGTTTTGAAATTATCTCCTAAAATTTCAGAAGCCGAAGTTGGCTCGTCTGCCAAGTAATCAACAGGAACTTTTAGCTCTTCAAAAAATGCTTTTAAAGCATTGATGAATGTATCGGAATGAAATTTATTTATTGAGTTCATTTGTTGCTTACGATAAACCAAGTTATTAAATCAAAATTGTCTTTGCTAAATTTATGTGTTGTAGATCCTTCATCTTTCAGTTTTTGGATAGTTGTTTTACTTCCCGATTTTAGTTTGTTAAGCATATCAAGCGAAGCTTTCCCCATTTTCTGTTTTACTGTTCCATCTTCTTGAACTTCTTCTTCGGTTGCCTGACTTTTTAGCCAAGCAGATAAAGCAGCAGATAAATGCTCAATAGATTTTGGCTCGCCTTGGTCAATATCCTTAGGCACAAAACGAATTTCTTCTTTATGTTTTGTCAAAGCGTCCAACACTTCTTTTTGGTTTAAAAAGACAGGTTTGCCGGAATGGTCAATGTAAATTAATTCATATCCTTTATATTCAAACTTTGTAGATTTGGATGGTTTACTCGGATAACCTAACAAAGCAATCATTCCTTTTTGCGTACAAACTTCTGGCAGCGCATTAAACCCTGTATAAATGCCGTTAGGCATTGACTTGTAAAAATATTCGTTCTTTTTTAATTCCTCCAAAAGTTCCTGTCTGAATGTTTCCAATGATAAATTATCGAAACCAAGTCCTTGTTCGCTAACTTCTATTTCATCCCAAGATGATTGCATTTGCTCCATCATTCGGGCTTTTTGTTTCTGTTCTAAATTTTCATCTTCTGCCATTTCTTTGAATGTTTCAGAAAAATCAAGATGCACTTCAGAACCAGCTAATTTCATTGCAGCCATTCGCTGTTCAATTCTTCCTTGTAAATTCAAGTATGAATTAATGTTGTTGGATGGCCAAAAATTAATACCAAATATTTTTGTGTTGGGAGAACCTAAACGATCAATACGTCCCATTCTTTGAATTACTCTTACTGGATTCCAGTGGATGTCGTAATTCACTACCAAATCACAATCCTGCAAGTTTTGTCCCTCACTCAATGTATCAGTTGCAATTAAAATGTCAATCGGGGTTTGAAGTTTTTCATAAGTTTTTTTGTCGTTCTCTGAAATCCAATGTTGCCATTCATCAAATTGTTTTGCAATAGAAATCTCTTTTGATGAAGGCTCAAAAGTCCATTCCTTTTCACGGTATAATTTTGTGAAAGGTGCAAAGCGTTCCAATATTGGTTCATACTTTTTTGTTTCACCTTCTTCATTCCAAATTTTTGAAGCATCGCCACTAACAACAGCTACTTTATCGAAGCCTCTTGCAATTAACTGGTCATACAAATAGAATGCAGTGTCTTTATATACCGTAAAAATTAGCACTTTATTATTTCCATTATTATCAGTTGTCTTTCGTTTTCTGATTATTCTTTCAATAAGAGTTTCTAACTTATCATCTTCACTTTTATAATTGCTTGGTTTTTTTATTTCTTTGGAAATTTTTCTCTCAAACTGAATTAAATTTGATTGTAATAATTGCAAAGCTTCAATGTCTGCTTTTAAATCTTTCTTAAAATTCTCAATGTTACCCGAGCGGTCAATATCAATTAATCGAGTTTTACGTTTTTTTCCTAATGTAAAATCTTCAATTAAAGCCAAAATATCATCGTCATCAAAAAGTGATGGCTGGGCATCATTCCACCCGGTTTCTTTTTTGGTTTCTTGATATTGTTTTACCCTGTCTAGTGCATTTTGATGATGAGCTAATATTTTCTCAATGGTTATTTGAAAAGAAAGCCAAGAAGATTCAAGTCTTTTTACAAGTAAAATATACATCATCTTAACCAAGAAATGGTCACGTTGCTTTTCATCATGTAGAATATCGATATCTTCAAATTCATCAATATAGAATGAGGGTTGGTAGCCAGAAAGCATTGGAGGGAAGTGTTCAAAAAGTTCTTCAAAACTTTCAAAGTTACCAATTTGCTTTGGCGTAACAAAGATATTTTCCGGTTTTGATTTCTTAGGAAATATTAAACCGTCTTGCTGTCCTTCTATCATTTTTCTTGTTCGAGCAACGGTTAATGAATCTGTAAGTTTAAAAAAGTTGGGAGATAATTTCTTTATGAAATCGCCAATTTTTGGTACAGGTTCTTGTGTCCATTCGTTAAAAGCTTTTTGTGCAGATCTAAATGTATAATCTATGTTCTTAATATCCAATGATTCTTCGAAGCCTTTTGCATTTCCACCAACAATCAACTTGAATTGATTTCGAATATCCATCAACGAATTGTTGATTGGAGTTGCTGAAAGCATTAAGACTTTTATATCTTCATTTTGAGAAAGTATTTGATCTACTAAAAATTTGTATCGTTTCGACTTGTCGTTTCTAAGATTGTGGCTTTCATCAATTACAAATAGTTTGGGTTTTTCATTGACAAACAGTTTATCTGACCTATCGAGGTATTTCTCCATCAAGTCATCTGTCAGGTCAGTATGAAACCTTAAAAAATATTCAAATTGATCTTTTTCAAATTTTGAATTTTGATTTTTCTGATAAATTCTCCAGTTATTTTGCAGTTTCTTAGGGCAAATCAAAATTATTTCACGATTTTGTAACTGATAAAATTTCATTACTGCCAAAGCAGTCCAGGTTTTACCCAAACCCACTGCATCGGCTAAAATTGCTCCATTGTGTTTTTGGAGCATTTTAATCAAACTTAAAACACCTTTTTGCTGAAACTCATACAAGGAATTATAAATAACTGTATTTTCTAGTCTTCCGATTTGTCGATTAAATTCAGGGTTATCTTTTTCAGATAAAATTTCGTCACCAAAGAGCTCAAACAAAACTTTATAGTAAAGTTGTTTTGGAGAATATTCAGTAAAAATCTTTTTGATTTCGTCTATTAGGTATTGTTTGAAAGGAATTCGATTAATTCCACCGTTGCCGTCAAGAACTGTTTTATATTCATGAGCCTGTGGTCTTGACCATAAGTCTTCAAACCACTTGGTTAACTCATTGTATTGCGGGTCTGAACCGAAACTGCCGATATTTAATTCAATATTGTTTGTTATTTTTAAACCAACTCCAGCTTCTGTTAGATTAGAACTCCCTGAAATATAATAGTCCTTTTGTGCATCTTTGTCATTATGTTTATATAAGTATGCTTTAGCGTGGCAAAAGTTTGGTTCAAGGGTTTTTGCAATTACCTTGTCAAGTTCTAAAAAAGCAACTGCTTCTTGAGCAACTTTACTAAGTTTTAAAGATGCATCAATATTGATATCCTCGTTTAGCAAGTCAAGAACCCTATCCTTTTCAAAGTCGAAATTTACGATGTCGCCAAGTATAAATTTATATTCGTCAATTTTACCCTTTGTCTCATTTGATAAATAAGCCAAAGCACCAACAGTAAAATAACCAGTTACGATTGATAATTTACCTGTCTGTGTATATTTTGTTATCCATTCATGGACTTTTAAATTTTCGTTTTCGTTGTCTAATATCATTTGTTTAAATTATAAAAAGTTAATGGATGTATTTAAATATGTTTACTTTGTTTTATCTCAATAAATTTAATTAATAATGATGTAAAAATATTATACTTCTTTTCTCTCAATTTTTAATTTCCTGTATTATCATTTTCAAAAAAATTAATTTCTAAATTTTAATACAGTACCTTCTCTTAAGGTCACTATATGATTAGGAATGTCCAATCTATATGGTACGATGGTATATGATGGCAATAGAGTATTCTCACATTTAACTGTATATAAATTTATATCGTTAAATTTTTGCAAATTTTGGTCTTCCAAATTGTTTGTTTCTATTTCATATTTATTATTGTCTTCTGAGTCAGCATCTGGATTGTGAACCTGCCTAATTGAATTTTGTGATTTAAAATATTTCCATTTTGCTGCTGAAAAATCCCAATAAATGCAATTATGACTGTAGTAATAAGGCTTTTTTAATTCAGCTAACATTGCATTAACATATTCGGCAGGTAAATCAGTTTTAAATTTTAAACCATGTATGAATTTTAATTCTTCTAATTGAATTGGTGTAACTAAAATATCTAATTCAGGCTTCCATTGAATCAATTTCAACTCAAACATTAAATTAGCATCATAAAAATCAATACCCCTTTCTTCAACTTCATCCCAGGTTAAATCAAACCCGGAAATTGTATTATAGCAATACTCTAAAGGTCTTTTGGTTGAAAAACCAGATACATTTAAAGCTACTTTCATTTTTGATCTCATTGTTTTAAGATCATCATTAACTCCTAGTGAAACAGTTCTTCCTCCAATATGGTTAGTGAAAGCAGTTAGGTTATTGCTACTAATATCAGATTCAATTGCTAACTGAGTAAGTAACAAATTAACATTATGAATCTTAATAAATTTATCAATTATACCTTGGTCAATTACTTCATTGATTTTTACATGACATGTGTCATCACCATCTGTTAGAACAAAAATTAAATATTCATCAACTGGAGATTCTAATCTACATGATTCAACTGCATCTGCGATAGTATGAAAAAGTGGAGTGGATTGGTCATGGTCAATTTGTTTAATCCTTTCTAACATCTTAGCCTTATTGTTAGGTAAAATTTCTGCGAAAGACTTTCCATTGCAATTATCTCTCAATAACCTAAGAACTACTTTGTCATCTCTTTTTCCAATAGCAGGCAAAATTTCTTTTTCAAATAAAATTTGCGCTATTTCATATTTTCTGCTATTACCAACATTAGCTCTCATACTTCCACTATTGTCATATATTACTTCTATATATCTACTCATAATTTAGAATTTATTGGAAGAGTAATTTAGAATATTTTACTCATATTATTAAATTTTCTAAATTAATTATTTATGTCTATTTTTTCATAATAACTTTATATCTTTGTCCCATCATCTAGAAGCCTAAATGGCTAGCAACCGAGAGAGTTACCCTCCACGGTGCTGGAATTAGATGAGGACAATTACAGTCAAAATAAAACGTAATTCCCTTTCAATTTTTTCTTGGTGTGATTTTTAACCTTAAAAACCACATACCATGGACAAGAAAACAGTTACTCTTCAGCTTTTTATGAAAACCGGAGGCCCTCAGCCTGAAACCTGGGACCCAGAAACCATTAACAATTACTTTATTGGCAATTTCGCTAAACAATGGGCTATGTGCGATGGGTATCTTCCCACCTACCTTGGCTATGAAAATGGCGTAATTAGGTTCAAATTGGTCACAGATCCCCGAATTACGGGCATCTACTGGATTAGCCTATGTAATTACATAGCATATCAGTATAAAACCAAGATTGAGTTATTAAAGGATGCTACAAAATATGATGTTGAGCACTTCATGGCTAATGACATCATTGGGTTTAATATAGAAGCTAATGACCCTGAGAAATTCAAAGAATATGATGCAAGGCTTAAGGCTTCATATGCGTCCTTACCCGAAAATCCCAATTTGCTGCATAAAGGGAGGATTAGGTAATTCAGCCAATAATTCTATTAAAAACTCAAAAAGATTATTTTATTAATAATTAAAATGTTTTAAAAACTTTTAATGCAATAAAAACTGAAATTATTAAGCCTAATGTAGTTATTGCCATTAATATGGTTTGATTTGTTTTATTTTTTTGAAAATTTGCCTTTACATCTAAATCCAGAGATTGAATTGTATTAAGTAATTTTTCAAAATTTTGTAATTCATCTACTTTTATTTCATTAAGTATTGTGTGAATTCTTTCAAAATGCCCAAGGATGTTGATTGAATCAATTTTTAAAGCTAGTTCATTAACCTTCTCAGCTACTATTCCCAATTCAGTACCTACATCTGATAATGTAGTCTTTGCATCATTTATACCTTTTTGAAAAATTTTGCTCGCTTCGTCTAATTCTTTTGAACTATTGCTACATGCTTTTGAAAAGTCAAGTGCAGCTTTATTCATTTCATTATTGATTGCTTCTACCCTTTTTTGAAAAGAGACAATAAAATCTTTTGACATTGCAACAACATTAACTGAAGCATCTTTTGCCATACCTATTTCTTCTGTGAAATGTTGCAATTGCGATAACTCCTCTTGTAAAGTAGTTAGTTCTGAATTAATTCTGTCTAAAGTTGTCATTTTATGCTATATATTTTTTGTTAAAATTTTTGGTCCATTCTGTATGCTGCTTTATTGAAATTAAAAGTGAAATCTCTTCAATTATATTCTCTAATCCAGCATTTTGTTCAAGTAAATCTTTACGTATTAAATTAAGTACGAGCATTATATTTATGCCTTTATCTTCAAATCTAAATAATCCAGCTTCCAAATCTTCAACTGCTTTTTCAACGATAAAATTACTTCGGATTATTAAATTCCCATTTATATACTTCGTCTCAAGTAATAAAGTTGAATATGCATTTAATATCAAAAGCGCTCCATTATCTGGATTGTCTGAAAGTATTCTTGATGTTGAACCACGTAAATGCTCCAATAAATCAGCAACACCGTTAGTTTCATTCAGATATTTTTCTAAAATTATTAAATTAAATTCTTTTCCGAATTTTGTATCTTCAAGTAATGCTTCAGTATATTTAGAACTAAAGTGTAATCTTATCTCCTTTTCAATATCTTCATGATTTTGTGTCGCAATACCAACCTCACATAATCTCTGCATCTCATTGATAGCTCTAGTTCTTTTACTTCCTATAAATTTATATACAAATTCGATTAATGCATGAGCACAATTTCTAATTAAGGTACCTTTATTATTTAATTTTACAAATTCAATCAACTCGTATACTCTTTTTGGAGATAAATATCGAGTCAAATAATCTTCTAAATTTTTCAAGTATTGTTCATTAGACTTACTTTGAATAAATAGCTTTACGCTTTTTGATGCATAATCAACTTCATAATCATCAATTACGCCTATTACTGAAAGTCTATAAATAGCTTTGAATGTGTCAATTTCACTTCTAATTTGATAAAAATATTTATTAAGTTGCTTTTCGGCTTTTTTATCTTCAAAAGGTAGCTTATCTGAAATATCTATATTTTCTTTTTTCTTTACATCTTTTATCATGATACTATAGAAATCTGTAATATTATCACAGTAATTAGAAGCAGTCTCAACCATCCACTCTGTAATAGTATCAGAAACATGTGCTTTTAATAAATCAGTTATTACATTAATCCTATTATTTCTAAAGCCAATAGTAATATCTGGGAGTTTTGTGCCTAATGGCTTATTCTTTAAAAGTATTTCAATTCCTGGTTGACTATTTCCAACTACTTCAGATTCTAACCAATCAAAGTAATTATTACTTGGTGCTTTTGACTTAATATAATCTATTATAAAATCAAGAATTTGATTTGCAAGATTAATATCAATAGATTCATGTACTCTTCGTATATCTTTTTTAAGATTTATTAAGTCAATTGATCCATAACTTACTTGGAAGGCTTTATTTATGTATAAGTTTTTAAAACCATTCTTTTCCCATGTCCTTATCTGAACTACCTCTCCTAGTTCTTCAAAAACTTTTTGTGTAATTTCATTTGAAATTTTTTGAGATGGGTAGGTTATTTCTTCCAACAACTCTAAAAGCATTTCATAATCATGGTCAATACTTTTAAAATTATTTGAATGAAATGAATTGACAATATTAGTGTCAATATGTTTAGCATCACTACAGTATAGAATATGGCAATAGGCTCTTTTTTGATCTCTTCCTGCTCGACCTGCCTCCTGAACAAACGATTCAATTGATGACGGAAAATTAAAATGTACTGTACTTCTAACATTAGACTTATCTATCCCCATTCCGAAAGCTTTGGTAGCAACTAATATATTAAGTTCATTATTTATGTAGTTTTTTTGATTTGTTTCTGAAGAAGATACATCTAATTGCTTTTCATCTGAGCTATCAGAACCATAAAATGTACCAACTTTGATATCATTTAATTTTAATCTAGGTGCTACATAATTCACGCCCATTGGACTTTTTTCACTTTTGTGCGGGCAAAATATTAAAACTCCATTATTATATTTATCCTTTTCATTTTTTGAATAAAAGGCCAAGTTATCAAAATTATCTGGAATTAAATTAATATCAGTTTCTTCATTAAGTTCATTTGGTAAATTTATTAAAATTGAATTTAGGGTATTTATTTTTGCATCACCAACTTTTTGGCTTGCAGACCATCCAATACTATTTTTGGGTAAGTCTGATTTAACATCATGAATTCTATAAATCAATTCTTTTCGATGTGCATTTAAATTTGAAATAACATCTTCATCCCCGATTTGCAATTCCCTTTTTACATCAGACAAAACATCAAAAGAAGCAGTTGCGGTTAAACCAAATAAAGTTAATTTATCTTTACTCCCCCAGGTTTTACAAAAAGTTCTTGCATTTGCACCGAGTTTTAAATAAGAGGTTCGAAAATCATGCCCCCATTCTGACACACAGTGGGCCTCATCAATAACAAAATAGGAGAAATATTTATCATATTTATTTTGCATTTCATTCAGTGATGCTCTAAAACCCGGTATCTGTAGTCTTTCAGGTGAAATAAATGCAAACATGACTCTACCTTCAATTAACTGATCTTGTGCCCATTTTCTTTCATAATGTGTTTTTAATGATGAATTAATAAAAATTGTAGAGTCAATTTCATTTTTTATAAGTCCTAAATTTTGATCCTCCATCAAAGATTTAATTGGATCAATAATAATAGCAACACCTGGTTGAAGTAAAGCGCAAATTTGATATGTTAAAGACTTACCGCCACCTGTTTGTAGAAGTCCAATAACGGAATTCAGTTGTAATGCTTTATTGATAATTGGTAATTGGCCAGGTCTTAATGATTTTTTTCTAAAAGAAGATTGTATTAGATATTCTAAGTTTTTTACATTTATACTTTTATCTAATACTTGCTGTTCGACTTCTTTATTATCGAGTAATTCAACATAATTTATTAGCGGTGCGCTTAAAAAGTCTCTTAATTCCTTTTTTGAATGTGCTGACCTTATTGTTACTTTATTTATTGATTGTTCTGTTTGAATTGTATCAGTAAGGCCCCACTTTTGCAATACACTTATATCAATCAATAAGTCACCACTATAATTATATGATTCATTGATTGGAAGTTTATTTATTCTAATCTCTTTTGCATTAAACTCTTTAGAATTATAAATTGTTAATTCAATTAATGGTAGTTCTAAATAAAACCCTGATAAGTCATTGAATATTTTCCAACTATTTTTAAAATCTTTAATTGCAATATCTGCACAATCAATATCTCTTTCAACCACTGCAATTTTCCATATTTCTTTTTCAATTGAAAGGGTCCCATTTATTATTAGTTCAATTAAAACTTTTTGAATTCGAGCAACGCCAATTGGAGTTAATGCAACATTTAATGCTTTTAGACCAATTTCATTTTCCCAAATGGGTTTGTCATAATTATCTTTAATACGTTCGAAATATTTATCTTCAAAAAAAGAAGAATAATTATTCAATAAAGTAGGTATTTTGGCCCATTCACTTGATTTTGCTCTTAAAGTAGCCCAGCGAGTATTTTCTAAGCATTGCATTGCTTGATCACGATATTGATCTAAATTATATTGAGCTCTATCATTTATATGCTGCGAACCATCAACTTCTAAAATAAGTCCCCTACGACCTTGTTTAGAAAGTATACAAGGAACTTCTATTGCAAAATCAACCCTTTGTTCTCCCATATTGTCTATAGGTTGATTATATAATTCTTTGATGTATTCTCCAGACTTATAGCTATATGAGAGTATATTTGAAACAGATCGTTGAGGTTCTATTAATTGTAACCAATGTTGTCCTAATCTATTTAAAAGATGTTCATCTAAAAATCTTCTTTCTAAATCACTTCCCAACCACGTTTTCCAAGTATTGTTTTTTAATGGCTCTTTGCCAATTCTAGGATCAATAATAAACAGAGAAGAAAAAAGTTGTTTTGTGAAATCAATTGTAGCATTTTTTTGTGCATATTCAATTGTTCCAGTATCACTTATTAATTTATCAATATCTCCCCAAACAGAAACAAGATATTCTTCAACCAATATGTTTGAATGAGTTGGCAAACCTCTTTGTAAATAATTATGATACACAGCAATTATGCTATATAAATTACTTTCTTTGTCAATAGAGTTTTGCCTAGTTGGTAGATCTGTCTCAAAAAAACACAAAGAATTTAATAATTCTTTAGTTATATTAATAGCATTGTCATAGTAATGTTTTTTTATAGCATTTAATAAAACATCAGAATAAAAACCAGCTAGAAGTTGTCTTGGCATTAATAATTATTTTTATATATTACCAATTCTCTCTCCACAATTACCTTCTTCACATCCCCATTCCCACCTTGAATATAATAAGCTTTAGCTAGCTCATCTCCAATGGCTTTGACAAAAGCTGCTTTAATTTTAGAGATTTTTTCAACTGCAGAATTACTTGTAATATTTACCATTTCATCAATCCTATTTCTCATTTCATGCAAATCTCCAATACTTGATAAACTAGTGTAAATATCATACAACTCATTCTTATAATCACATAAAAAACTAAGCCCAATGCCATCTGGGTGTCTTAGATATAAGAAGAATAGTGTTTTTTCAAGAGGTCTGAGTTTAATTTCAATATTACCAAAGTCAGGCAAAAAAATCCTTTTTCTATTATCTATTACTAGCTTGCTTAATGGTACAGTTTGTTTAAAATTTTGAGAGAATAACATCTTTACCCTAAGCGACTCCATTATATTCAGAGCTTGGTTTATTTCAGCAAATGTCAATTTACCTTTTAGTTTAACCATACATTCAGAACAAATATCAGCTGTACGCATTTTTAACTTAATATCTTTTTTTTCTAAGCACATGTCATTAATACATCCTATTGGATCTAAATGAACTGAAGTTCTTAACTCATTATAATCATTAAACATATGCTTTTGTAAAATCAAAGCAACAACTTCATATGCAATGGGGAAAGAATCTAGGCATTTAATAAAGTGATTCCAATCTGCAGTATGTATGAAACCATTAAAAGGCATCTTTTCGTCTAATGAAGCGAACCAATTTTTTGAATTAGAAACTTCAGTTAATAATATTACAAATTCATTATCAGGTATACCATTCTTTTTTCTATAAGTATTGCATTTATCAAAGATAGTAGCCCAATTAGTTGTTTTTCTTGAAAATGGAAATTCAAACTTCTTTAAGGGCCTAGTTTCATTATTTTCAATAATATTGATAGACTTTTTAGAATAATTTAAAGGAATGCTATGTGACTTTTCAAATGCTTTTACATTTGAAACACGCTTTTCCAATAATTCATCTTCTTCAAAATTTATAACATTATGGCTATCACAAGTAAATTCAATAGGCCCACTTATGGCTTGTAGTATGTCAATTACCTCAGTAAAAGTCTCTGTACCAACTTCTCCATCTTTGATTAAATGCACTTTCATACTTAGTCCTCAAATAAATTATCTAAATTTCTATTATCTCTTTTCTTATTAAAATAAGTTGAAACTGACTTGTCTAACTTATTCCAAACTGTATTATTCATTTCTTTTTTATCAAAAGCAAAACTATTTTGTTTTTTAATTGACATTGATTCTGCAACTTCAACTGCATCTAACGTTGCTCCTATAAAACTAAAGGTCCATTTACCGGTTTCCTCTAGCCTAGAAATCATATTACGAATTTTTACTAAATTATATCTTTTTGAAGCATTTTCATGGCCATCTGTAAGAATAACAACTATTACAGTTGTTGGAAGGGTAGATTCAGCTATTTTACGTTCTATTTGCGATACAGTTTCCCCAACAGCATCCATTAGTGCAGTTGAGCCATTAGGGCGATAATTTTGATAATTTAGTAATTCTGCTGCCTTGGGTTCTAATTGGAAATAATGATGATCTACAAACGTATTAAAAGTGGTTAACCCCATGGTTATTTCTTCCTCTTTAAACTCTAACTCATTGTGCTTAATTCTATTAACTTGTTCATTAAAGCCATTAATGGTGCTTTCAATACAATCAGACATTGATCCACTTTTGTCTACAATTAAGTGGTAAATTGTTTTTCTTGTTTTCATGTTATTTATTATTTATTAATTTTATGTAAATTTTTTCAGGATAGCCTCCTTCGAATACATACTCGGTAACTGGGCAAAGCCATAATTGATGATTTAGAGTATTTTCTTTAAACTTTTCAACTAAATAATAGGCGCCATAATCAACAATAGCATGCCCTATATTATCAAGTAGACCCCTATTCATCCCAATTCTAATTTTATTTAAAACCGCTTCTAAGCCTTCAAAAGGCTCGGTACTTAATTTTAGTGTGACTTTACCTTGGTTATTGGAGATATAGTCAAGAAAGGTATCAGAACCGTCAACCATCATTAAATTGGTTTTAGTTCCTAGCCCTGCTTCTAAGAAGGCGGGCAAGTCGGCATACCAGATTCCGGCTTCTTTGTAAAAAGACAATGTTTTAGTAACAATGGGGCTTTGTGTAAGTGTTTGCATATTTTATTGGTTTAGAATACAAAATTAGCTTGCCAATAGGCCTCAAATATTTCTCTACAAGCTTGTAATGAGATAAGCCAAAATGCTCAAATTCAATATGTTAATAAACTCCCCAATTTATATAAGCCCTAATAGGCCCTGTTAATAAATAATTATTCTACTTATTTATCAGGAGTTGCTAGTAATATCTATTTTTATCTTCCCCCCTAAAATTTCTTAAATGGAAAACCAACCAAATAAATTCAATATAGAACATGAACAGCAATGTAAAGATGCAATCAATGACATCTTAAGTGAAAATATTCTAAGCCCTACTAGAATTATGCATTTAATAGAAACATACAATGAACTATATGAAGATGTTCAATATAGACAAGAAGGAGAAATGGGTAATTTCTTTCATTTATACATGAAACTTTGTGAGTTTTATGGGCTAACTATTAAAAGAGGAAGCGCAAAAAAGGCTTTAGATGAATACAGTCAAATTTGCCATTTAAGTAATGGAAATATATTAAAATGGTTAGTCAAATACGAGGACGATGGGCTATATCTTAGAGAAACTGTAAAAAAAACTAAGCTTGAGGATTATGATCAACTACCTAATGGTAGCGTATTACTTCATAATGACTTTAAAGTAAGAGTAGAACTAAATAGCTTTATACCAGTATTAGATTTTGTATTAACATTTAATGATTACTATGATACTGAAATGGATAAATACAGGTCCGTAAATGATGAAGAGACTTATATGGAGTGTGGTGTAGAGTACTATAAATCAAATAATGAACAAAGAAGACTAATGGATTTTATTAAGCATTTAATTAATCCTCCCATTGAAGATCTTTTTTCAGGACCTGATATATCACTTGACTTTAATAAATTAAAAAACTATGTTCCATTAAAAGTAGAACAACATAGTAGTACCCCTTCAATTGAATTACAAGCAGCCCACGATTTGTTTCATCAAAATTTCTTTGCAGAGGCTAAATTAAAATATTCAATATTACTTGATTCTAGAAATGACTATCAAGAAGCTTGGCTAGGATTAACTATTTGTAATTTTATAATAGGTGACTATGAAGGGGCTTATATAGCAAGCAGTAATCTATACATTTTTAGATACCGTGATTTAATTAACTATATTGAAAAATATAGACAGAATGATAATAAATCAGAAATTGAATTTTTGATATCTGATAAAACTTGTGAAGAAGCCATAAAAGAATTTAACAGTAAAACGAATAAACTAATCTGGTTAGCAGAAAATAGAGAACTTTATAATAGCATATCAATAAGACCGAAAGGACTTCCTTCTATAGCTAATTGTAATTACCAAGGAACCCATTATGAAAATATATCAGAGTTTCATAAAATCTACTGTAATGCACATACAGATGAAAACATATTAGATACTAAAACGCATTTGGAAGCCGTTATTCATTTTATTGAAAAAATGGATATTCAAAAATTAGATGAGTTACTATTGAATAATAGTTACTCTAGTATAAGTAAAGACACTTTTATGAAACAATTAAGTGGGGTTTTTGACTCATTTAATGACTCAGGGGACACCATTCTATATTCAGAACCAGGAGTCTGTCAAGGGTGTCAGAATGGATGCGGTGGTTTTACCTTCTTTAGTAACAAATCAAGGAATTACATAGAAGTAGTTATTAAATCAGAAGATGATAAGGTAAAAGACATATTTGAGTGTAGTCAATTTGAAAATGATAATTTAGTTAAATCAATGCTTGGGAAAAGGATTAAATTTGACCCATACGAAGCCCCTTTTTAAATATGAGAGGAATTATATTTTTACTTGTAGTCTATTTTGTCAAGTACCTTATAAAGGAACTGTCTAAGCCTGAAGTTCATAAAGTAGATGAAATCATTAATGCAATTCCTAATAGAGAGCCTATAAAATATTATTCAAATGGTATTGAACTACCTTATCCTTTTCATATAGAATATAAATTAATGATGAACACTATGGCTAATTCTTGGATGTATAAAGAAGAATATCAAGAGTTGGTGAATGAAAATCATAATGCCCCTATAATAGATAGAGAAATATTATCTCCTTATTTGCAGCGATATACTTATACGTTCAATAATGTGTTTTTAGCTGAATCTTATTTGAATGATCAATGGGACTATCTTAATAATTTGAATTAAATTCATTCATCAGATTTTAATAAATAATTTTTACTATGAAAAAGTACGGTTTTAGCTTCAGTTGGAAAAGAGCCCTTGGAATTACAGCTGCAAAACAAAAATTTGCAAGGGAAACGGGTATACCTACTTCGGTAAATGGTATTGAACGTAAAATAGGTCGTTCGGTTTTGAATATGATATTTGGTGCTTTATTTAAAAGAAAGTAAAAGCTTAATAGTATGAAATACATAATTCTCGGAATCTTCGTAATGTTCTTTTCTACAATTTCGTTAAATGCACAAAAAGTATTTAAGACTTCTTATAAAAGCGATGCCGATAAAATAATCTTTGTTACGGATTATAAGTCGGAGGCTGACATGATTGTTTACGAAACAAAATACAAGAGTGAAGCAAAACCTTATTCAGGTATTTGGTTCTGGACTACCTATAAAAGCGAGGCCGACTGGCAGGTATATTTTACCAAATACAAGTCCGAGGCTAACCTAAAAATATTTATTACTAAGTACAAAAGCGAAGCTGGGATGAAATAACCTTTTTAAAATTAATTTTTTTAAGGCTGTTTTTTGAGGACTTTAAAAATTGGACGACTACTTTCCTCGCTTTAAATTTAGAGCTCAAATTTGAGGCTAAAAAATCTATACAAATTGATTTTGACCTTTGAGTATCACACGGCTTTTTGCTTCTGTGCCCCAATTTTAGGGGGACTATTATTTTAGAAAATAATTTCCTAGGGTAATCATTACAACCCCATTTTTACTACCCAAATGGGTAATTTGTTTTGATGTGAGGGTGCTTTAAGAATAAAATAACCAAAATAAGTGCAAGCATGATAATGTAACTAAGCGGATTAGCAAAGTTTAAAGTCCAACCAAACAACTTTAACCTTTTAGAAATTACGATCCTCTTATCTTCTTTATTAAAATAGAAAAT
>Ga0114960_10001151_pt1 | contig 21493 bp, 23 predicted proteins | sample C_130625_MF_Meta_FD_92637 | JGI IMG/M metagenome (GOLD analysis project Ga0114960, IMG submission 92637) | Freshwater microbial communities from Lake Croche, Canada to study carbon cycling - C_130625_MF_MetaG | ecosystem: Environmental > Aquatic > Freshwater > Lake | place: Lake Croche, Canada... | reverse complement strand
GTTGTTCAGAAGAACCTCGGGGCTGATTCACTTCACCGCTGGCTTGAGGCTGAGTTGCCTCCAGAGTTCTCGACGATTCGCGTCGACACCGCAAAGGCCTATCGCGTCTTGCGCGTCAAAAATCGCGCCTAAAGCGTCAATACGCCTTCATAAACCAGCTCGGCCGCGCCACTTAAACCAACGTGCTCGCCGTCTTCGGTTGCGAACATCCTCACACCCAATGTGCCGCCGGGCACCGTCACCTGCCAAGTGTTTGGTGCACCTGGGCCGGCCCAGTGTCGGGTTGCGAGGGCGGCAGCCACAACGCCGGTGCCGCAGCTCAACGTTTCGCCCGAACCGCGTTCATAAACTCTCATGTTGATGCTGCCAACGCCCTCGTGAATCATCGGTTCGGCGGGCACGACAAACTCTACGTTTGCGCCGGCCGCTGGCGCAGGGTTTAACGTTGGGGCAGAGCTCAAGTCGAGATTCTCTAGTTCGGTTTGCTCGGCGAGAGCCACCACGTAGTGTGGATTGCCCACGTTGATGCCCTGGCTCGGGCGCGCGGTTTGCAAGTTTTTGGCGCTAACCAAAACATCGGCTTCGGTGAGTTTCCAACGCCCAAGGTCTACGGCAAACCCCGCGCGGTTGCGAGTCAGGTCTTTCACGCCGTCGCGGGTTCCTACGGCCAGGGTTTGGCCGTCATCCAACTGCACTAGGCCTTTTTCGGTTAGGTAACGCGCAAAGACGCGAATGCCGTTGCCGCACATTTCGGCGATACTGCCGTCCGAGTTGTAGTAGTCCATGAACCATTCGGCGCGAGGTTCCTCGGCGAGGCTGGCAGCACCGGCTTCGAGACTCGCTGATTTGATGACTCGGATGAACCCGTCGGCACCGATGCCAAACTTGCGGTCGCAAATGCGAGCGATTTGGCTGGTGCTGAGGCTCAGCTGACCCTCAGCGTCGAGCACGAGAACAAAATCGTTGCCGGTGCCTTGGCCTTTAGTGAACGCGAGGGTCGTCATGGGTTCAAGCCTATTAGCCGAGCCCGATTAGTTCGAGAGCCTTGTCAAAGTTGGTCGGATCTTCAAAATCGAGCCAGTTGATGCGAGGGTCGCGCTTGAACCAGCTGATCTGGCGACGAGCGTACTTTTGCGTTAGTCGAACAGTGTCGGCGATAGCGTCATCCTCAGTTATTTCGCAGTCAAGGTGAGCTAGCGCCTGGGCATACCCGATTGCGCGACTCGCGGTTTTGCCGCGCCTGAGGCCCAGCGTCTCGAGCTGCCGCACCTCGTCGAGCAGGCCGGCCTTCCACATGTTTTGAACTCGAGTCTCGAGCCTGGCTCGCAACACGTCGCGGTCACCGCTCAAGCCGATCTCAACGACAGGCTGCCAGCTCTCAGTTTCTTCGGGCAGGGCAGCGGCAAAGGGTTCACCTGTAACTTCAATAATCTCAAGCGCGCGAACGATGCGCCGGCCGTTTTCGGGAATGATGCGGCTCGCAGCAATCGGGTCTAGCGCCGCCAACCGACGATGCATCTCGAGAGGGCCATTCTCAATCAAATCGGCCTCTAGCTGGGCACGATAGTCTGCGTCGTTACCCGGAAACTTAAAAGTGTTCAGAACCGCCGCGATGTAGAGCATCGAGCCACCCACCATAATCGGGGTTAGCCCTTCTGACTGAACCTTTTCAATCAGCGGCCTGGCAACGCTTTGGTAGGCCGCGGCTGCAGAGTCATCGGTAATCTCTAGCCAGTCGAGTAACTCGTGGCGCACTCCCCTGCGCTCCTCGACGCTCAGTTTGGCGGTGCCGATGTTCATGCCCTTATAAAACTGCATCGAGTCGCAGTTGATGACCACGGATGTTTGGCCCAACGACTCGAGTCTCTCGGCTATCTTGAGGGCCAACTCTGACTTGCCGGTGCCTGTCGAGCCGACCACGGCTATGAGCTGGGTTGGGTCGAAGCCTGCTGGCAGTTGCGCCATGAGCTTGGTTACTTCTTGACGCTGAGGGTTAGCGAGCGTTTTGAGCTAGCGGCGCCAGCAGCGCCAGCCTTGCCGGCTTCTTCGCGCTCATAGGCGTCGCCGCCGATTGTGCGGCGAACACTGAAGTTACTAGAGTCGTCGGCCAATAGGTGATATGGCGCTGCCTCGGTGATGGTCACCGTGACGATGTCTCCTGGGCGAGGCACCTCGCCACCTTCGGGCACGTCAAAGTGAACCAAACGGTTATCGCGAGCTCGACCGGCCAAACGCAGGGTTTGATCGCCCTTGCGGCTATGGTGTTGCACGAGCACCTCGGCGGTTGTTCCTACGAGCTTGAGGTTTTCTTTCCAAGAGACGTCTTTCACGAGTTCTGACAATCGTTCGAATCTCTCTTGAACTACCTCTTTATCGAGCTGACCGTCAAACTCGGCGGCCGGGGTGCCAGGTCGTTTGGAGTATTGGAAAGTGTAAACAACGGCAAAGCGTGATTTCTCGGCGACGCGCATGGTGTCTTGAAAGTCTTCTTAGGTTTCACCCGGAAAACCCACGATGATGTCGGTTGAAATCGCCGCGTTAGGAATCAGTTCGCGAACTTTATCGAGGATGCCTAAAAACTTGGTGCTTCGGTAACTGCGACGCATTTCTTTGAGAATGCGGTCGCTGCCCGACTGCAACGGCATGTGAAGCTGAGGCATCACGGTTGGCGTTTCGGCCATTGCCTCGATGACGTCGTCGGTGAACGCTGCCGGGTGAGGGCTGGTAAAACGAATGCGCTCGATGCCTTTGATAGCGCCAGCGGCCCGAAGGAGCTTCGCGAAAGCGCCTTTGTCGCCAAACTCAACGCCGTAGGTGTTGACGTTTTGGCCGAGCAGAGTGATTTCGATAACACCCTGAGCAACGAGGGCTTCAATTTCGGCGAGGATGTCCTCCGGCGCGCGATCGCGTTCTTTGCCGCGAAGCTGAGGGACTATGCAGAAAGTACAGGTGTTGTTGCAACCGACCGAGATCGAAACCCAAGCTGAATAAGCGGCATCACGCTTAGCCGGAAGGTTGCTCGGAAAAGTCTCGAGCGCCTCAACGATTTCGATTTGAGCCTCTTTGTTGTGGCGAGCTCGCTCAAGCAAGACCGGCAATGCGCCTATGTTGTGAGTTCCAAACACCACATCAACCCAAGGAGCTTTTTCGAGAATCGTCTCTCGGTCTTTTTGAGCGAGGCAACCGCCAACGGCGATTTGCATTTTTGGGTTCTCTTTTTTCTTTGCGGCAAGAATGCCAAGGTTGCCATAAAGTTTGTTGTCGGCGTTCTCACGAACCGCACAGGTGTTGAAGACCACGATGTCTGACTCGCCAGCAACCCCTGCTACATAGCCGGCAGCCTCGAGCATGCCGGTTAGGCGCTCAGAGTCGTGAACATTCATTTGGCAGCCGTAGGTGCGAACCTCGTAGCTGCGCGTTGCGGTGGTTGTCATTAGAACTCAATTTTAGCTTGCGCTTCGGCACTGCGAATAGCCTTGCCGATTACATCGCCCGAATAACCTTTTCGAGCGAGAAAACTCGAAAGTCTGCGCATTTGGGTTTCGCGCGTCAAACCGTTCATCCGGCGCAGGCGATCAGCAGCGAGTTGAGTTGCGTTTTCGAGCTCGGAGTCGCGGTCAAGCTCAATCAAAGCACTCTCGGCATGAGCCGAAAGCCCCCGCCGGTCAAGCTCTCTGCGAATAGCTCGAGCGGATTCACCCTTGAGAGCTACTCGCGTTTTAACAATTCCTTGAGCAAGCTTGGCGTCGTCTAAAAGTTGAACTTCGATAAAACGTTCGGCAACGGCGGCAGCAACCTCGGTTGTGGCACCTTTTTTGATGAGTGCCTGCTCGAGTTCGGCGACTGACTTTGAGGTGCGCGTTAGAATCCGAAGCGCCGCCTCTCGGGCGGCATCGGCCTCTAACGAGCCCGGTTCGGCAGGCTCAAAACTGCGCCTAGCAGGTTTTGCCCTGCGTGAACCGCGACGGCGAGGTTCATCCTCGCCGCCATCAATGTCGTTCACTAGCCTTCGTTGGCAACCTTGCGAACGTCAGCATTCGCAATCGGTTCGACGATTTCTTCAGCGACTTCGGCAACTAGGTCTGGAACCAATCGAGGGACACCGATCGAGAACTTGGTTTTGATTTTCTTTTCGATTTCGTCGGCAACCTTTGGGTTTTCGATGAGGAAAACACGCGACTTTTCTTTTCCTTGGCCGAGCTGTTCACCTTCGTAGGTGTACCAGGCGCCAGACTTCTTGACGATTTCAGCTTCAACACCGTAATCGAGCAAACTGCCCTCTCGCGAAATGCCAACTCCATACATGATGTCGAATTCGGCCTGCTTGAAAGGGGCTGCCATTTTGTTTTTCACTACTTTGACGCGAGTGCGGTTTCCGATGGCGTCGGTGCCGTCTTTTAGAGTTTCGATGCGACGGATGTCAAGACGAACCGAAGCGTAGAACTTCAATGCTTTACCTCCGGCGGTAGTTTCAGGAGAACCGAAGAACACACCAATCTTTTCGCGCAACTGGTTGATAAAGATTGCGGTGGTTTTTGTGTTGCTCAAACCACCGGTCAGCTTGCGAAGCGCTTGTGACATCAAACGAGCCTGGAGGCCAACGTGCGTGTCGCCCATCTCGCCTTCGATTTCGGCGCGAGGAACCAAGGCTGCCACTGAGTCAATGACGATGATGTCAATGCTGCCCGAACGAATAAGCATGTCGGTGATCTCAAGTGCCTGTTCACCGGTGTCGGGTTGGCTCACGAGAAGCGCATCGATGTCGACGCCGAGGGCCTTTGCGTAGTCAGGGTCTAGAGCGTGCTCAACGTCGATGAAGGCTGCGATGCCGCCGGCACGCTGGGCGTTGGCGATGGCGTGGAGAGCAAGGGTGGTTTTACCAGAAGACTCAGGGCCGTAGACCTCGATGATGCGGCCACGAGGCAAACCGCCAATACCGAGCGCAACGTCTAGCGCAATCGAACCGGTTGGGATAACTTCGACTGGAGCTCGGTCGTCTGAGCCGAGGCGCATAACCGAGCCTTTGCCAAACTGGCGGTCGATCTGGGCTAGCGCGGTGTCGAGTGCTTTTTCGCGTTCTGTTGGTGATGGCATGTCTGCTGACTTTCTCTAAGCGATTTGGTTTGACTTCAAGTTAGAACCAGCCTCCGACATTGGATGCAGGACTTTGAAACCTCGACAAATCTTTAAGCTTTATTACCTGTTAGCAGGTTACACATTTTCGAACAAGATTTCGAATCTTTTATTCGGCGTGTTGCTTTTTTGTAGGTTTGGATTTTCCGTGCCAACGAGATTTCGGAACTTCATTGGTCTTGCAAATCGCAAGCCACACCTCGCGGGGGTTCTCGCCGTCTGCCAAACACATCGCAGCCGTGCGATCGCCAAACTCGGTCAAAACCAAGTCTTTTTCGATGACTCCGGCATACGCTGCTCCAAACTCTTCGTCCATCAGGACTCGGAATTCGCTCAAGCGCATGTGGTTTAAGTGAGAGTTCTTTAGTTGACTAGCGGGCTAGAGAAGTCGGGGCGATACCGGCTGCGCCGAATCCTGCTGCCCCAAAAGTTGCTCGAGGTGCGTCAACCTGCTCTAGAAGCTCTTCGGCGCTGTCTGGAATCACTACGCCTTCTAAAAGCGCTAGGCGGTCAGAAACCTCGCGCATGATGATCGAAATTGGAACATCCAGCGCATCGGCAACCGAGGCCAAAATTTCTGAGGATGCTTCTTTTTGGCCGCGCTCGACTTCACTCAAATAGCCCAAAGCAACACTGGCGCGCGCTGCAACCTGACGCAGAGTGCGACCCTTGCGCTGGCGAAAATCGCGAAGCACGTCACCGATTTCTTGGCGAACCAAAACCATTTTGCAACCTTTCAAGGAGCCCCGAGTTGCGAACCCCAAACTTTGCTAGGTAAAGCTAACTTAGCCGAACCTACTAGAAACATTAAATCGGGCGACTGACAAATGCTTGAAAATCACCTGAAGTATTCCGTAAGAAAACTAAACCAGAGGTGTGCGACATTTAGTCCCGCGAAACTGCCGCTTCGAGCAAGCGCGTGCGAAGACCCCGAGAGAAGGTGTTGCTAGAGCGCAGCGGCCAGCAGCTTTAGCGCCGCCGCGACCACGCTCGACCTAATCTGGGCCCTGTCACCAGCAAACTGAAACTCGTGAACCTGCGCGCCGCCAGGGGCATCCAACGCAATAAAAACCAAGCCGACCGGTTTGCCCCCTTGGGCCTCGGGGCCAGCAACGCCGGTGCAGGCAACGCCAATCACAGACCCGATTCCGGATTCTGCGCCAGCAGCCATTTTTGATCGCACACCAGCAGCCATTTGGGCGGCAACTTCAGCGTCGACCGGGCCTACCCGAGCTAACAAGTTGGCGTCGACCCCGAGCAATGCGATCTTGAGCGCGGTGTCATAGGCCACGATTGAACCAAGAAGCACCTTGGATGACCCCGGCACATCAACGAGGGCAGAAGCTAGGGCTCCCCCGGTTAGCGACTCAGCCAAGGCCAGTTTTAGACCCTGATTGGTCAGAGTTTCAACAAGTTGAGTTGCGACGGTCAGAGCTGACATGTTCAAAATCTCTAGGCGTGCGGAACGTCGGCTGGTGCCGGCTCATCGTTCGAATGTTTCGTCGCGGCAACGAGGTATTGCAAACCGGTGTAAATCGTCACCAAAAGCGTTACATAGAGCAACCCGGTTGTCAGAGTTTCGTACCATCGCGGCCAGACATGCGTCAACGGCGCAATCAGCAACCCGACGGTAACCGACTGCAAAACCGTCTTTAGCTTGCCGCCGCCCGAAGCTGCGACGATGCGCTTGCGAATCACTGCGAATCGATAAAAAGTAATGCCCAGCTCGCGCACCAAAAGCAAGGCCGTCACCCACCACTCAACCACTCCTAAGACGCTGAGAGTCACGAGAGCGCCCCCGATAAGCGCTTTATCGGCGATTGGGTCAAGGATGATTCCAAGATTCGTGATCAAGCCGCGGCGGCGGGCAATGAATCCGTCGAGCCCATCGGTTGAAATTGCAAGCACAAAAACTGCGAGTGAAACCCAGCGGCCCGTTGACGAGAGCGATGGCGTGCTGTTGATCAAAAGCCAAATGAAAACTGGCACCATGAGAATTCTCAGGGCTGTGATTGAGTTCGGAAGGTTAAACATTTTTTCGGTGGAGCGCTTATAGCCGCCGGCTTGCGAATTGGTGCCGGTTGAAATTTCGTTCAAGTTATTGCCTGCCTGTTAAAAACCAGGCGTCTTCGTCGCCTTCGTCATCGTCAGTTGCCCTCGGAATGAAGTCATCGATACTGCCGGCCGCCAAGTTGCCACGATCAATGCCCGGCTCCTCATAAAAACCCTGGCTTTCAGAGTCTGAATCCTCAGGGTCAAAACCAGGATCCAGCGCCGGGTAATCAAGGTTTTGCGACAGTGAATCGATCACGGCTGCTGCCTGAACGACCGCCGGGGTAGCGCTTGAACCGGGCTCTCCACGAAGCTGAGCCAAAACCTGCGCGAGGTCTTCAGGTCGAACCAAAACTTCGCGGGCTTTAGAACCTTCACTCGGACCAACAATATTTCGCGACTCGAGGAGGTCCATAAGTCGACCGGCCTTGGCAAAACCAACTCTTAACTTGCGCTGCAACATCGAGGTCGAGCCAAACTGTGAGTTCACGATCAACTCAGCGGCCTGCAACAAAACATCCAAGTCGTCACCGATGTCGGCGTCGACCATTTTGGCAACCGCTACCTCTTGCACGTCGGCACGATATTCGGGCTCCATCTGGCGCTTTACGTGGGCGACGATTTCATCGATTTCAGTCTCGGTAACCCAAGCTCCCTGAACGCGAATCGGTTTGTTGGTTCCAGATGGTGAAAACAGCGCGTCGCCCTGGCCAATGAGTTTTTCGGCACCCGGTTGGTCGAGAATAACGCGAGAGTCAGTAAGCGAAGAAACCGAGAAAGCGAGGCGGCTCGGAACGTTGGCCTTTATTAGACCGGTAACGACGTCGACCGAAGGCCGCTGAGTGGCCAAAACCAAGTGGATGCCAGACGCACGAGCCAACTGGGTGATGCGCACGATAGAGTCTTCGACATCGCGCGGGGCAACAATCATGAGGTCTGCAAGCTCGTCGACCACAACCAGTAAGTATGGGTAGGGCTGCAAGACGCGCAGGCTGCCCTCTTTTGGCTTGATTTCGCCCGCAACCACGGCTTTGTTGAAATCATCGATGTGCTTGAAGCCAAAGCGCTGAAGGTCGTCATAGCGCATGTCCATCTCTTTAACGACCCACTGCAGTGCCTCAGCAGCTTTTTTTGCGTTGGTGATGATTGGCGTGATGAGGTGTGGAACCCCTTCGTAGGCGGTGAGTTCAACGCGCTTCGGGTCAATCAAAACCATGCGAACCTCTGCCGGCTTTGAACGCATCAAAATCGAAGTAATCATCGAGTTCACAAAAGACGACTTGCCCGCGCCGGTAGCACCAGCCACCAACAGGTGAGGCATCTTGGCTAGGTTAGCCACAACGAAGCCGCCCTCAACGTCTTTGCCGACCCCAATGGTTAGCGGGTGTTTGCTTGCGATGGCGTTCTGAGAACGCAAGACATCGCCGAGCGAAACAGTTTCACGGTCGGCATTTGGAACCTCGATGCCAATCAGCGACTTGCCCGGAATCGGAGCGAGGATGCGAACCTCGTTGCTCGCCACCGCATAAGAAATGTTATTGGCGAGACGGGTTACGGCCTCAACTTTTACACCCGGAGCGAGCTCAACCTCGTAGCGCGTAACCGTTGGCCCGCGCGAGAAACCCACGACAGCCGCCTCAACGCCAAACTCACGAAACACTGCGCTGACGGCCGCGACAATGACCGAGTTGGCCTCGCTCTTGGCTTTTGGTGGGGTTCCAGGAACCAACATGTTCGCCGGTGGCAAAATGTAGGGGCGCACGGCCCTGGCTGCGGGAGCCGCGGCAGGTGCAGCCGGTTCGGTTGCGTTGCCAACGACCGGCATTGGCGCGGTTGATGTGCCAGGAGAAGAAAAAGTTGGCATGGCCGCTGTTGCCGCCGGGGCTAGGTCAACCTGGTTCGAGACCTGGTCCACCTCGGCAAAAAGCGTGTCGAACTCGTCGCCCTCGATCGGCACGCGAGCGGTAGCGTCAGAATCGAGCTCCAAAGCCGTGTCGTAGGCGCGCTCTGAATCCTTGCCCTTGCGCCACCATGGAACTTTGGTTCCGTCAAAAGCATCAGTTTCAGAGGTGACGCCAATCGCCCGCGAACCCGCGTCCGAGCTGCCAGCATCCGTCTCGGTTTTAGGTTCACCAAAGAGATAAACGTAAAACTCTTGGAGCCTCGCCCAAACTCGATTCGGCGCGGTCTTGGTCATGATCAGAATCGTTCCCACGGTCAACAGCGCCATAACCGGCACCGCGCCCCAAATCGTTAGCCCGGTTAGCAGAGGAATGCCGATCAGCCAACCCAGTAAACCGCCGGCATTTCGCATTTGCTCAGGATGGTTTTGAGGGGTAGCGGCCGAGTTGAACAGAAAAAAGAAACCGCTGACGGTGGCCAAAAATAGAAACAGCCCAAAACCGATACGTCCGTTGTCGCGAACCGTTGACGGGTGGCGCATCAGATAGACCGAAAAAATCACCATGATGACCGGCAAAACGATTGAAAGCACGCCAAACATAAGCCCAAATGTCCAAGTATGAACGGCCTGGGTCCACTCGACCGCAGGCATAAACCAGTTAATGACGGCGCCGGCCACCGCCAAAATGATGATCAGAAACGGCAACCCGTCTCGGCGGTCTTCACGCGCGATTTTTTCTTGGCTCAGCGATCGAGCCAAGGCACCTGTGATGTGGGCAAAGAACAGGTAGGTCAAAACCACCCAGCGCCAAAACCCTTCGGCTGGCGGTTCGTAGGTATTCGGGTTGATTCCAACCGTGCGGTTTCGAGCTGGCGAAGCAGTTTGGCGCTTGCTCGAGCCTGCCGAAGACCCTCGACCGCTAGCAGCCGCTGGTCGGCGCGACGAAGTTGGCCGATTAGACATAGCTCAAAAGTAACAGCGTGAGGGCTCTTTTTGCCTTAGCCACGCTAGACCAGAGTCGTCGCCAAAAAGGCTTCAAGGTTGTCAAAATAGCTGGTCATTCCCTCTTGGGTGCGAGGAATCTGTTCAGCCGGCATCTCACCGAACTGACTAAATTTGCACCAAGATTGCCCGTCACCGCGGTCTTCAAATTCGATAACCACAGTGTGAGAAGGTGTCGATTCATCCTTGGCTTTAAACTCGGCGGCGTCTGTTGTGTAGTGCATCGAGTGCACCATCAACTTAAAAGTGACCACCTCTGAATAACTGCCGTAGAAGCAGGCGTCTGGCTGGCCAAAAGCGCTCACATCAACCGCAACCGACCAACGGCCCCCAACTCGAGGTTCATTCACAACCGAACCCGGCACGACCTTTAGAACCGTCGGAGAATACCACTGCTCGAGCGCCGCAGGCTCGGCCCAAGCGTGCCAAAGGCTGCCCACAGCAACCGAGAAATCGCGTTCTACCGAATACAAAAACTTCGACAAATCAACTGACATTTAGGCCTCGATTACAACCGGAATAATCATTGGGCGACGGCGGTGAGCCTTGCTGACCCAACCGCCGATGGTGCGGCGAATTACCTGCTGCAGACCATAGCTATCGCGGGTTCCATTGGCCATTGCGTCAAGGAGCGCGCGCTCGATTTGCGGCCGCACGTTGTCAAAAACATGGTCCTCTTCGGCAAAAGCCCGAGCGCGAATCTCAGGTCCGACAACAAGTTTTCCGCTTGCCTTATCGATTACGCAGAAAATCGAGATGAAGCCCTCGGCCGCCAAAGTTCGACGGTCTTTCAGGTCTTCTTCGGTGATGGTGCCTACCTTGTTGCCGTCAACAAACAACAGCCCGCACTCAACGGCACCCACAACTTCGGCGATGCCGTCTTTGAGGTCGATTACCCAGCCATCCTCGGTAATTAAAACGCGCTCGGATGCCACACCGGTTTGCTCGGCCAACTTGCCGTTGGCAATCAGGTGGCGATATTCACCGTGCACCGGCATCACGTTTTTAGGCTTCAAAATGTTGTAGCAGTAGAGCAGCTCGCCAGCGGCCGCGTGACCCGAAACGTGCACCTTGGCGTTGCCCTTGTGAATCACGTTTGCGCCGAGCTTGGTCAGCCCGTCAATAACTCGATAAACCGCGTTTTCGTTTCCTGGAATCAACGAACTGGCAAGAATAACGGTGTCGCCTTCGCCGACCTCGATGTTGTGGTCGAGGTTGGCCATGCGTGCCAAAACCGCCATCGGCTCACCCTGTGAACCTGTGCTCATGTAAACGATTTTGTCGAGAGGCAGGTCAGCCGCTTTTTTGAGATCTATCAAGACATCGCCGGGAACGTTAAGGTAGCCCATCGAAGACGCTATCTCCATGTTGCGAACCATGCTGCGGCCAACGAGTGCTACTCGGCGACCGTGCTCGTGAGCGGCGTCGAGGACCTGCTGCACTCGGTGAACGTGTGAGCTAAACGAGGCGACGATAACCTGGCGTTTTGAGCGACCGATGATGTCGGCGATTACCGGGCCGATGTCCCTTTCGAGCGGGGTAAACCCCGGCACGTCGGCGTTAGTCGAGTCGCTCATAAACAGATCGAGACCCTCTTCGCCGATGCGAGCAAAAGCGCGAAGGTCGGTGAGCCTGCCATCCAATGGAATCTGATCCATCTTGAAGTCACCAGTGTGCAGGACGATTCCGGCTTCGGTGCGAATCACAACGGCGAGCGCGTCTGGAATCGAGTGGTTCACGGCAACAAACTCAAGGTCAAAGTCGGCAAGTTTCTCGCGACGGCCCTCGGCCACCACCATGCTGTAGGCCGTGATGCGGTGCTCTTTGAGCTTGGCCTCAACAAAAGCTAGGGTCAACGCCGAACCAATCAGCGGAATATCCTGCTTCAGTCGCAACAGGTAGGGCACTCCCCCGATGTGATCCTCGTGCCCGTGGGTTAGCACGATGCCGACAACATCATCAAGTCGGTCACGGATGTAGCCAAAGTCAGGCAAAATCACGTCTACGCCCGGCTGGTGTTCCTCGGGGAACAGCACGCCGCAGTCAACAATCAGCAACTTGCCGTTGATTTCAAAAACGGTCATGTTTCGACCGATCTCGCCGATGCCACCGAGCGGAACGATGCGCAAGACGCCGCGGCGCAGCGGGGCTGGCGCGGGGAGGGTTTGAACCATTGGTTCTCTTTTCATATTCAGTTGGTTATTTATTTTGTCCAGCACTGTTGCTGAACCGAATGATTTGCGCCGAGCGCGTTGTGTTTATCGAGTTGTGTTTAGCGAGTTGTTCCGGCAACTTTTGGCAGTGCGCCGCCAGCGGCAGCGTTTCGGTCTGGTCTGAAGTTTTCGAAGCTCAGGCCGGTAATGGTCTTGACCTTGTCGATGTCGTCTTCGATGCGCGCCGCTTCGGCGTCTTCTGGGCCAACCAACGGCAAACGCACCCGCGGGCTATCGATGATTCCTAAGCCGTGCAGCGCATACTTGGTGGCCACTGTGCCGGGAACGTGAGTCATCAACGCACGCTGCAAGGGCTCGAGCGTGTTGTGAACTTCGAGGGCGTGGTTAAAGTCGTTGCGGTTGGTTGCGTCAACCAGTTCACGATAAGCGGCAGGCGCAACGTTTGCGGTCACCCCGATCAAGCCGGTGGCACCAATCGAAAGGTGAGGCAGCGCGTTGCTGTCATCCCCAGAAAAATAAATCAAATCGGTTTCGTTCATGATGCGCGAGGCCTGAGCCAGGTCACCCTTTGCATCTTTGACGGCAACAATATTCGGATGCTTGGCAGCACGGTGAAAAGTGTCATAGGCAATCGGAATGCCCGAGCGACCGGGGATGTCGTAGAGGATTACCGGAAGGTCGGTGGCATCAGCGATTAGGCGAAAGTGGGTGAGAACACCGGCTTGCGAAGGCTTGTTGTAGTAGGGCGTGACGATCATTACGCCGTCGGCACCCGCGGCCTCGCTGGCTTTGTAGAGCTGAATCGCGTGAGCGGTTTCGTTTGAGCCACCTCCGGTGATAACTTTGGCGCGACCAGATGAAACGCTCTTGGCAACTGTAACCAATTTGATTTTTTCGGCATCGGTGAGGGTTGAGGTTTCGCCGGTCGTGCCTGAAACAACAACGCCGTCGGCGCCGTTGCTGATGATGTAGTCGATGAGTTTTTCTGTGCTGGCCCAGTCAACTTCACCCTCGTGGTTCATAGGTGTAACGAGTGCTACCAGCACCTGACCAAATAACTCTTTACCGTTTTGAGACATCGAAGTTGGAATCCTTAGTTAGGGCGCGACGCGGCCGTTGGCATTGAAAGATTCAAAAGTTAGCGGCATCAACTTAGCCCAGAAGTCTTCCATCTTTTCAGCGCACATCTCAATCTCGCGCTGCGGGAACGAAGGAAAATGCGTGCCTTCGCGCTTGGTGCGCAGGCTCAAAAAGTTCATCAGGGCGCGCGCGTTCATAGTGACATACATGCTCGAATAAATGTTTAGCGGCAACACGATTCGCGCAACCTCACGAGCGACACCTGCCTCTAGCATGCGCTGATAAGACTCATAAGACTCAGTTGACGCCTTGCGAGACTCCTGCTCAACCAAAGCAATCTGCTCGGGAGTACCGGGCAGGAATTCGTAGTGACCGGTCTTTCCGGTCTGAACCAGGTTGCGGTCGGGGCCGGGAACGTAAAACACCGGGCTCAGTTCCTTGTAGCGACCTGACTCTTCGTTATAGCTGGCAATGCGGTGGCGCATGAACTCGCGAAAAACAAAAATCGGTGCCTGCACATAAAAAGTCATTGAGTTGTGTTCGAAGGGGCTGCCGTGACGGTCACGCATCAAATAGTTGATGAGACCGCGGCTTCGCTGATCGGCTTCGGCATCTTGCTCTGTCATCGCGGCGTCGAGGCTTTGCTCACCCTGAGTTGAAACTCGCGCGGCAAAAAGAACATCCTGGTCGCTAGCGTTGGAGCGCACCAATTCGACGGTAACGTCGCTTCTAAAAATTACATCAGACACACCTAAATCTTAGGCGGTGCGAGCCAGTGGCCGCACTCAACGCCTACGCGCGCCCCAACAAATTGCGCGTGCGTAAAAATCAGACACAAATCCGCTTGGATGGTCGGCAGCTCGTAGCCTTGAACCATGCCCCTAGAAGTCAAGCTTGTTTTGTTTGTAGCCCTTGCGCTGCTCACAATTGCGGCCGGGTTGATTTGGAAGGCAAGAAGCGGCAGCGCAAATTCTGTGAAAGCCGGTGAAAGCGTCGACCTGGGCAAACTAAAAGCTGTCAAGGATGGCGCCCCCGTAAGCCAGTTTGGTCACAAAGTTACTTTCGTTCAGTTCTCAACTGAGGTTTGCGCGCAGTGTCGCCAAACCGCCCGCCTACTGGGTGAAGTTGAAGCCAAACACAAAGACGTCTTGCACCTAGAGGTGGATGTCACGAATCGACTTGAATTGGCCGCGCACTTCAAGGTCCTGCAAACCCCCACCACGCTCGTCTTAGATTCAACCGGTCGCGTTAGGTCGCGAATTGGTGGAGCTCCAAAGCCAAACGTAATCGCCCAAGAACTAGAAAAACTAGAGGTCAACTAATGTCAACAGCAAACGAAACCAAACCGGTAGGCATCGACCCGCGCGGGCCAAGGTTTGGTGCAACCATTACAAATGTTTTGAGCATTGTGATTTTCTTCTTGGCTTTAGATTCAGACCCGATAAACCAAAGCGCTGCCTACCTCTTATTGGTTCTGGCTGCCGCACTGTTTGCGGTTGGAGCGTTTTTTGGAACTAGCAGTCATCCGTATGCTTGGCTTTATAAAAAGCTCGTTCGGCCTCGACTCGGCGCTCCAAAAGAGCTCGAAGATCCGCGTCCACCTCAGTTTGCACAGGCAGTCGGGCTATTTGTCGCTGCAGTAGGAATCGTCTTGCAGGCAGTCGGCGTCACCTACGGTGTCGCAATCGCAGCTGCCGCTTTATTTGTTGCAACAACGCTGCAGGCTTACTTTGCCTACTGCCTCGGATGCCAAATTTACCTAGCCTTGAAACGCTCCGGCATCATTCGCGCGAGCTAACCGAATCGCCCTGCGCATAGCCGAACGCGCACGACGTCGGTCGCCCGAAGCGTCATAGGCTAGGCCCAGCGAAAACCACGCCGACCAAAGTTCTGGATTAGCTTCGGCCGCCTTACTAAAACGCTCAAACTCGGCATCGGCAGAAACACGAGTGGGTCGACCGCTAGGCCGCACATCCAACTGCAATTCTGGGTATTCACCTCGGGTCAACAGGGTTTTCGAAAGCTTTTCAAGCCGAAATCCAAACCTGAGTTCGACGAAAACTCCGAAGATTCCGACCATCGGAAAAACAATCAAAACAGAGCCCATGATGACCCCGGCCAAGCGCCCGCTCTGAATCAAAATAATCGCTTTATCGCCGAGAAGAAGAACATAGAGAATCGTCAGGGCGGCCATCACCATGGCCCAAATTTTTGCGTTCATCGAAGCCTAGACTCTATTTTTTGAAGCTTCGACGACAGCCTGCAGGCCAACCGTTAGCCCAACCGCTTTTGCGGCTGCCCGCAACGAAAGTAAAATGCCGGCTTCATATGCTCGCACCGAGGTGGTCTCGTGGCTCAGGGTTAGCAGCTCACTTTCGCCACCAAAAAAAACATCTTGCTTCGCTGAAACACCCGAAAGACGCATGCTGTGAATCGGAACCCCCGCAGCGATTTGCCCCCGCGCCGATTGACCGACTCCGGGCACCAGCGGTTGGGTTAAACCTGCGTCGGCTCTCGCATGGGCAATCATTTCGGCGGTTCGAACTGACGTGCCAGAGGGCGAATCGATTTTGCCCGCGTGGTGCACCTCAACGATTTCGATGGAATTGAAAAACGTTGCCGCCTCGGCCGCAAATTTGCTGGCCAGCATTGAGCCAATAGAAAAATTAGGAATCACCAAAACAGCTGGCGCCGACGCACCCGCGGTTTGACCGGCAATCGTCGCGGCCACAAGTTTTGATTCGATTCCTGCGAGCTTGGAAGCAGACCAACCGCTAGTGCCAACCACAACCTTGAGACCGTGCGAAACGCAAAAAGCAACGACGCTCTCGCTAACGTCAAACCGAGTAACGTCAAACACCACGTCGGCTCCCAAAACCTGTGCGAGCTCGCTCTTGGAATCAAGCGCGGCGTGCAAGCGCAGGTCTTGCGCCGCGTCGATTAGCTCAAGGGCAAGTTTGCCCATGCGCCCCGTGGCGCCAACAACAGCTACTGAAATGCTCATAACTAAATCTTAAGCAGGGATTCGAACATTGCCTCTTCAACATCGCCGACCGCAACTATTGAGCGTTCTCGGCCCAACAGCCAGCCAGCTAGATCTTGAACCTCCGAAAGCGTGACCGCCTCAAAGTGTTCCAGAGTCGAATACAGGTCTAAAAATTCACCGGTGGTAAGTTCTGAACCGGTCAAACGGTTCATTCGCGCCTGCGAACTTTCGAATTTAAGTGCCAAGCCGCCCGAAATGTTTCCCTTGGCCAGAGTTAGTTCGGCCTCGGTGATGCCGCTCTGAGCAACTTTCTCGAGCTCGGTGAGCATCAGTTTGCTGACTTCGGTTGTCTTGGATGGCGAGCAACCGGCGTAGAGACCAAAATACGCGGCGTCAGAGTATCCCTGGTTAAAAGAGAACACGCTGTAGGCAAGACCGCGTTTTTCGCGAATCTCTTGGAATAGTCTTGAGCTCATTCCCCCACCCAAAACGGTGTTCAAAATTGCCATCGCAAAACGTCGCTTGTCGTCGGCAATCAAACCCTGCATGCCAATCAAAACGTTGGCTTGCGCAATCGGGCGTTTCACGAGTTTGAGTTGAGCACCCCTTGAAATCTTGGCCTCTGCAACCTGGCGTCGCGCGACCGGTTTGGCAGAAACACCGAGGTCCATCCCGGCTTTGCTCAACGCCTCTTCTACCTGGTTGATTAGCTGTTCGTGATCCACTCCCCCGGCGGCGGTAACAACAAGGTCTTGTGGCCGGTAGTTCTGCTGGTAATAGCTCCAAACTGCGTCGCGGGTTACCGCGTTGATGGTTTCTGGAGTGCCGCCAATCGGCCTACCGAGCTCGTGATCACCGAGAACTGCCTCGGCAAACGCTTCAAACGCGACATCCTGTGGGTCATCGTCGTTCATCGCAAGTTCTTCAAGAATCACGGTTCGTTCGTTTTCGAACTCGGTTTTGTCGATTACCGAGTCGGCGAGCATGTCGCCTATGACATCGACAGCTAGGGGCAAAGCGGTGCTCTGCACGCGCGCGTAATAGCTGGTGTGCTCTTTGCCGGTTGAAGCGTTTGATGAGCCACCAACCGAGTCAAACGCAATCGCGATGTCGAGTGCGGTGCGGCGCTTGGTGCCCTTGAACAGCAGGTGTTCTAGAAAATGCGTGCTTCCGAAATCGTTATTCGTTTCATCACGAGAACCAACCGCTACCGAAAAAGAAACGCTCGCGCTTGCGGCCGCCGGCATGGTCTCGGTTAAAACACGAACACCGCTGTCGAGGATAGTGCGGCGGACCACACTACCCTCGCTAGCGGTGAACGAGAGTTCGCGCTGGTCTAGATCAAAAATAATTTCAGTCATGGCTAAACCAGCTCTTTGCTTTTTAGTTTTAAAACGGTTGTTATTCTTCGTCGCTTGAGTCGTCAGCGGCGGCCGAAGCTGCGCTTTCTTCACCCTCAACAACTGGGGCTAGAGAAAGCTTGCCACGGTCGTCAATCTTGGTGATTTCAACCTGAAGGCGCTGACCAACCTCAAGAACGTCTTCAACGTTCTCAACGCGCTTGCCTTCAGCAATCTTGCGAAGCTCTGAGATGTGCAACAGGCCATCCTTGCCAGGCACAAGTGAAACAAACGCACCAAAGGTGGCTAGCTTCACAACGGTGCCCAAGAAGCGCTCGCCAATCTCAGGAACGTGAGGGTTAGCGATTGCGTTCACAGCAGCGCGAGCAGCTTCAGCCGAAGGGCCGTCAGTTGCGCCAATGTAAACAGTGCCGTCGTCTTCAATCGAAATGTCAGCGCCGGTGTCTTCTTGAATCTGGTTGATCATCTTGCCCTTAGGGCCAATGACCTCACCGATCTTGTCAACCGGAATCTTCACTGCAATAACGCGTGGAGCGGTTGGGGCCATCTCGTCAGGTGAGTCGATGACCTGCTCCATGATGTCGAGGATGTAGTGACGGGCTTCACGAGCCTGAGTCAACGCACCACCCAAGACTGAGGCTGGAATGCCGTCGAGCTTGGTATCGAGCTGAATCGCGGTGATGAAGTTGCGAGTTCCGGCAACCTTGAAGTCCATGTCGCCTAGAGCATCTTCGGCACCAAGGATGTCGGTTAGCGCGGCATACTTAGTTTTTCCGTCGATGGTGTCTGAGATCAGACCCATTGCGATTCCCGCAACAGTTGCCTTTAGAGGAACACCGGCGTTTAGAAGGCCGAGAGTCGAGGCACAAACCGAACCCATTGAGGTTGAACCGTTTGATCCGAGTGCCTCTGAAACCTGGCGAATCGCATATGGGAACTCGCTGCGGCTAGGAAGAACTGGAACCAAGGCACGCTCTGCGAGTGCACCGTGACCGATTTCGCGACGCTTCGGGCTGCCAACACGACCAACCTCACCGGTTGAATATGGTGGGAAGTTGTAGTTGTGCATGTAGCGCTTTGAGGTCACCGGAGTCAGTGCGTCAATCTGTTGTTCCATCTTGAGCATGTTCAAAGTGGTGATTCCCAAAATTTGGGTTTCTCCGCGCTGGAAGATAGCCGAGCCATGAACACGAGGAATAACGCCAACTTCAACATCAATTACACGGATGTCGCGAAGACCGCGGCCGTCAATGCGAATGCCCTCGTTTAGCACGCGGGTGCGCATAACCTTTTTGGTAACTGACTTGTAAGCTGCGCTGAACTGAGCCATTTGGGCTTCGTCTAGACGCTCTGCAAGTGCCTCTTTGGTGCGTGCCTTTAGGGCGTCGTCAGCATTCTGACGCTCGACCTTGTCGGCGATTTGGTAGACGGTTGCAAGTTCGGTCTGAGCAAGCTCAGCAACGGCGTTGAAAACCTCGTCGGTGTAAGGCAAGAACACTGGGTACTCTGCGGTTGGCTTTGCAGCCTTGGCAGCTAGGCGAGCCTGGGCATCGATGAGAATCTTGATGAAAGGCTTCGAAGCCTCAAGACCCTGAAAGACGACGTCTTCGCTCGGGGCAACTGCCCCCTCTGAGATTAGGTTCCATGAGTTTTCTGAAGCCTCTGCCTCAACCATCATGATTGCAACGTCTTCGACGCCGTTCTCAACGATTAGGCGACCGGCAACAACCATGTTGAAAACGGCACGCTCAAGCTGTGAGTACTTAGGGAACGCAACCCACTGACCGTCGATAAGTGCAACGCGCACACCACCGATTGGGCCCGAGAAAGGCAAACCGGCTAGCTGGGTTGACATCGATGCCGCGTTGATCGCGATAACGTCGTAAAGCTCTTCAGGGGCAATCGCCATAACCTGAACAACTACCTGAATCTCGTTGCGCAAACCGTCAACGAATGATGGGCGAAGCGGGCGGTCAATCAAACGGCAGGCAAGAATCGCCTCGGTTGATGGGCGACCTTCGCGGCGAAAGAAGCTGCCTGGGATTTTTCCGGCAGCATACATTCGCTCTTCAACGTCGATGGTTAGCGGAAAAAAGTCAAACTGATCTTTTGGCTGCTTGCTGGCAGTTGTTGCCGAAAACAACATGGTTTCAGCGTCTAGGTAAACAGCTGCGGCACCCTGTGCCTGCTGAGCTAGACGACCGGTTTCGAAACGAATAACGCGCTTTCCGTACTTGCCGTTATCGATTTCTGCGTATTCAAATTGAGTGCCTTCCATAGGCTCTACTTTGTCTGGACCAACCATTGGTCTCTCCTCTTATTTCTTTGTTTTTCACCACCGACGCTTTGGTCAGCAGCGCGATACCCCAGCAAAGTGGAGCTCTTAAGCGCAGAACTCAAACATCCAAGCGCAAAAAACGCCTGAAGTCGGTTGTGAAAATGAGCGGTCGCGCAGGTAAACCTGCCCACATTTGAGGGTTGCCCTGGTCTGCAGTAGTAAACCTTGCGAAAATTCCCCAAGATCTGCAACCGAAGACCAGCAAACCTGCCACGATGCTCTATTGCCAAGACTAACAGAAGGCCCCGAAAAAGGGCAGTTAAAAGCAAACGCACCCTCGAGTTTTATTTCGAGGATGCGAGAAACTTTGCTAGAAGCGCAGTCGCCAGATTTAGCGGCGAAGGCCTAGACGCTCAATCAGGGTGCGGTAGCGGTTGATGTCTACACCCTGTAGGTAACCGAGAAGGCGACGACGCTGACCAACCAAGATCAAAAGACCGCGGCGGCTGTGGTGGTCGTGCTTGTGCTCTTTTAGGTGCTCGGTTAGGTCTTTGATGCGCTGAGTTAGCACAGCAACCTGGACCTCTGGCGAACCAGTGTCACCCTCGTGAGTTGCAAACTCGTTGATGATTGAAGTTTTTACTGCTGAGTCGAGAGCCATTTGATTCCTTTCAGAGATCTCGCTGCACGGTGCTTAAACGGGATTGTTTAGGCGCTATCTTTCCGTGGCCGATTCACGGCAACCTGACAAGCCTAGCCCATAAGACCCTCGGATGCCACCCCAGGTCAAAGTTGACCAGCACTATTGCGAAACCTTGCCGCTAGGCCCATCCGTCTTTTGGCGCCTCGGTTGTCGGCGCGTAGCGATTACCGCGCCATGACGGCTTTGACTTCAGGAGCGTCAAAACAAACTGAAAGGTGACTACCGGCAATAGCGAAAGAATCGACCATCCAAAAGCATTTGCGAAGCGAGTGGCAAGCATAAGGTCTTGAGCGTCGGTTGGTTCTTTCAAAGTCATGTAAACAACGAGGGTTTCTCTAAAAAGCAAAATTGCCGGGCCAGAAACCGCTAACAAAATCAATGGGATAAGCCCGGTCAAAAGCCAGTAACCGCTGAATCCGACGTCGTGGAATCGGCGCACCGTCAGCGGCAAGATCCAAAAATACAAAGCCAGATTCACCAGGTTTTGCAGGTTTAAAAGGTTTATCGACTGCGCGCTTGGGCTGATGAGGCTGTCGATGGTTGCAACCACGATTCCAACCAAGAAGGCAAAAAGCGTGAAATACCAGTATTCCGGGCGGCCTGAGACACCCTTGTAGTCTTTCCAACGTTTGAATACGGTTTTTACTGCACCAGCGAAAGTCATTCATACTCCTTGTTTGCTTCAGTTTAGGTGACTTGACGATTCAAGAAAAGTAGAAGCCCCCGAACACCCTAGGGGGCGGCGTTCGGAGGCTTCTTCGCAACAGGCCGGTGGGATTAATCCGGGTTATTCTGCTGCGCGTCTAGAAAATCTTTAGTCG
>Ga0114960_10001149_pt1 | contig 21522 bp, 21 predicted proteins | sample C_130625_MF_Meta_FD_92637 | JGI IMG/M metagenome (GOLD analysis project Ga0114960, IMG submission 92637) | Freshwater microbial communities from Lake Croche, Canada to study carbon cycling - C_130625_MF_MetaG | ecosystem: Environmental > Aquatic > Freshwater > Lake | place: Lake Croche, Canada... | reverse complement strand
CGAGGCCCGCGTAACCAACCTAAACGCAAGGCCAAGAAGAAGTAATATCTTAGCTATTCAACTAACTAACCACCGTGTTGTTAACTAGAATCCGATTATGGACACTCTGTTAGCGCCGGTGGTTAGTGCTTTAACAGAGCATCATCCGAGCGATAAGTTAGAAAATCTTGAACGGGCATTTTTGGTTGCCAAGGAAGCCCATACCGGTCAACTGCGTAAATCAGGAGAAGATTACATAACTCATCCAGTTGCAGTAGCTGCGATTTTGGCAGAATTTGGATTGAACGAAGCTGTAGTGATTGCAGCCCTTCTACATGACACAGTTGAAGACACCACTTATTCGTTAACGCAGTTACGTAAAGACTTTGGGGACGAAATTGCTTCGCTAGTAGATGGTGTTACTAAGTTAGATAAATTGACGTACGGTCCTACTGCCGAAGCCGAGACTGTTCGAAAAATGATTGTCGCGATGTCTCGCGATATACGAATACTGCTCATTAAGTTGGCTGATCGACTCCACAATGCGCGAACCTGGAAGTATGTTTCGCCAGAATCAGCTGAACGAAAAGCACGAGAAACACTGGATATCTATGCTCCACTTGCTCATAGATTAGGTATGAATGCCATCAAGTGGGAGCTTGAAGATTTAAGTTTCGAGGTGCTTGAACCAAAGAAGTTTTTAGAGATTTCAAGGCTAGTGGCAGAGCGAAATCCAGCTCGAACAACTCTTACTAATGAGGTAATTGACGCCGTGAAATCAGATCTCCTGGCCGATGGAGTTAAGTGTTCAGTCACCGGGCGTCAGAAACATTTCTACAGCGTTTATCAAAAGATGGTTGTTCGTGGCCGGGATTTTAATGACATTTATGATCTAGTAGGTATTCGAGTACTAGTTGAGGATGTTCGTGATTGTTATGCGGTTCTGGGGGCAATACACGCCCGTTGGTCACCAGTTCCTGGTCGTTTCAAGGATTACATCGCGATGCCTAAGTTCAATTTGTATCAATCACTTCATACAACAGTCATTGGTCCCAGTGGTAAAGCTATTGAAATTCAGATTCGAACCTACGATATGCATTCGCGCGCTGAGTTTGGTATTGCCGCACACTGGAAATATAAGCAAGGTAATGAGGCTAATTCTTCATCGCCGGAAATGCTTTGGTTGCGCCAACTACATGAATGGCAGAAAGAGACCGAAGATCCTTCGGAGTTCCTAGATTCATTGCGTTTTGATCTCGGGTCGCCCGAAGTTTTTGTGTTCACGCCAAAGGGAAGCGTTATTGCTCTCCCAGGGGGATCAACCCCAGTGGATTTTGCGTACTCAGTTCATACCGATGTTGGTAATCGTTGTGCAGGCGCGAAAGTCAATGGTCGCTTGGTGCCGCTGGAATCAAAGTTGAGTAACGGCGATGTAGTTGAAGTGGTTTTAAACAAGGGCGAACATGCTGCGCCTAGTCGTGATTGGTTGAATTTCGTAAAGAGCCCTCGGGCGCGTTCGAAAATTAAGGCGTGGTTTAGCAAAGAGCGCCGCGAAGAAGCCATCGAAGCTGGGCGCGAATCAATCGCCCGCCAGATGCGCAAGGCTGGCTTGCCGTTGCAAAAGATTTTCGCGGGACATGCTTTGTTGGAACTTTCGCATGAACTGCATTACCCAGACATATCTGCGTTATATAGCGCAGTCGGTGACGGACATGTTTCGTCTGCATCGATTATTGAAAAATTGATAGCTTCAATGGGGGAGGAAGATTCCCATCCTGAAGCTACTGTTCCTACTTTTCCTACCGGTGTTCAAACTGCGAGACGTTCGAGTAGTTCGATTGAGGTTGCTGGCATCGGAGATGTTTATGTGAAACTCGCTCGTTGCTGCACGCCAGTTCCAGGTGATGCCATCATGGGTTTCATAACTAAAGGCAACGGGGTGTCAGTACATCGCGGTGATTGCATCAATGCGGGTGATTTAATGAGTAACCAGAGCGAACGAGTCGTAGAGGTCAAATGGTTAGCCGGTGCAGCGAGTGTTTTCTTGGTAAATATTCAAGTTGAAGCCCTTGATCGAGCCAGATTATTAGCCGATGTCACTCGGACCCTTTCCGAGCAACAGGTGAATATCCTGAGTGCTTCAGTAACAACCTCGAAAGATCGCACGGCTATTTCTAGATTCACATTCGAAATGGCAGATGCAACGCATCTAGATGCGGTTTTAAGTGCGGTGCGAAACATTGAAGGTGTTTACGATGTTTATCGCACCTTCAATAATTAATTTTGCTGAAAACTTCTAACTGAATTCAGCTAAATTCTTCTCTGCTTCAGCTAACCAAACCTTACGAGCAACTGCTGAATCGGCGGCCTCTTGTGCCTTTTTGGTGTTTCCAGCAACAGTGGCTTTCGCAGCAACCTTCTCGTAGTTCTCAATTGCTTCAGTTAGCTGGCGAACCACATCGGCAGCGCGAGCTTTAGCCGCAGGATCAGATTTACGCCAGATCGTTGCTTCAGCCTCTTTATATGCAGCTTCAACAGCTTCTAAACGGGCATCAAGGGCAGAGCGCTTATCACGAGCGGTCATTCCGATTTTGCTCCATTGGTTTTGCAATTCACGAAGCGCTTTCTTCTGCTCAGCTAAGTCGGTGATAGGCAAAAGTTTCTCAATCTCAATAATCAACGTATTACGTTTTTCTAGATTCGCCGCCATTGTTACTTCGCGCTTTTCTAGATCAGCGTTTTTTGCCGCGAAGAAAGTATCTTGTGAGGTCTTGAAGCGTGCCCAAAGTTTGGTGTCATCACTCATCTTGCCACGACCAGCAGCTTTCCAGGCATCCATAAGAGCCTTGAAGCGTCGAGCTGTAGCAACCCAATCAGTTGAAGTGGCAAGCGCTTCAGCCTCGGCTACCAATTTCTTCTTAGCTTCAGATACAACAGCAGTTACTTCTTCAAGAGACGCGAAGTGGGTGCGACGTCTCTTATCAAACTTATTGCGTGATGAAGAAAAACGTTTCCATAAATCAGTATCGGTCTTCTTATCTAAACGTGGGGCCGATTTCCACTCGTCGAGGAGCGCCTTTAGACGGTCACCCGTTACTTTCCAACTAGTCGAATCGGCAAGTGACTCAGCTTCAGCGACAATTTTCTCTTTCTCGATTAGTACTTGGGCTAGGCGTTCTGCTTTCACAATTTCCTCAGCAGCTTTCTTCGCCTCATAAGCTCCGCGGTGATCTTCAATGAGTGGCGACAGTTGCTCAACGGCAACAGCCAAAGCTGCTAAATCACCAACACCATTTAGTTCGCGAACTTGTTCGCGCAATTTAACGACTGCAGTTGTGGCATCGCCTGGAACCATTGCCCCAGATTTAATTCGCGCAGATAGCAGCGCAACTTCGGAAGCAATAGCTTCAAATTTACGAACGAAATAAGCAAGAGCTTCTTCATTACTTTTTCCGGGATAGGAACCAACGGGCTTATCGCCTTCAGGGGTAATTACATAGACAGTGCCATCTTCGCCAACGCGACCGAATCGAGCCGGATCCCCAATTAGTGCGGATGCTGCAGATAAAACTGCGGGGGATTGGGTGGGAGTTGTTGGATTCTCGGTCATGGTGGATCCTTTCAGCGCGGTAGTTCTAGAGAAATTCTCTACTGAACCTTCGCTATTGGGTTGATTGATAGATGGCGAATCATTTGGGTGACGATATGCAAAAATGATCGAAATCATTGCCGCACTACGTCGTTGGTAGGAAAGGTAAAGGTACCCTGTCCGCCTAGGGTATTTCCAATGGATCTGTTGGCGCTTTGAAATTGAGCGTGGAAGGGTGGGGTAGCGATGCTAGTTGCCGGGTTTCCCGCCCAGATGTATGCCACCAACTGTTGGGTTTTGGCTACGGGTGAAGGGTCTGAATGCATAGTCATTGATCCAGGTATGCCTGATGTGTCGCTAGAGCTCGCAGACCTGTTAAGTAAGCACCGCTTAAAACCAGTAGCAACTCTGCTAACTCACGGACACTTAGACCACACTTTTTCAGTAGTACCTGTTTGTGATGGGTATGGAATCCCTGCCTACATTCATAGTGAAGATCGAAGTCTGTTGCTCGACCCAGCTGCCGCTGTTAGTCCGGAGTTTCGTAAAACTTTGGCGGGTATGAGTTTTAGTGAGCCTAAGCAGGTACGCGAATTAAAAAGTGGCGAAGAGTTTGAGTTGGTAGGTTTAAAAATCAAAGCGATCCATAGCCCCGGCCACACTCGAGGTTCGTTAATGTTTTTAGTTGATGATGAAATCTTGGTTAGTGGAGACGTGCTATTTGCAGGCTCGATTGGTCGAACTGATCTGCCAACTGGTTCCAGCTCTGACATGCAAAAAACTTTAGTCAAGAAAGTTTTGCCGCTAGCCGATGAGATTCGAGTACTCCCGGGACATTATCAAGAAACTAAGATTGGCTTTGAACGTAAGAATAATCCATATTTAATTGAAGCTTCGAGAGCGAGTCGATCATGAAGTTCCAAGCACCTAAAGGCGTCAGCGAATATGTACCACCTCGTAGTAACGCTTTTGCATGGGTTCGTTCAACTTTAGAGCACACTATTAGTTCAGCTGGTTATCAATTGTTAGAGCTACCGATTTTTGAAGACACCGATTTATTCACTCGCATCGGTGCATCAACCGATGTAGTTTCCAAAGAGATGTATACCTTTGAAGATCGTGGTGGGCGTTCAATCACATTACGCCCCGAAGGAACAGTCGGGGCGTTGCGCGCAGTCAACGAACACGGCTTAGATCGTGGTTCCTTGCCGGCCAAGGTTTATTATTGTGGGCCGTTTTTTCGGGCCGAACGTCCACAAAAGGGTCGATACCGGCAATTCTATTCAATCGGAATCGAGGCGATTGGGACTCACGATGCGGCCCTTGACGCTGAAATAATTTCAATCGCAGATGCTGGTTTTAAAAAGCTTGGACTTACGAAATATCGTTTAGAGATGACTTCATTGGGTGATTCTGAATCACGCGCAGCGCATAGAGTCGATTTGGTAAAATTTATCGCCGGTCTCGATTTAGATGAAGAAACTAAAGAGCGTGCGAATTTAAATCCTCTGCGGTTATTCGATGATAAACGTGTTGAGGTTCGCGACTTAATGGCAAACGCACCGATTTTGTTGGATTACTTATCACCAGAATCGAAAGCAAATTTTGCCGAAGTTCAACTACATCTAACGGCTATGGGTATTGCTTTTACAATTAATCCACGCATGGTTCGCGGCCTGGATTATTACACCGGCACTACATTCGAATTTGTGCACGATTTACTTGGAGCGCAATCAGGTATCGGTGGTGGCGGACGTTACGACGGACTAATGGGTGAAATCGGTGGCCAAGATATAACTGGAATTGGTTTTGGCATCGGGCTTGATCGCGCGCTTCTCGCCGTCGAAGCCGAAGCAGTAGTTATTCCGGAAAGTTTTGCGAGCGATTTATTTATTATTCCGATGGGGCAATCCGCAAAATCAGCGGCCTTAAAGTACGCAGCAGATCTTCGCTCGGCAGGCTTCAAAGTGGAGTTAGCGTTTGGCGATCGAGCTCTGAAAACTGCTATGAAAATGGCCGATAAAAGCGGCGCCCGTTATTCATTAGTTCTCGGCGATTCAGAGCTTGCTAATGGGACAGTTGAAGTCAAAGAGATGAGCAGCGGAACTGCCATCTCGGTTAGACTTGACTCCTTAGCCAGCGCTTTGAAATAAGTGCCGGACATTTCTATTGCGATTTGAGTACTAACGGAAAGCTAGGTAGCTAAATTGATCCGTACACACGGGGCAGGCACGATCCGCAAGAGCCAAGTTGGGCAAACCATCACATTGGCTGGTTGGGTCGCGCGTCGCCGCGATCATGGTGGAGTCGCCTTCATTGATTTCCGCGATGCGACCGGTTGGGTTCAAGTAGTAATTCGTGACGAAGCTATTGCCAACATGTTGCGTGCTGAATGGTGTTTAAAGATCACAGGTGTTGTGTCCGAACGTCCTGCTGGCAATGAGAATACAAATGTAGCAACTGGTGAAATCGAAATTATGGCCGATGAAGTTATCGTTCTTAGTGAAGCTGCCGCTCTACCTTTTCCAGTTGATAGTGGCGATGAAGCAAATATTTCCGAAGAAGTTCGCTTAAAATATCGATATTTAGATCTTCGTCGCGAGAAACCAGCTGCCAACTTGCGAATGCGTTCAAAAGTTACTGCTGCGATTCGTCGAGTTATGGACTCTGAAGAATTCCTTGACATCGAAACTCCGTACTTAACTCGATCGACCCCTGAAGGTGCTCGCGATTTCTTAGTTCCGGTTCGCTTGCAGCCAGGGTCTTGGTACGCGTTGCCGCAATCACCGCAGTTGTTTAAGCAACTTCTAATGGTTGCCGGCATGGAGAAGTACTACCAAATTGCTCGCTGTTTCCGCGACGAGGATTTCCGGGCTGATCGTCAACCAGAATTCACTCAGATCGATATCGAAATGTCTTTCATAGATCAAGAAGATATCTTGGCTATCGCCGAGAAAATCGTGTCAACAGTTTGGCGTGAGACCCTTAACTACGAGATCCCGCTGCCACTCAAGCGCATGACTTATGCCGATGCGATGGCAGATTATGGTTCAGATAAACCAGATCTTCGTTTTGGCCAGAAGCTAGTTGAGTTAACAAATTTCTTTAGGGAAACTCCATTCCGGGTATTTCAAGCACCTTACGTTGGCTCAGTTGTAATGCCCGGGGGAGCAGATTCACCTCGTCGCGAGTTAGATGCATGGCAAGACTGGGCTAAAGCACGGGGTGCGAAAGGACTTGCTTATATTTTAGTAAATGCCGACGGCACTTTAGGCGGCCCAGTAGCTAAGAATCTTTCCGAAGAAGAATTGGCTGGAATAGTCGCGGCAGCTGGTGCTGCAAATGGAGATGCGATTTTCTTCGCAGCTGGCGAACGTGTTGCTTCTCAGAATCTTTTGGGTGCAGTTCGAAATGAGATTGGCAAGCGTTGCAATCTGATAAATGAAGGCGCCTGGGAATTTCTTTGGGTAGTAGACGCACCAATGTTTGAACCAACCGATGGTGGTGGCTGGACTGCAGTTCACCACCCATTTACTGGGCCAAAACCAGAGTTCGCGACAACTTTTAAAGATGATCCAGCATCTGCCCTTGCTTATGCATACGACATTGTTTTGAACGGTACCGAATTAGGTGGCGGCTCAATTCGTATTCATGATCGCAACATGCAAAAGCAAGTCTTTGAAGTTATCGGGTTAACCGATGAGGACGCAAACAGCAAGTTCGGCTTCTTGCTTGATGCGTTCAATTACGGACCACCACCTCACGGTGGAATTGCCCTCGGCCTAGATCGCGTATGCGCACTTCTAAGTGGCTCAGAATCAATCCGTGAAGTCATCGCTTTTCCAAAAACTGCTTCTGGTGGCGACCCACTCACCGGAGCACCGACACCAATTACGCCCGCGCAACGCAAGGAGGCGGCAATTGATTGGGTTCCCGAAGCTACTGAAAAGAAGTAGTTCCACACCTAAGCGGTAGGATTTAGTTAATAGTTAGTGAAAGGGATGTTATGAGCGCAGGCGGAATTGCCTTAATCATTTGTGCGGTATCGCTATTCGCGATTGCCGTAGCAGTTGCCTATGCCGTGATTCGCTTCGGGCGACTAATTGACGAGGCCAAGGTTTCCCTTAAATCCTTAACTGACGAGACTGTTCCACTGTTAGATGGTGTTACTCAGACCGTGACTTTAGTTAACGGTCCGCTCGAGAGCTTCAATAAAATCACTAAAAACGTAGAGAACATTTCCACCAAGGCATCCGAGGCAACTTCAAATTTCGTTGATAAAGGTGGTCCCGCCCTAAAGATCGCTGGCGCATTAATGAGCGCAGCAGGAGCTTCAAAGAAGCGTAAAGCTAAAAAGACAAAGGCAGAGTGATCAGTACTAGTGGAATCCGCCGAGATACGTTCACGTTGGCTGCGCTTTTTCGAATCTGAAAATTCGCAAGGTCTATCTCATACCGTAGTTCCGTCGGCATCGCTGATCGCCGACGATCCAAATCTTCTTTTAGTCAACGCAGGTATGGTGCCTTTCAAGCCATTCTTCTTAGGTGAAGTTTCTCCGCCTTATGCGCGCGCGACTTCAGTGCAGAAATGTGTTCGCACTTTAGATATTGATGAAGTTGGCAAGACAACTCGTCATGCGTCATTCTTTCAAATGTGCGGCAATTTCTCATTTGGCGATTACTTTAAAGAAGGTGCGATTGCACTTGCATGGGAATTATTGACCAAGCCAATCGCCCAAGGTGGTTATGGATTCCCCGAAGATAAGTTATGGGTAACTGTTTTTCACTCCGATGATGAGGCTGCCGATATTTGGCACCACAAGATGGGTGTTCCCAAGGAGCGTATTCAACGCCGCGGTATGGCCGATAATTTCTGGTCAATGGGTGTTCCTGGCCCATGTGGTCCATGTTCTGAAATTTATTACGATCGTGGTCCAGCATATGGCGCCGAAGGTGGCCCGATAGCTGATGAAAATCGCTACTTAGAAATCTGGAACTTAGTTTTCATGCAAAACGAACGTGGCGCTGGCACCAGCAAAGATGATTATCCGATTTTGGGCGAATTGCCTGCGAAAAGTATTGATACTGGTTTAGGTCTAGAACGCACGGCTGCTCTACTTCAAGGTGTCGAGAATATTTACGAAATCGATACTACGATGCAAATTTTGAATATGGCTAGTTCACTGACGGGTATTAAGTACGGCACAGCCGAAAAATCAGATATTTCATTGCGAGTTATTGCCGATCATGCCCGAACTTCAGCAATGCTGATTGGCGATGGCGTAACTCCTGGAAACGAAGGACGCGGCTATGTCTTGCGTCGCATGATGCGACGCACCATTCGTAACATGCGTTTACTTGGCTCACATGATCCGATTATTTCTGAGTTAACCAGAGCAGCAATCGGTGCCATGGGTCCGCAATACCCAGAGCTAGTTGCCGCCCAAGAACGCATCTTGGCAGTTTCAGTTGCCGAAGAAGAAACTTTCTTGCAAACACTTAAGAGCGGAACCCAGATTTTCGATTTAGCCGCAATGGCGCTTAAAGCCAAGAAAGTTTCAACTTTAGGTGGCGAAGAAGTATTTAAACTGCATGATACTTACGGTTTCCCATACGACTTAACTCTTGAAATGGCCCAAGAAGTAGGACTCCAAATTGATACTGATGGTTTCCATCGTTTAATGAAAGAGCAGAAAGATCGCGCGAAAGCAGATTCTCGCGCGAAGAAATCTGGCCACACAGATTTATCTCAGTACAAGCAAATCGCTGATGGATCTGGTTTATCAACTTTCCTTGGCTACACGCATACGCAAGCCGAGAGCAAGATCAACGGCTTATTAGTTGATGGCGTAATTGCACAAAGTGCAAAAAGTGGCGATGAAGTTGAAGTAATTCTTGATCGCACGCCGTTCTATGCCGAAGGTGGCGGCCAATTAGCCGATGCTGGAATTATCAAACTAGCAAATGGTGCAATCGTAGAAATCGATGATGTCCAAGCGCCGGTTAGTGGATTATCAGTTCACCGCGGTCGGGTGCTTAGTGGTGAAGTTGTAGTTGGCGAGAACGCACTTGCGACTATTGATCAGGAACGTCGTGATGCTATTTCTCGTGCGCACACTGCTACTCATATGGTTCATAAAGCTTTTCGAGAAGTTCTAGGAGAAACAGCTACGCAAGCGGGCTCAGAAAACTCACCCGGTCGCTTCCGTTTTGATTTCCCGGCAACTGGCGCAGTGTCAGATGCGGCACTCGATGAAGTTGAGTCACGGGTAAACACCTTGTTGCTAGATAACCTGGAAGTAACTGCGCAGAGTATGTCGCAGGCAGAAGCGAAAGCTATTGGCGCGATGGCTTTGTTCGGTGAGAAATATGGCGACACTGTTCGGGTGGTAAGTGTTGGTGATTGGGCACGCGAGCTGTGCGGCGGAACACACGTATCGCGATCTGGTCAATTAGGCGTTGTAAAACTACTTAGCGAATCATCCATTGGCGCTGGCGTTCGACGCGTTGAAGCGCTGGTTGGCGTTGACGCTTACAAATTCTTAACCAGAGAGCATTTGCTCCTGAACTCATTAACTCAGATCATTAAGGGTGCTCGGGTTGATGAATTGCCTGAGCGCATTAATGATCTGTTAGAGAAAATCAAAGAGATTGAAAAGGAGTTAGCTTCAGTTCGTTCCGCCCAAGCTCTTGGAACTATCTCGGCAATTGCGGAATCGGTGACCAAAGTTGGTCAAGTTGATTTGATTACTGCAGTGCTACCAGATGGAATTTCAGGCGATGATTTGCGCACAATTTCGTTAGACCTGCGCAATCGCTTTGCGACTTCGGTTATTGCGTTAATCAGTTCAGCAGCTGGTAAGTCGGTCTTGGTTGTTGCCGCATCCGATTCCGCACGCGCACTGGGTGCTAAGTCGGGCGCTCTGGTAAAAGTTGGTTCGGCTATTCTTGGTGGTGGCGGTGGCGGCAAAGATGATTTCGCGCAAGGTGGCGGCGCTGATGCCAGCAAAGCAGGCGAGGCGTTAGCCGCAATTTCAGCTGCAGTGGCAGCGCTATAACTCAAATGCAACGAGGTCGCCGGATCGCCTTTGATTATGGTGATGTCCGAATTGGGGTGGCTATTTCAGATCCAGATTCAATTTTGGCATCACCTTTAACAACTCTTGCTAGCGGTGATCCTAAACTTTTTGCACAGATATCTGAACTATTAGCTGAGCACGAACCTATTGCCATTTATGTAGGAGAGCCAATAAATCTCTCTGGGCAGTCGAGTAGTTCTGCTCAGAAAGCAGCGGTATTCGCGGAGAAACTTCACACCGAATTTAGTATTCCAGTAACTATGATCGACGAGCGCTTATCTACTGTGTCGGCCACAAATGCGATGCGCCAAAATGGAGTAAGCGCCAAAGATGCACGCAGCAAAATTGATATGGCCGCTGCGGTAGCAATCTTGGAACAAGGTTTAGCGATTGAAAAGGTCAAGGATGCTTAATAGCCAAGCGTTAAAGCGCCTCTCTACTGTAGGAATATTCATCCTGGCTTTCACTTTGGGATTACGGGAAATCAATCAGTCGGGTTCGGGATACCCGAACTTCCCGGATCGAGTTATTTCTGCAAACGACAAGAGCGTTTCGATTTCTATCCCAACTGGGGCAACCGGGGCCGAAATCGCCCAACTTCTTAAAGGGGCTGGGGTTGTAGCTTCTGCGGAGAGCTTCTTTAGGGCAGCGGTTGCAAATCCAAAAGCTGGTTTCATTGCACCTGGTACCCATTTACTCTCTTTAAAAATCAGTGGCAACACCGCACTTAAACAATTGTTGGATCCGAAACGAATTTCAGACTTAATTAAAGTAACCGAAGGCGCTTGGAATTCTGAAGTTTTTACAGAGTTAGCTGTGACGCAGACTTGGGGAGAGGATCCGGCAGAGTCGGCCAAAAAAGTGGTTCTACCAAAAGGCATCACTGCACTTGAAGGTGTTCTTTTCCCTGCACAATATAGTTTCGCAGAAGGTACAACTCAGGTTGCAGCGTTACAAAGTATGGTCGATAAATTCAGTAAAGTTATTTCAACAATCAAGTTCGTTGATTCCGCGGGTATATTTGATGCTCAGCAGTTAGTCACGATCGCCTCACTAATCCAGGCTGAGGGTGACACAAAAGATTTTGCAAAGATTTCGCGTGTGATCAGAAACCGTTTAGCAATCAGCATGCCATTACAACTAGATTCGACAGTTCATTATCTTAAGAACACACGCGGCCAGATTTACTTAAGTTATCAATCAACCAAATTGAAATCGCCATACAACACGTATCAAAATTATGGATTACCGCCAGCGCCAATTGGAAACCCCGGATTGTCAGCTCTCAAGGCTGCCATCACTCCCGCTGTGGGAGATTGGCTGTATTTCATTACGGTGGCACCTGGGGACACCCGTTTCACTAAATCAAATTCAGAGTTCAATACTTGGAAACAGCTGTATCAAAAGAATCGCAAAGCTGGAGCATTCGAATGAGAAAATTCAATGGGGCCGTTTTAGGTTCGCCCATTTCCCATTCGCTATCGCCGATTATTCACCAGATTGCCTATGAATGTTTGGAAATCACGGCCAAATACACAGCGGTCGAAGTTCGAGGTGGAGGTCTCGCTGAGTACTTACAGAGCACTCCACCAGAGTTGAATAGTTTCTCTTTGACCATGCCTCTGAAAGAGGAGCTAGTTGATTTGGGGTTTCCGACTTCTGAGTTAGCAAAACGAATTAGGAGCGCTAACACTTTGATCAAAATTGGTGATTCTTGGAAAGTAGAAAGTACCGATGTAGTTGGGTTTCAACAAAGTGTCGCAGCGAAAACAAATGCTACTTTTCAAAATATTTTGATTCTAGGTGGGGGAGCGACAGCCCGAGCCGCCATTGCAGCCTTCGACAGTGTTGGAGTTTCAATCGATGTAGCTAGTCGCAGTGAATATCGAACTTTCAGTCTGATCAAATCGGCGCTTTTTGCGCCAGTGGTAGTAATTGGCTTTGATGATCAGATTAATTGGTCAAAATATGATCTCATCATTAATACTTCACCAGCCGGGGCGGCAGACGAATTAGTTGGAAAAATTGCTGGCGCAAGTGCGCTTCTGTTCGAATCACTTTACAACCCTTGGCCTACCGCTTTAATGGGATTCTGGCGCAACGTAGGGCTAGAAAGTATTGACGGCTTGGATCTGTTAGTTCATCAAGCCATTTCGCAGATTGCGATATTCGCGGGCACGCCGGTGAAGAGATCGCAGCTTGTACCTCTTATGCGTGAAGCCGCACTGAAGCGACTTTAGGAAGCTTCTGCACAGTCCTCGATCAAGAATTTAATCACACCTTTATTGGTGGCTAGTTTGAATGGTATGAAACTTGATTGGTTATTGCTCGCTATTTGTCTCAGCTGGGCGATGGCTATAGCGGCAATTGATTTATGTTCGTATCGAATTTGGAATTCTTCGTTAGTGTTTGGATTGATAGTGGTTTGGCCCTGCTTCTTCTTGCGCCAGCAAGAATTTGAAATCTCTAAAAGTTCATTCGCTGTCATATTTTCTGCTTTAGTTGCTGGTCTCTTCTCGATAGTCGGGATGGGCGATGCGAAGTTGATAATGTTCTTCGCGCCTTGGCTTCATTTCGGGAGTCTACGAAATTCGCTTATTGCTCTAATTCTCGTTACTTGGTTTCAGATCGGGGTGAGACTTGCGTATCATCGAAGTTTTCCGGGACGAATCGCATTCGCCCCCGCGATCTTGGTGGCCGCATTACTTAATATGGCGACATAAAGGCCAATCATCTGCGAGAATTGGGTTATGCGTTGGTTAACGGCAGGTGAGTCTCATGGTCCAGCTCTCAGTGCGATCATTGAGGGAATTCCGGCTTCGGTTCAAATCACGACTGCCGATATCGATTATCACCTTGCGCGTCGTCGGTTAGGCGTTGGCCGCGGAGCACGACAGAATTTCGAAGCCGATAAAGTCACCATCCTTGGTGGTATTCGCTTGGGCTTAACTCAAGGTGGGCCAATTTCGATTCAAGTTGGAAACTCCGAGTGGCCTAAGTGGGAAAAAGTTATGTCAGCCGATCCTGTTCCGTTAGAGGAGATTAAGGATTTAGGACGCAATGCTCCGCTAAGCCGGCCGCGACCAGGACATGCAGATTTGGTCGGAATGCAGAAATATGACTTAGACGATGCACGTGCCATTTTGGAACGAGCCAGCGCTCGCGAAACTGCGGCCCGCGTTGCACTAGGTGCGGTCGCTCGTGCCTTCTTAACACAAACTTGCGGCATCACCGTGTTAAGTCATGTCTTATCAATTGGTTCAGTACGGGTACCCGAAAACACTGTGTTACCTAGTCAAGACGATATGAAAAGAATTGATGAAGATCCAGTTCGTTGCGCTGATTCTCAAACAAGTGCATCCATGATTGCCGAAATCGAATCTGCTCATTCAGATGGTGACACGCTAGGTGGCATTGTTGAAGTATTGGCGTATAACTTGCCACCTGGATTGGGTTCACACGTTCATTGGGATCGTCGACTAGACGCGCGATTAGCTGCTGCGATGATGGGAATTCAGGCTATTAAGGGCGTTGAAGTTGGCGATGGTTTTACAACAGCAACACGTCGCGGCTCAGTAGCCCACGATGAAATAGAACGCGGACCTAACGGTGCAATCCGACGACGCACTGATCGTGCCGGTGGCACTGAAGGTGGCATGTCCAATGGTGAAATCTTGCGTGTACGTGCGGCAATGAAACCAATTTCAACCGTACCCAAGGCGCTCGATACCATCGACGTCAAGACTGGCGAAGCAGCCAAAGCGATTAACCAACGTTCAGATGTTTGCGCTGTACCAGCCGCTGGAGTTGTTGCGGAAGCAATGGTGGCACTTGTTTTGGCGGAAGCAGTGTTAGAAAAGTTTGGTGGCGATAGCGTCGGTGAAACGAAGCGCAATTTCGAAGGTTATATCGCGCACTTATCGATAAAATGAGCAACCAAATAGTCCTGATTGGTCCACCGGGTGCTGGAAAAAGCACGATCGGACATTCTTTGGCAAAGAAAATGCAGGTCAAGTTTGCTGACACTGATGCCTTGATCGAAGCAAAATTGCAAAAAAAGATATCTGACATCTTTGTTGATCTTGGTGAGCCATTTTTTCGATCCGAGGAATTGATTGTTCTTGCCGAAGTTTTGCAGTCAGATAACGGCGTTATCTCACTTGGGGGAGGTGCACCTATTTCACCCCAAGCGCAAGAGTTATTGCGAAGCAGTGGAGCAATTGTAATTTTCTTGGATATTTCCCTTGGCAAAGCAGCTGCTCGCGTTGGTTTCAACCGTGATCGTCCATTATTACTTGGCAATCCAAGAGCGCAGTGGAATGAGTTAATGTCATCTCGCCGACCGATTTACGAGAGTTTGGCTACTGCAGTCGTACCAGTTGACGACCGTTCAGTAAATGAAATCTGCACAGACATTTTGGCGGTTGCGTGATGAAAACTATTCCTATCTCCGCCGATCGTAATTATGAAGTTCTTATTGACATTAATTGGCAAGAAGCGATCGAACCTTTTCTGAATGACCGAGGCCAGGTCGCAGTAATTGTTTCTGAATCCATGCGTGATCGAATTGTTAAGTTACCTGAGACTGATGCCCAGATTCATATCTTCACCGTTCCCGATTCTGAAGCTGGCAAGTCTTTCGAAACATTTCAGAAGGTTCTCGATTGGCTGGGCGCAGCTGGATTCACCCGCAATGACTTAGTGGTAGCGGTTGGCGGAGGAGCGGTTACGGATCTATCTGGGTTCGTAGCTAGCAGTTGGCTGCGCGGGATTGATTGGGTAGCAGTTCCTACGACACTTGCAGCAATGGTTGATGCCGCAGTCGGCGGTAAGACCGGTATTAATAGTGAGTACGGCAAGAATCTGATTGGCTCGTTTTATTCTCCGATTTGTGTACTGGTCGATCTTTCATGGTTAGCGACTTTAAGCGATCGCGATTTCGCAGCTGGTTTGGCCGAGGTCATAAAGTGTGGCTTTATTGTCGATGGCAAAATTGTCGACCTGCTCATGGATAAAACTTTGTTCGAAGTTCGCAATGATCACTCTCTTACTCTGGAATTGATATCGCGTTCAGTTGCGGTCAAAGCAAAAGTTGTAAGTGGCGACTTCAAAGAGAGTTTTGACCGGGAAATATTGAACTACGGCCACACCCTCGGTCATGCGATCGAGTTGCACAGTAAATACGAGCTTCGACACGGAGAATGCGTTTCTATAGGTTTGGTATTTGCGGCAATTCTGGCGAATCAAACAGGGATCCTGTCCGACCAAGCCACCGATTTGCATAAGAAGATTCTTAACAATCTTGGCTTGCCTACTTCATATGAGAGTCGCCATTGGCCGCAGTTGCGAGCAAACATGGCTATCGATAAGAAATCACGATCCGGCACACTGAGATTTGTAGCGATCAGTGAAATTGGTAAGACGCTACGAATTGAAGCACCGAGTGAAAGCGACTTGCTCGCAGCATATGAGAGGCTTTGCTCATGAATATTCTGGTAATCAATGGTCCGAACCTTGCTCGATTAGATATTCGCGACTCGAGTATCTATGGCGATTTCAATTATCCGCAGCTAAAGTCCTTCATTGAAGAGTCCGCTAAGAGCCATGGCTTCACAGCCGATGTTAGACAAAGTGATGATGAGGCAACGATTATTTCTTGGCTGCATGAAGCAGCGGATAACTCAACACCGGTGATAATAAATCCCGCAGCATTTACTCACTACTCGTATGCCATTCGCGATGCAGCCGAACTCGTAAAATCACCACTCATCGAAGTTCACTTATCTAATCCACTAGCCCGTGAAGAGTTTCGTCACACCTCAGTTATTTCGGGAGTAGCAAATGGGACGATTGGCGGATTTGGTCCCAATTCATACGCTTTGGCGATCTCAGCGCTTAAGGGCCTTATCAAGTAAAACTAGCAAAGTCTCAATTCGAGTGCGGATTTAAGTATTCGTACGAGTATTGGGTATCCTTGGCAACTATTCGAACCCACCGAACTGCGGTGGACTAAATGACTTGCGTGATCTTGAAAGAGTATTGGGCAGGGAATCTACGAGAACCTAAAGAACTAGGGGAGTTTCCAAGTGGCAACCACGAGTGATCTTAAAAATGGCATGTGTCTTGATATTGAAGGTTCACTTTGGACTGTCATTGAATTCCAGCACGTTAAGCCCGGCAAGGGCCCAGCTTTTGTGCGCACCAAGATGCGTCAGGTCCTGACTGGCAAAGTAGTTGAAAAGACTCTAAATGCTGGCGTGAAAATTGAGATTGCAATTCTGGAGAAGCGTGAAATGCAGTTTCTCTACAAAGAGGGTGAAGATTTTGTCTTTATGGATAACAAGACGTTTGATCAGATGAATATTTCGGCAGCAACCGTCGGTGATGCGGCGAACTATATGCTGGAAAATACTGAAGCAATTGTGGCAATCCATGAGAATAATCCGCTTTATATCGAGCTACCAGCCTCCGTTCAATTGACAGTTACTTACACCGAACCAGGTTTACAAGGTGATCGTTCTTCTGGTGGAACAAAGCCAGCAACAGTTGAGACTGGGATCCAGATTCAAGTACCACTTTTCATCAAGCAAGATGAAAAAATCATGGTTGATACTAGAGATGGATCGTATCAAGGTCGCGCTAACTAGTGTCAGCTCGCAGTAAAGCTCGAAAACATAGTTTGGACATTCTTTACGAAGCGGATATTCGCAAGAGTGATCCGTTAACAATCATTGAAACGCGTCTGAACATTAGTGATGACGCTGATTTGCCGCCGGTTCGCGATTACACCAAAGCGCTGGTTACTGGTGTCTCTGAACATAAACGTAAAATTGATGAGCTAATCGCAACTTATATTCAAGGTTGGGACTTAGATCGATTAGCTGCGGTCGATCGGAACATCCTGCGCATCGCGATCTTTGAGATTCTTTGGGCCACTGAGATTCCTGATGCGGTAGCTATCGATGAAGCGTTAATTCTAGCCAAAGATCTTTCAACGGAGGAATCTGCCGGGTATATTCACGGCGTACTGGCAAAGATAACTTCGATTAAGAGTGATTTATCCCTTTAAGTAGATAGTTCTCGGCAGCAAGCCAACCCAATAATTCGGCTTGTTCTATTCCCATTGCAAAACTCAAGTTCAAAAGATCAGGTTCTCTAATTGAAAGAACTTCACCATTCCAATCATTTCGCTTTTTGACGATGCCAGCGCAAAAATTGACTAAGAGCGCAAGACGTTCGGGGTTGGTAAAACTTGATTGACTGATTGCTCGCAAATCTAAGGTAAGAATCGCTGTAGATCTGTGGAGTTCCGACGGTTGACCCAGCAGGTAAGCGACATCAACACCCAATATTTGAGCTATTTCACCGAGCCTTGAGATCGGCATATTTCGAGAACCACGTTCATAGGTGCCGATTACGACGGCCTTCATGTTTCCAATTTCAGCCATCTCGGCAATGGTCCAACCCCGTTTTTTGCGAGCAGTACGCATGCGTCGGCCGATCTCGATATTGCTGGGAAATGGGCGGATGAAGACATCAGACTGCGTAGTTATTTTCATAAGGCCAAAGTTAGCCCGATCAGGAATTCAACGACTTAGCCCATCCACAGGTTTTGCCGACCTACTGCTATCCTTGCGCCGCATCCTTTAAGACCCATCCTGCGAGGTGGGGAAGGAGATTTATATGAAAACAGTTTTGCCTGCGCCCGATATCTCACGCGCAATAGTCCGCATAGCTCATGAAATCCTAGAGCGCTATGACGGTGCTGACTCAATCACTCTTTTAGGTATTCCTACTCGCGGGGCACATTTAGCAAATCGCATTGCGGCTGCAATAAATGCCATTGAAGGCGGTCAAGTTGCGGTCGGAACTCTCGACACAACAATGCATCGCGACGATCTACGGACTCGGTCACCTAAGGCTCTCCTGCCAACGCTAATTCCAGCGGCGGGTGTAGAGGGTCGACACGTTGTTCTAGTCGATGATGTTCTCTTCTCGGGCCGCACCATTCGCGCCGCCCTAGATGCCCTCGGCGAAATTGGGCGTCCAACCAGCGTCTCACTGGCCGTCCTGGTTGATCGCGGTCATCGCGAACTACCGATCAAGGCGGACTTTGTCGGAAAGAACATCCCAACCTCTCGCACCGAAATTATCAAAGTAAATTTAGTTGAGGTCGATGGTACGGATGAAGTAACGATCGCTGAAGGTGGTGTCAAGTGAAACATTTGCTTAGCATCAATGATCTATCTCGCGATGAAGCAATATTGATTCTTGATACTGCAACAGAGCTGGCTCGGATTTCAGATGGACCGATGAAGAAACTTCCGACGCTGCGTGGTCGAACCATTGTTAATTTATTTGCAGAAGACTCAACTCGCACCAGAATTTCCTTTGAAGCTGCGGCTAAGCGGCTCTCAGCCGATGTGATTAATTTTTCAGCTAAGGGATCAAGTCTAAGCAAAGGCGAATCTTTAAAGGATACCGCGCAAACTTTGCAGGCTATGGGGGCAGATGCAGTTGTCATTCGCCACTCGGCCTCTGGCGCACCATTTCGATTAGCTGATAATCAATGGATGAGTGGCGCCGTAATTAATGCCGGCGATGGAACACATGAGCACCCTAGCCAAGCCTTGCTAGACGCTTACACGATTCGCAAACATCTTGGTAAAGGTGCTAAAGACTTAGCAGGCTTACGAGTTGCGATAGTCGGTGACATCCTGCATTCACGAGTTGCGCGTTCAAACGTTTTGTTACTTACCAAGTTAGGCGCACATGTAACGTTAGTTGCGCCTCCGACCTTATTGCCGTTTGGTGTCGATAGTTGGCCCGTGACTATCTCATACGATTTAGATTCCGTGATTCCCCAAGTCGACGCGATCATGATGTTGCGCATTCAACAAGAGCGAATGCACGAGATTTTCTTTCCAAGCGCACGAGAATATTCGCGGTACTTCGGGTTAAATCGTGATCGCATGAGTGCACTCAGCCCAAACGCGATCATCATGCATCCGGGGCCAATGAACCGAGGACTCGAGATCACAGCAGAGGCTGCCGATAGTGCTAGGTCAGTTATCGTCGAGCAGGTTAGCAACGGCGTTAGCGTGCGAATGGCGATTCTTTACCTATTACTTGGCGGTGCACCAATCGAAGGCGGTATCAACTGATGAGCTACTTTTTGAAGAATGCAACACTTCCTAATGGCACAAGGGCCGACTTAGCGATTCAAGATGGACAATTCGTTGCCGCTAGCACGTTGACCAAAGATCATCAGGTTATTGAGTTGGCTGGTAAACAGGTACTGCCAGGTTTAGTTGATCTTCATACCCATCTACGCGAACCAGGATTTGAAGAGTCTGAAACTGTTGCAACTGGATCACTCTCTGCGGTTCGTGGTGGGTTCACGGCTATTAGTGCAATGGCAAATACTTCACCGGTTGCCGATACTGCCGGAGTCGTTGAACAGGTTTATCGCCTTGGTCAAGCGACTGGGCTTTGTGATGTATTTCCAATCGGTGCAGTGACTCAAGGTCTAAATGGCCAAACACTTTCCGAAATCGGCGCAATGGCAGATTCGGCTGCACGAGTTCGAGTGTTTAGCGACGACGGAAAATGTGTATTCGATCCACTCATTATGCGACGCGCGTTAGAGTATGTAAAAAAGTTTGATGGTGTGATCGCTCAGCATGCCCAAGAACCAACGCTGACTCAAGATTCGCAGATGAATGAGGGCGAGATCTCTGCCCAACTTGGGCTTAAGGGCTGGCCGGCAGTAGCCGAGGAAGCAATCATCGCGCGCGATGTTTTGCTCGCTGAACATACAAAATCACGTTTACACATTTGCCACCTAACAACAGCTGGTGGGGTAGAAATTATTCGATGGGCGAAAGCACGAGGAATTCAGGTTACTGCTGAAGTAACTCCGCACCATTTGTTGCTGACAGATGATTATGCAAAAAACTATGACCCAATCTTCAAAGTTAACCCCCCTTTGCGTCTTGAGAGCGATGTTATAGCGCTACGTGCAGGTTTAGCTGACGGCACTATCGATATCGTTGCAACGGATCACGCACCACACAGTTCTGAAAGCAAGGATTGCGAATGGTCAGTAGCTAGTTTTGGAATGGTGGGTCTGGAAACTGCGCTTTCGATTGTGATTAAAACAATGGTTGAAACTGGGGCGATGAACTACCAAGACGTAGCGCAACGACTTTCAATTGCACCGGCTCGGATAGCTCGCTATGAAAATCATGGCCAACCGCTAGAAGTTGGAAGCGTTGCTAATCTCACCATTGTAGATACCGCGGCTAAGTGGATTGTTGATCGCGACTTGATGTCTACTAGATCGAAGAACACGCCGTTCCATGGATTTGAATTACCTGGCGTCGTAACGCATACCTTCTTTAACGGAAAGTTGGTCTTTGGTGAGTAAGGCGCTTTTGGTTTTAGAGGATGGGCGCATTTTTAATGGTCATTCGTGGGCAGCCGCTGGTATTACTTTTGGTGAAGCTGTTTTCTCGACTGGAATGACCGGATACCAAGAAACGCTAACGGATCCGAGTTACCACAAACAAGTAGTAATAATGACAGCGCCACATATCGGTAACACAGGCATGAATTCACCTGATGAAGAATCGACCAAGATTTGGGTGAGTGGTTTCGTGGTTCGCAATCCATCATCAATTGTTAGTAGTTGGCGTAGTGAGCGTTCACTTGAAGCGGATTTGATTGCCCAAAATGTTGTAGGCATTAGTGGATTAGACACTAGAGCTCTTACTAGACACCTGCGCGACCGTGGTGCAATGAAAGTTGGAATCTTCTCGGGTACCGATCTTTCGATTGAAGAGATGGTGACTCAAGTTCGATCAAGCGGTGCAAT
>Ga0114960_10001148_pt1 | contig 21525 bp, 31 predicted proteins | sample C_130625_MF_Meta_FD_92637 | JGI IMG/M metagenome (GOLD analysis project Ga0114960, IMG submission 92637) | Freshwater microbial communities from Lake Croche, Canada to study carbon cycling - C_130625_MF_MetaG | ecosystem: Environmental > Aquatic > Freshwater > Lake | place: Lake Croche, Canada... | reverse complement strand
TAATTAAAGTATATGACCATAGTTTTGTTTGGAAGACCACAATAAAACTATCAAATAAATATACAGTATTAGATATTAAGTACCGTGAGTTAACAGATAGTTATTATATATTAACATCATATCAAGTTCCTAAGACGAATGGAGTGCAGGGGTATGATACTAAATTTGATTTTACTGAATACGATAATAATTTTAAATTAATTAAAGCACATACATTTGAAGATAAATTTTTAGATCAAGGCAATGGTGTATTATTAGATATTTCATTTTATCAGCTCGCTTTTTCATATCAAGATTCAAATGTATTTTATGTTACTACTCGTAGCTCAATTTATAAAAAGTTTTTTACTAAACCCGAGCAAACATTTGCGATTTTTAACAGAAACATAACTGGTGAGAACCCTATTGGTTTATGGAATACAGAATTTTTTAAATACAATCTTGACTTTAAGGTCTGGAATTTTAACTATAATGTTATTACAAATCCAAATATAAATAGTATTGCACTACTAAAGAGAGATGATAATGCAGATGATTTCTTTTGTCTATATTCTGGGCGTATTAAATATTTTAAAGAATATACAGATTATTTTAATGTTATTAATACCCCTGTAATTGATTGTTATAATAGTACTGATTTTGATTTAAATCCTAATGAATATGTGCAAGCCTTTTCATTTAATAGAGTATTTTATTATATATACAAAAATTTATTTCAATTAAAAAATAATATTGCGGGTAGATTTACAGGTAAATATGCTAAGTTCAGTGTATTGGAGTATAGCGGCCCTGAGTATATTACTAATAGTGAATTTAATAGTACTCAAATTGATATAAACTACAACACCTATATTAATGATAATGAATTAGTTAATGCAAAAGTTATTAATCGAATTTTAGTCCCATTGCTTAATCAGCAAGAAAAACTATTAAAATTAACACAAACGAGACTTTTAAATAGTATTTCACAAATTGATTATACTAAGGCCTTTGAAATTGCATAACCCAACATAAATAATAATATGCCGGCAGACTTACTAAATATTAATATTTCAGATTCTTATAAAGGATTAATACATGCATGCGGGAGTTGCTTACCTGCTCTAGCTAATCAACAAGTTCTGTATGATGGTGCAGGTCAAAAATCAAGTATATCGATTGGCCTTGAAGGTGTAGGGGTGAGTGTATCGGGACCTTTAAGTGTATCTGGAAAATTAAGTGCGGGGGCATTTTCTTATCCTGCATCACCTAGTACTAATGGGTATGTATTAGCTCAGGTAAATTTAACTACTATAGCATTGACGGGGATTTCAGATATTCTCCGATCTGCTCCTAGTAATTATATTCCCGATGGTACTTATACTAATGTGCAGAACATCACAGTTAAAAATGGATTAATAACAAGTGTTCAATCTACTACAGCTGTTAGGACGTTTTTCTGTGATCTCGAAACGTTTAATGCTACTGCTTTATCTGCTGCTGTGGGTACAGTTGCTCCTACTAATAGAGGCATATATCCATATGGCACATCAAAAACTGGAGCAGTAAATAATTCGTCAGTAGCTGGTGGGAACCCTAGTGTATTTAATGTTAGACCACTACTTATACGTAATAATTATTTAGACAAAGTATGGGGAACTGCAAGTTCAATGTATGGGGCAGCTAACCTAGGGGATGTAGCTATAGTTATATTTAGTGATCCTACTGTTGCTGGCTATGCAGGTACCTACGTAACAAATCCTCAAATGTGGGGAATAAAATATGTATGGAAAGGCACGGTTGGCTGGATATGGGATAGATATCTAGCAGCAATTGGACCGCTCCGCTACCCCGTCACCCAATACTACGATGCCACTAGTAACTTCGGCCGCACATTTCAAGTTAATAATCAATTTTCTAGTAATGGAGATGGTCCTAACTTTGGAGTTTTAGCGCAATATGTTGATACCTCGAGTGTTGCAGTACCAGAAAAACCAGTACAACAGTATTAAATTTATATGCCTGACATTAAAATTATACAATTAAAGATTCGTCGCGGTACTAATGAACAACGTAAATTAGTTACCTTGGCAGAAGGTGAAATGGGATACTGCATTGATACAAAAAGAACGTTTATTGGTGATGGCACAACTCTCGGTGGTACTCCATTAACAAATAAAATACTTATAACAGGCACATCCCCTACAACTACTCCTAGTGAAGTTGGAGACATAACTGTATATCAATCAAGGTTACTCCAATTGACTTCAGCAGATTATACCGATCTTAATAATTGGAGTTATATTGGACCTGCAACAGATAATACTACAGTTGGACTGTCTTTAAACGGTTTAGATTATAAGTTAGGTTTAATACAAACTGGTATTCAACTTCTCTCTGGCTTAGAGTATTCCAATACATTAGGATTATCAGGTATTAAGGTTAAAGTAGATGGTAGTACAATTGAAATTAATACTTCTAATACCTTAAACGTAAAAGACAGTAGCATAAGCACAGCTAAAATTGTAGATAGTGCAGTAACAACAGATAAAATTGAAGATAGTGCGGTTAAAACAGCTAAAATTGCAGATAGTGCGGTTACAATAGCAAAAATTGATAATGCGAGCTGGGGAGATAGCTTGAGCGCTAGTGGTACTGTATTGAATGTATTATACGATTCTCAGACATTGGCTCAGTCAGCTAATAATGGTAAATACTACACTACGTTACTGGATCAATCTGGAATTAAGTTAGATTCAACTAATGCTGCTGTAACATCGTTCCCGTTTGTTGGATATACAGTAAACAAATGGGGTATTGTAACTTCTAATAAGAACTATTTGAGCGGTTTTTCAAGTACTAAACCAGCTTCTGCATATATTAGGACCGCTACAAATTCAACATCAGCTATATCTGCTATAGCTGTTGATTTTACAAGTTTAGTATCGGGATTATCAGGCTGGATACGTATTTTTAGTGAACCATAAAACATTATGTCAGACATTACAATAACAGAAAACAGTATATTAAAGCTTTTAGTTCGCCGCGGATCAGACACAGACCGTCAATTAATAATTTTATCAGAAGGTGAGCTCGGATATACTACAGACGGAAAGCGTTTATTTGTAGGGGACGGTGTAACAGCAGGTGGTAACGTAGCGGGCACTTTCTTTTTTGGCGTTGCAACTAATGCACCCTCCTATACTGTTGGTGACTTAGTTGCTAGAGGCAGTGTTGGTGATACTATTTATAGTAGTATTAGTTCCATATATTATGTACTAACTGGGACAAATACTGCAAATTTATCTTCGTATATACCAGTGGGTGGTCCAAATATTGTAAGCGTAGATAACAGTACTATTACTAAATCAGCTAATGGTACATTATCTATATTGCCATTGAGTGCTAGTGCATTTGATTCAAAGATATTTACAAATGGCTTGAGTGCTATTGGTAACACACTGCAATTAGGTCCCGCTATATATGTTAACTCTATTGATAGCAATACAACGTTTGATTTAAGATCGGCTGGTAATACAACACTCAGAGGACCTGGCATTAGCCTTTTATCGACAACTACTAATTCAATAAGTTCTATTGGATCTACATCAATAAATGCAAGCAGTATTTCATTATCAAGTAATAGTTTAAATATTAACAATAACACATTAACGTTTACGGATAATTCATTAGGTGAGGGGTTATTATATAGACAAGTAGGCACAGGTTTAATATCTACAAAGACACCCGGTTCAGCTTTAACATTTTTTAGTTCTGCAATTAAAATATTTACCAGGGATACTACAACCGCTGGTGGATCAAATACCTATACATTATGTGCTACTACATTAAGTGGATTTAATGCGCGCACCATGCAAGTGTATTTAGAAGGTGAATATACTTGTAACCAGGATCAAGCAATGACAGGTACTTTAAACACTGATGCAGGGATGGGTATTAGTTCCCCGATCGTATTGAATTTATTTAGAGCTCCGAAATTAGGGTCAACATTAAGTGCAACAGGTATTTTTGAAAAACTTGCACCGCTATCAGCAACGTACTTAATAGCTGCTTCTGCAATAGGTTCATTGACCGTAACAATTTCAAGTAGTAAAGCAGGTGGCTTTTGTTCTCTAAGTGCAATAGCATATAGTTCGTAAAGTTTAAGGAAATATCTTATAATATTTAAATGACGGTAACATTTAACTTCAACAACCATACCTACCAGAATACAGTAACTAAAGAGTACTATATTTCAGTGACTACTTTCCTCGGTAAGTATAAAAAGCCATTCGATAAAGATAAATGGAGTAAGGTTACCGCACAACGAAATGGTGTTACTCAGGAATTTGTTCTAAATACTTGGGCAGATATTACTAGTAAATCTCTAACTAAGGGTACTAATTACCACTTAGTAATGGAGAATTTTGTTAAAAATAAAATTAAACCTCTTGAGTATTCTACATTAATTGATTCATTTACAGAAAAAATGAAATTAATTTTAGATGATAAGTCTACTGTGGAGAGCGAAAAAATTTTATTTGATCATGATGCACGATTAGCAGGCACAGCAGATTTGATTGTTAATAATAAAAAATCATTCTATGTAGTTGATTTTAAAACTAATAAAAACTTTAACTTTACAAATAAGTATAATGAATTTCTACTTTCACCTGTAGACTACTTATCACAATGTGAATTCTCTACATATGGGCTACAATTATCAATGTATGCATATATGACGGAAACATTATATAATAAGCCGTGTGCGGGCCTCAAGATTTTTCATCTTAACAAGAAAGATGAAATCGAAACCTGGACAGAAATAAATATTCCATATATGAGAAGTACCATTTTAGATTTAATCGCAGACAGAAAAACACAACTAACATCAACAAATAAATAACTATGCAAGATCAAAATACGTTTTGGGCAACTATTGATACACTTAACTGGAGTAAAGACTCTAATTACTTGACAATTAAGCAAAATCTATTAAATCAATTAAGTCCCTCTACAGCTTTAAAGTATCAGGATATTTTAATTGAGTTAACCACTAAACTATTTACAGCTGTAACTGATTTCAAGTTTCAGAATATTGAATTGAATACTCTGCAATTAAACACTTTAATCTTAAATGCTATTGGCAGTGGAAAAGATTTCTACTTAGAATGCTTAAAACACCCACTGACTCTATTTACTATTAAGGATAGTCTAGATTGTAATAATCATTTTGGTATGTGTATCCCAACTCAAGATGATTATTATGGAGAGAGTTCTATTGATAGTACTACAGATTTTGATGATCACTATCTATGGCAGTAATGCATTATGTCATTTGTAAAATTCAGTGCTAATAAAAGTATTGATAAAAAAATACTAGCCGAATCAGATATTGATTTAAATTTCTTAACAACTGCTGTTTCTTTAATCTTTAAAGAAATTAGACCTAAATGCAGAAAAAATCTTAAAGTTAATATTATACTTATTAAAGCAGAATCTAGTTATTATCATTTTACAAATACTATCTTTATATCATCACTTACCTTAAAAAATAAAAAAACCTTTATAAAGCATGTATTGCACGAGTTTTTCCATCTATTACAGTATCAAATTGACAAAGTAAATTGTCTGAATTTTGTTTCTTATTTAGATGGCAGCTCTAGCTTCAATGAATATTATAACAATATTACTGAAGTACAAGCAAGAGAATTTGAGAAGTATGCTACCTTTATTTTTAATTTAGAAAAACAATTAACTAAAATTAAAGGCAAGTTAACTACGATTATTTAATTTAAAGTAATTGTATTGGCTAAGAGTAGCGCTTTGACCCGTGCTACTACACTTTCATTTGTCCATACCCCTGCAAGAGTATACTCCGCTTCCCCTGTCCACAGAACTATATCCCTATACATTCCCTGTAATCTTGCAGTTATATGTTTACGATCAAAATTATCATTAACAGATGTGACAATAAGGTTAGTTTCATCAATTGAAATGGTTTCAGCGGGTCTAAGTTCAATATTCATATTATTATTTATTGAATAATGGTATTTAAAATTAAATTTACATCAAAAACTTCGTCATTATTATACGGGTAATAGTGATTAAATGTTCCCTCCCAATTATCTGATTGGAAAATTGAATCGACCCTATGTATATTTTTATTATGTGGTTGATTAGCCAATACATTAATATTCTGTGGATATCCAAATACATGCGGTTTATTTGTAATCCAGCAGACTGTGGATGGTAGATTTAAAGCTGTTGAGCAATGCTGGCCAAATGAATCAATTAATATTCTTTTTTTTGCTACTTGTAATAAACATGCAATATCTCTTAATCCAGAACTGAAGTGAACACAGCGTTCCAGCTTGGTTTGAGTATCTTTAGCGATCTGCACAACAACATAGTTCTCGCTAAGTCTATCAGTGAGCTCTTGTGCCTGACGAACAGGTATGTCTCTGCACCAATTATACTTCTGGTTATTCTCGGGACCACCAAAAGGCTGAATGACAAGAATAGGTTTATTGCCGCCAGCTTTGATAATCTCTTGCAGGAACGTTTGATTAAAATTTTCTACTTCTCTATAGGTCAAATGCATCTCAGGTAATTGCATATCTGTATTAACATTAAGAGCTCTAGACCATGTTTGAATTAAATGTTCCTTTTCATTCAGATACCCATTATCATTATATGGGTCAACAGAATAACAAATATTATCTTTACTAGTAGAAACAATATCATCATACAAATATGGCGTAATACCTGACTTGTAAACCCTGTCAATAAAAGGTACATTAATTAACAACTCAATATATGGAGTAATAACTATTAGATTATGGTCAGGGTAAGTTGCTTTAATATTCTTTGCGACTCCTGTAAACAGAATATTTTTGCCTGCCCCGCCGTGAATATTAACTACAAAATTAGGTTTTTTAGGATCGTACATATTATTATTTTATGCTATACACTTGATAAATCAATATTTAATGATAACATAATGATATGAGATCCACATTTGAGACCCAAGAATTATATAATTACAGTAAACAAGGCGACTTAATCGGTGAACTTATTAACGAAGTAATATATGAAGATTGTTACGAGATGCGAAATTTCTTTAAGACCAACGATAAGCAAATAGATTATGTTATTGATATTGGTGCAAATATAGGTATTTTTACTCTACTATCATCTGTTTTATTTCCCAGTGCTCAAAAAATCCTAATTGAGCCTAATGTAAACAATGTGGGTGTAATCATGGACAATTTATATGGATTTAATAATGCAGTTATATACAATGTTGCTTTGGGTGACGGTGGTAAGTATAAAATGCAATTTGATCAAAGATGGTCTGGTAGTGACAAAACTATTAGTAATATGGATGGTGATATTAGTTCTCTAACGATAGCTGATATTATTAATTTAACTAATGGAGGTAACTATATAATAAAGATTGACTGTGAAGGGGCTGAAAAATTTCTCTTAACTGCAGATAAGAGAATATTTGATAAATGTCAATACTTTGTTTGCGAATTCCATGAAGGTGTCGATAATAATTTAAAGGAATTTGACAAATGGGTGTATAATACATTTAATGATAGATTTGACATAAAGATACCAAACTGGGGACAGGTCGATGTGCTTAATCCTAATAATGCAATTATAAATTATATTATAAAAATAAAATAAAATCACAAACGGAATCTCTTTATATTATAAATAAGTAAATGAACAAAAAGGAATGCCTTAAAGCTATAAATGAAATTTTACAATATATTGGTGAAGGTGATATATACTATGATATTTTAAAAAACACAGATCTCACAGAAGAGGAACTAGATATTGTGATAAATTGTGAGGTATTAGATTTAATTCAAAATGACTAACAATTGGGATAAAAAATTTTATTCATTATGCAAAGAAATATCTACATGGAGTAAGGATCCCGACACAAAGCACGGTGCAATTATTGTAGATAAGAACAACAATATTGTAAGTACTGGGTACAATGGACCACCTAGAAATATTGATGATACAAAAGTTCCACTAACTAGGCCATTAAAGTACTTATATTTCTGTCATGCTGAGGCAAATGCATTAATTGCAGCAGGGCGATTGGGTAGATCTGCAGAGAACTGTACAATGTACCAAACTGGTCCATCTTGTTCATATTGCTGGTTATTGGTAGCGAATTCAGGTATTAGGCGCGTAGTGTGCGGTAATACTAAGTCAAAATGTGTTGATGCATCAGACCTTGAAGTTCAGACAATTATGGCTAATCAGATTGGAATTAAAATTGATTATATTTAGCCGTTAGGATATACCTGCTTACCGGTATCAGCATCAATAATCCGCTTTTTAATTTCACTGAATCTTTTTTTCTGTGCTGGGATAATTTCATTTACCATCAACTCATCCCATTGAGTAGAATCTGGATCATAGAAATTACTGAGCCACTTCTTTAATCCAATTTTTTCACCATCTTGAGTAATATTAATCTTATTCAACGTAACAAACTTACGTAGTACAAATTGTATTTGTTTTGATGTAGGAGCATGGTTACCTTTACCTTTACATTGTATCATTGTTGTTAACTTGTCTACATCTACACTTGGGGGTTCGTCCCCAATTATGTTAAACTTTGCTTTATCATACTTCCCAATTAAGTCTTTACCTTCATTATCAAACTCCATGGTCGCCTGTGGGTCGCCCTTAGGGTTACCTTCTTTCCAAAGAGATAACAATGTATGATCTTTAGGATACTTATAGTGATCAGATTTTACGCAATGTTGTAGCTTTTCACCTTCATTAATAAAAGACTGTTTGGATATTAAGCGTATAAACTTTAATCTACCATTTTTCATTGCTGACTTAAATTTAGTTAATTGCTCAATATCAGACTCACTAGCTTCCGATTCGTTGAAATTGTATAATGGATTTATAGTGACATAATCCTTACCTTCGGTGAGAGGTTTAATATTTGATTCGATTGCACCTCGTCCTGACTCTGCTTCAGCTTCTGCAACAAGTTCAGCAGGATCACCTAAGTTACGCTCATACGTTTCATCAATCATGTTTTGCTGTCCTATATATTCCATAGTATGTTGGATTTTATCATACCAAGTTGGCTCAAAGCCAGACTCTGCATTAAAGTGCGGACACTCCTCAAAAAACCAATACATAAATTTAGTCCGGAACCACTCTTTTGCATTACTAAGATGCTCGGTATCAGTACGTGCAAGTAAAGTATCAATTTGCGCATAATATTTTAATACTTTAGCTTTATACTTTGGACTAGTTGCAGATGGAGTTCTGTACTCAGATGAGGTTACTTTAGCAACGGCTTGAGCATATGTAACTTTCGTAACTGATTCAGCTGGCATTGTTGCTAAGTATTCAGCAATATCGCGAATATTGTTGGATTCACTTTCAGTTAATCCTTTAAACGTAACAAGATCAGCTTTATTTTTTGCCCAATCTTGATCACCTTCTTTCCAGCTATATGGGGAAGTATTCTTCTCTGAATCACCATCGGGGCTATTGTACCATGGAACGTATTTCTGTTTGAACCATTTTTGAATCTCAGGCGAGACATTCCCCACTTCACTCATAACAGCACTAGTTAAATCTGCATTGTTGTATAAATTAGCTTCGTTAAGAATTTTTGCTCGTCTAACTAAGGAATTAAAAGTTATCATAATTTAAATTATTTATACAAAAATTACGATTTTTAAATGTACTTTCTATAAAAAGTTCAGCCTCGTCACGGAATTGAACCGAGATATATCGATTACAAATCGATTATTTTACCATTAAATTAACAAGGCATAAGGAAACAGGATATAATCTAATTGTATGATACATAATCATAAATTGCAAGAATTAGATGAAGACGAATATTCAACCTTTTTGTATATTATTAACGGCGGTGAAGAAGGGGGATACAAATTTGACAAATTGTGTTACCTGCAAAAACCATTTATTGCTGCTGAATTAAATAATTACCTTGATAAAATTAAACCTGAATATAAATATTTGCTTGATTCGATTGCAGAGAAATTACTGAATGTTAAAGTAGTTTCTGAAAGTGATGTAATAAATTCCGAGTAGCTTATTTTTAAAGCGCTTTATCTGATAAAGAAGAGAAAAAGGTGTAATTCCTTTCTCGGAGCCTTATGCAAAAAGTAGTATAATTCCTCGGTAGCTCAATTGGTAGAGCGCTAATCCGTTAAATTAGATGTTGAACGTTCGAGCCGTTCCCGGGGAGCCACTTTAAGCCCATGGCTTTAATCCTAGAGATCTTCTACCTTTACCTTTATTTTTGCCACCAAAAGTATTGCTCAGTGCATCGCAATTTAAGCATATTAGACGCAAGTTCTCAGGGCTGTTATCCGAAGCATTACCATTAATATGATCAAGCCATAGAGGAATTGGCTTATCAAGCCATGTAGTAAGTGTACAGCAGGAACAAACGTTGCCGTTTTTCTCAAAAAGAATTTTACGTAGTTCGCTTCTGTAAGTTAATTCACCATTCTTAAATTGATCATACCGCTCTTCAAGTTTAACTTTAACTCTGTGTTTAACTGAACACTGTTGAGAGCAACACGTTTTATGTCCTTTTTTAATTTGATTGGGCCGACGGACAAATACAACATCACAACTTAAACATTTAAAATATTGCTCCGGCTTAATTCTACTCGACTTTATTTCACTTAGGGATCTTTTTATATTATTATATGATGCAGAACATGACTTTGAACAAAAAACATTATTTGGATCAAAAGTTTTTTCAGCCCTACGAGTAATAGAAACACTATATGTTATAATGCAATCACATTGTTTGCATTTAAGCGGATTAAGATTATAATCATTTTGTTTTTTTTCTGATCTTAATTGACCGTTAATGACCATTGCAGCTACATCTAAACCACTTCTCGGATTTAAACTATGCACGCGTTGATGTGCACCGCGAGACTGAGCTGTATTAAATTGCTTTTCACATTTTTCACATTGGTATACCATATATACATATTTAGTGTCGGTATGCCATTTATCCACTACTTAGGGAGCTATTTTAAAGTCAATAAGTACTTTAATTGATTCACTTGAGCTAATATTGTATCCTTTATATTTAATAGATCTGTATGTTTATAAAATGTCTTAGTTATTTCAGTTAGAAAATCTAAGAAATCTTCTATAACTATACTAATATTTTCGTTACTAAAACTTTTAATATTAAAGTCAAATTGTGAAGTAGATACTTGGTGTCCAAATATTCCAATATATACTTCTACAAAGGTATCAATAGGCTCATCCAACCCTTTATAGGCGCGTCCGAATGCTTTGTGTTGTGCATAAGTGTCAGCTTGCCAGTGAAACAGTTGTAGTTGGTTACGGAATTGAATAAGTGGCCCGATAATTTTCATAAAATTATTTATGTATATGTTCTATAAAACAAGTTGAAAAGATAAGGAAACAATTTACAATCTAAATTATGCAATACGATACTGAGAAATTTACATATGGGTGTGAGCTTGAATTTGCTGATGTTGATCGCTTTGCAATGCTACCAGAAGGTTGCACATTTGATGGCAAAGATCATACAATTGTAAATAGTAATGGGGTTGCTACTGATCCAAAAGCACGTACATCTACAATTGGTGGCGAGATTAATACAAAAGCTACTCCAACCATTGATGAACAAGTTAGTGTTATTAGTAATGTAATTAATTGCTTTGAAGAAGTTACTATCAATTACAGATGCAACTTACATATTCATATTAGAGTGCCAGGATTAAAAGATGACTTAGAATCTTGCAAGAGGCTAGCTACTTACATTAGAGATAATGATAAAGATGTTTTTAGATTAGTGGAACCAATTCCTATTCCTACATTAGCTGAATACAATGATGGCGGGGCATTTGCTGGTGCAATGAAACGATATAAGCGACGTTTACGGTCCCATCAATTCAGGGTATATGATTCAGTATATGAGAACATGATGAAGGCCAAAACAGTCAATGAATTTTACAATGCACATGGACCATGGTCAGCTGTTAAGCAGAGGCATTTATTTCATCTATGTCCGAGAGCAGCAATTAATTTGAGAACATTATGGGAACCTCATCATAATACAATTGAATTCAGGCACTTTCCAGGCACATTAGATTTAAATGAGTATGCTAGTTGTCTCAAGTGGTGTACGGAGTTTTTAAATGCTGCACTAAATACTAATGAATCTGCAGTATCAATTTTTGCTCGCCATCCAGAATTTATTTTTCCAAAATTTAAACAATACAATCACGAGCAAGAGAAGACATATTTACTGACTAGTTATGATTACAATAACCGAACAACAATTGAAGCAAATTTAAAAACTCTACAACCACAATGAGCATAGAATTTAAAGATAGTAAACTTATTATAGATTTGCACACATTGCTGTATCGTGTAACTGGTCAGCAAAAAATAGATCTTATAAAAAAACTTGCAGTTGATGGTGATATTATGCGTCAAGCTGTCTCAATACTTTGTAGCGGTTTGACTGATACAAAGTCTGATTCAGAAACAAATACTTTAAATTGGGCTAGTGTTGAAATTGCAAAGCACAGTAGTGATATTGCAAAGCGCGAGATTGAACGGCTTGATAGAATAGTTAAAAATCAAGCGCAAGAGTTATTAGAATTAAGACGAGAGAATAGGTGGCTTATAGAGAACGACAACCTTAAATAAACAACAACAATGAAAACAAATATCGTTTTGGTATGTAAAGGTAACGTATGCAGATCAGCAATTGCAGAAATATTGATGAAGCATCATTTGAAGATTAAATATGGAGATAATTGGTCTGATAAATATATTGTACAGTCGGGAGGAACTACTCCAGGATTTGGTAAATGGGGAAGTAAGATGGCGCCAAAAATGAGAAAAATCGCAATAGAGCACGATCTTGATAAAGACCTTGTGAACAACCATTATGCAAAGCCTGTAACAGAAGAAATGTTAACTGCGGGAGATATTAATAAAGTCTTTATAATGGATAATAAAAATTTAACAAAAATGTCAGAATTGTTCCCAAATCAAAAAGTGGAGTTTTTAGACAAAAGTGTAATTGCAGATCCATTTGGTAAAGATGAAGAGCATTTTATGGGTTGCTTTGACTTTATTGATGAGTGCTGCACTAATTATATTTACGGTGATAAAGCATGAAATTTGATATTCACCTAAACGTAGGAACTATTTATAAGACCAATAGCCCTAGATCTAAGGAGCTATTCTATACTGGAAAAGAGATTGCCGACTATTGTAATTTCTATAATATTACTCATTGCGTTTGTATTTACTCGCACTATCAATACATCGAAGAGCTACAATTGCATGCTCCTAATACCAAAGTGTATGGAGTACAGTGGATTACTGATTTTGCTAATGATAAGTTTGATATTGGTAAGCCATTATTCCAAGGCATTAAGCTGCATTCAAATAGAGGATATAGAATGGTTAATGGTGAACTCACGTATGGATTAGATTATGGTGATTTTAATCTCGTCGAAAGTGTATTAAATAAGTTGCCAGGTAATCATTTAGTTTATATGCACACAGGCTGTAATATTCTGGGCAATAAAACTAGCTTACGTTGTAGTCCCGACCATGTCTTTACTCTTGCAACGAAATATAACAATTTGAAATTCATCATGGGACATGCAGGTGTCTATGGGGGTATGTTTACATCAGAGCCATCCATTAGAGAAGTACCAACAACTATTACCAATAACAGCCATGTATATACAGCTGGTGTTCGTAATCATGTTAATAGTGTGGCATCAACCAAGAAGGCTGTTATGTATGCTAACTACACTCACAATATTTTTCTAGATGGTTCGATCCATACTAGAGACAAAGCACGCGAATTAAAAAATACTCCTAAGTGGGCAGTGGGCAGCGATTACCCATACGGATATAATAGAGAAGATAATTTCACAGAAATTGACTTTAAAGATAACTACACATGGGATTACAATTTTCAATGTAGACAATATGAGAAACGTATTGGTAATATTGATCATACACATAAGAATGCAATTAAGTTTATTGAGACAGATATTATTGATCTTGCAAAAGAACATGGTGAGTTTTATACGAGAGTCAAGGGAAGTAAGTCATTTTGTCATAACTATTACAGTATCGAGAATGAGTACTTTTCAGAATAAGGAAACAATTTATAATAACTTCAAATGATTACTAACTATAAAATCGTACGAGCATCTACAAAGCAAGAACTTGAACAAGAAGTATTGCTTGCTTGTAAACAAAAATGGGTAATAGCAGCAGGCGCAACACTAACTTTAGTAGTATCACCTAATGGAACAATTCAAGAAGTTTGGATTCAAACTCTTGTTATGAACTAAATAAATACATTATGCAGAACGGCAAAGGATCAAAACCACGTAAAGTAGATAGCAAAAAATTTAACAATAACTGGGATAAAATTGATTGGAGTCTAAAAAAATTTAAAGCTGAATCAACTAAACCAAAAGCTTCTAAATAACAAATACAACTATGGATGGACGAAAATATAGGCATGACGGTGACAGCATTTGGCAGACATATAAAATTGTGTCACCACTAATACACTCTGATAAAGTAGAGCGTAATTTAAAGAATATTATTGCTAAGGGTGAAATTAAATTTACAAATGTAGTTTATCATAGATTGACTTGCGAGATGTGGATCGATACATCATACACCAATAAGATTTTAACTGAGGCATTAACTTTAGTTCCAAATACTAAAGTAATTAAACAATAACATTATGTATAATTTTTTAAATAAAAATATTATAAATGTAATACTTTGGATCTGTAACTGTTTAATTATGTTTAGTATTTTTTATGCGTGTAGTTTAATTGAAGTTATTTTTTATACAATTATTGCATTTATGATTTACAACGAACTGAGCGATTAAGAATGAGTATGAAATATAACGATACCTACTGGGAAATCTTTATTATGTTATTTCTATGCTATATTATGTATATTGTAGTTAGATCATCTCTATTCTACTAAATAATATTATGAGCCACAAACAAGATCAAGTCAACCTATTCGAAGCATATCAGCAAATTATTGGCGAAAGTTTAGACCTAAACCAACTAGCCACGATAAGTGATACTGCCTTAGACAATGCCTATCATTACGGAAGGAGCACCCCTGGTAACAGTTTCGGCTGGCAAGCCAATCTTAAATCAGCAGAATTTGCAAAAAAAGCAATTGACGGTGGTGTAACTGATATAGAAAAAATTAGCGATGCTATTCACAAGGGTTGGAATGTCACAGCAAAAATGTTTGTTGATAATCCAAGTCAATTTGATGATACAGAAAAGCTTAAAGCTAATGGAAAATTAGAGGCTAAATTAGAGCAAAGAAGTAAACTAATGAACATTGAGTATGCCCAGCTTCCTGAAGACGAAAAAGAAAAAGACAGAGTCGTTGCTCGTGCTTTATTGCAAGCATTGCAACCGAATGAGATTAGGTGAGCCTTATATTAAATATTTATAACTTTTTTCATAAATAAATGTATGGAAAAAATTATTGAAGGTAGTATTAATTTGAAGGAATTATGTTTAACAGAGTTATGTGATTTATCAGATGTAGAATTAACAGAAAATTTTTACTGTTTTTATAACTACTTAACTAATCTTAAAGGTGCTCCAACATATGTTGGTGGTGATTTTCTTTGTAATAATAATGACTTAACTAGTCTTGTTGGTTCTCCTTCTGCTGTTGGTGGTGAGTTTAATTGTACTAATAACAAATTAACTAGTCTTAAAGGTGCACCTATAACTGTTGGTGGGGAGTTTAATTGTATGGGTAATATATTGAGAAATCTCAATGATCTTCCTAAAACAATCGGTGGTGATCTTCTGTTTGAGGCATATATTAAAGAAGAATTTCCGGAAAATTATGTACGCAGCCGGTGCGAAATTAAAGGTACAGTACACTATTTTCATACGGAAGTAGACGATGATATTAATAATGGGGAGATAGAGGAAGAGGAAATGAATCATGTTAATTTAACAAATTTAAATTTAACAAAGCTGCCTGATTTATACAAAGTAGAGGTCACGGGAAATTGTTTTTGTAATGATAACAACCTCACTGATCTCGTTGGTGCACCTAAAACTGTCGGCAAAACCTTTTCATGTGATGGTAACGACTTAACTAGCCTCAAAGGTATCCCTACATCTATTGGCGGCGGTTTTTGGATCAGTAAAGAACTTAAAGATAAATTTCCAGAAGAGTACATTCGCAGTCTAAGTGATATTGAAGGTTCCGTGAGATATATATGAGAAAATTTATTAGAAATTCATGTAATATTCAGTTGAAACTTACTGTTACTCCGTTATGATCTTTCCATTTAAATTTTTTTGATTCTGTTTGTGTTAATATATAGCCTTTAATAGTTTTATGGCCTGCCTCATTTGCTTTCCATATTCTATGCACCCCATCCATAATCAATAATTTACCTGAATTTATTTTAAATACAATTATGGGATATTTTAAATTTGTAGCTTTTGCTCGCTTAATAAATTCTTTTGTTCCGGGTCGCTCCTCACCTTTCTCCCAAGGCGTAGGTTTAAGCTCATGTAAAAGCTTTTTAATCGAAATATCATGTACAGGTTTATCCTTTACATAATCGTATAATACTTGTATAGTTGGCAAACTTTCCCTTTTTACCGATTCTAGTATGCTGTTAACTAAAGTATTGAATCTCATAGAATAAATATTTATTAAACATTAAGGAAATATTGTATAATAAGTTATTATGAATGATAACAAAGAAGAAATCACTAAAGTAGTTGAATTATTTAGTTCATCCAATGGTGGTGTTTATGCTCGAGTACCTACTACAGAAACAGAAGAAGATACAATTATGTTCGATGAAACATTTGTATCATCTCTAATGTTTTCAATTCTAGCTCTCTTTATTTCAAGGATTGACGATAATTTGCAAAATAATTTTATTAAAAATGTTTATAAGAACTTAAATAAATTTAAAGAGACTGGATTTAGCCATGTTGATAATATCAGTGACGGTGACTGGGAAGACAAGCAGTAGTTGAAAGGAAAGTCATTAAAATAAAGTATAATGAAATTACCAAAACTGTTTAAGAATTCGTCTAAAGGCCCTCTGGAGTGGACGATTGAAGTCCAAGCTGATGCATACCGGACACACTCAGGGGTTGTAGGTGGAAAGATTACTACTACTGCATGGACGTTCGTAGAGGGCATGAACATTGGAAAGTCTAATGAGACAGCTCCATATGACCAATCAGTCATTGCTGCAAAAGCACTCTGGACTAAGAAACATGACAATAGTCAATATCGTGAAAACATTAATGATACAGACACAGTCTACACAGAGCCAATGCTAGCACACAATTATGTTAAACGAAAAAATAGCATTGATTTTAATAAGGGAGTGTATGTACAATGTAAGTTGAATGGATGTTTACATAGTGATACTTTAATAGCTTTAGAAGATGGATCGCAAATTACTATCGAGCAAGCTTTTAATACTAAAATTAATAAAAAAATTAAGTGTTTTAATACTAGGACAAATAGTATTGAATATAAAAGTATTACAAACTTCTTTAAGGATGGAGTAGATATGCAAATGAAAAGAAGCCAATTAATTGGTATGAGATTGAACTTGAAAATGGCGCAACAATGAAAATAACCGGAAACCATAGAGTTTGGTTAAGAGATTTAAAATGTTGGCGGCGAGTAGACGATTTGCAAATCGGTGATAAATTATTTGTGCATTAAGCTTACTTTGCTGCGTTAAACTTACACATATGCCATAAATACATGTATATGACTATTAAAGAGCAATTTGAATCAATACAATTAGATACTGAATTATTACAAAAATCTTCAAATAATATAGCTAAACGATTATATAAACAAAAGCTAGTAACTGACGAATTACTTAAATATTTATATATTGATTGTAACTATAGTGCATTTTATATTTATACATATCTCAAAAATATACATAAGTCACTAGCGTGGTCCGCAGGTCATATAATTAAAAAATTGAGAAATATGGGGATTGAAACAAGGGATCATTCTAATGCTGCTATGGCAACCCATACTATAGAATTAAAAAAAGAAAGTAACCTTTTAAATTCAGGTTACACGCACCCATCAAAAAATCCTCTAATTAAGGAACGTAAGCGCCAACAGTGCTTAACAAAATATGGTGTAGATAATAATTTCAAATCAGATATTATAAAAGATAAAATGAAAGAATTTTATCGCAGAAATTATGGTGTTGATTATAATTTTGAGATTCCGGGTTTTCAGCAAAATTGCAAGGGATTCTATATATCGAGACCACATAAACGGGTAAATAATATTCTATTAAAGCATGGTATATTATTTCAAGTTGAAAAAAATTTAATATGTAGAGGATATAATAAAGTTCTTGGTAAACAGTACAATCCGCGGGTCGATATATTAATTGAACATCTTAATTTAGTAATTGAGGTAAATGGTGATTATTGGCATGCGAATCCCAAATTATATAAACCAAATGATTTGTTTAACACTGTCTATGGGCCTATGACAGCTCAAGAATTATGGATCAAAGATAAAATTAAGGCAGAGCACATAAAATCATTTGGATACAATTTTGAAGTTATCTGGGAAAGCGATATTAATGAAGGAAATATATTACAATTAATTAAACAATATGAAAATAGTAAAAATAAATAAACTGAGTGAATCGTACAACAGATATGATTTAGAAGTAGAAGATAATCACAACTTTTTTGCAAATAATATTCTTGTTCATAATTGTAGATCATTAATTAAAAAGGAGGGTGCGTTTACTCGTAAGGGCAAAGTTATTAATGGCATTCCGCACATCACGAAGTGTTTGGAACGATTATTTGTAATGTACCCAGATCTAATTATTGATGGTGAAATTTTTAATGATGATCTTAGGCAAGATTTAGGTTCGTTAATTTCTTTAATTGCTGGTAAAGACCACAATAAAGAAGAATTAGAAAAATCTGAGCAAATTACACAATTTCATGTTTATGATTTAATTATGGATAAGTGTTATAGCGAGCGTTTAGCAGAGCTAAAAAAGCTTATTAATATTGAAATTAAGCACAATCCGCTCGTTGCTAAATACATTAAGGTTGTCGACTCATATGCAGTAAATTGTCATGACCATATTGATCAGCTCTTAACTAAATTCGAAGAGCAAGGACATGAAGGTGTTATGGTTCGAATTAACGATAAGCCATATGAAAATAAACGTTCTTACTCTCTGTTGAAGTACAAGACATTTATTACAAGTGAATTTACGATTGTGGGAATGGAAGAAGGCGTGGGTAACTTAGCTGGCAAATGTGGTGCGTTTATTCTCGAAAATGACAAGGGGATTAGATTCAACTCTGCACCAACTGGTACTCATGAATTGTGGGAGCAATATTGGAAACAACGAGATCAATTAATCGGGCAATTGGCTGAAGTTAAATACAAAGAATTGACCCCGGTAAAGAACTCTAAAGGTGGTGTGCCTAGTTTCGGAAAGGTGATTATTATTCGCAATTACGATTAATCAAGTAATTCAGGATCGTATCCCTTAATTTTTCTACCATTAAACCACATTGGTGTTTTATATTTAATTGATATGTTTGTTAATGCTGCTTTTTGTGAGGGAGCTAGTGGGTGTCGGGTAGTAGTTCGATAGTCCCCATTATCGGCTATATAGTCTCTAGCGCGATTATATCCTGAATCAATTACTAATCTAATGTAACCTCTACTATATAAATTGTCATAAATTTCACTAATATCATTCGCACCCTTTTTAAACTTTACTTTATGCTCATGTTCTAATATATACTCGCCTTTCTCAGCATGACCATCATCATTGCTGTAAGTTATAAAATAAATAGTCCCATTACTTGCAATCCAGGCGCCATATACTCTTTCATTGGGGTATTCATTAACATCCTTATAATATGTTTTAATTGGAGCGCGGCTGCTTTCATTTAATTGCTTTTTAATACTTTCATCAAGTAAATCAGGATTATATCCCCCTATTGCTCTACCATTAAAATAAACATGCTTTTTGTATTGAATAGATATGTTTCTTAATGCTGACTTTTGTGCAAGTGATAAAGCATGTCTACTAGATGTTCCGTAGTCAATACCATTTTCAGCAATATAAATAGATTTACCATCGTTCATTCTATCATGTACTAATCTAATATATCCAAGTCTGAAGATTGTATCGTATACATTATCATTATAAGCGTCTTCGTGATCTGGGTAATCAGGATCTGTTTTTGATGGTTTAGGAAATCTATCTAATTGATCCAATATATCTGATGCCGACTCATAGTGACCACTATGTTTATCGCTTATAATAAAATGTATGGTTCCATTATTTGAAATCCAAGCACCATAAGGCATAGACGAGGGATACGATTCTGTATTTCGATAATTTACTACCGGTTCATTCTCGTTATTTTCACACAATTGACTAGTAATACATTCATCAATTAATCTCAAGACATTAATTTCCATAAGATTATTTACTGTTTTTCTGCGGAAGGAACGCAAGGAAACTCGTTATAATTAAGTTGTAAACGAAACAAACCAAACCAAAAGTAAAATTATGAACTCGAAATTTATCAAAGTATCAAACGTAGAAATCCCTGACTCATTCTACAATCGAATTAAGACCAATGTTGAGTCGATTGATCATCTGTTCGGAGATGGTATTCTGCCAGGGTGTACGTACACACTTACAGCAGGGTGGGGCATGGGCAAGACTCAATTAATGCTTCAATTGTTGAGCCGTATTGAGAACGTAAATAAACGCGTAGGTTATATTACTAATGAAGAGTCTGTCGAGCAATTAGCTTTTACTTGCCGACGTATTTCAGTGCATAATGTTATGGTTGCGAATATGAGTAACATTACTGAAATCGCAGAAGCAATGAAAGACTTCGATGTTGTTGTAATTGATAGTTTTTCAATGTTAACTTCTGATGAGCATGTAGGTACATTGAAGATTGAAAGTGAAGCATTAGATACGATTATTACAGCTGCTAAAGCGAATAACTGTGCCACATTCTTTATTATGCATTATACTAAAGATGGTAAGGGTGCAAAAGGTAGTTCCAAAGTGCCGCATCTCGTAGACGCTAATTTATACATTGAAAAAGTAGAGGGCGAGGATGAGCAATTACGACGAGTCTATTTTATCAAGAACCGTTTCGGTGCACCAAATGATATTAACATTCGTTTGACTAGTACTGGTTACGACTTTACCTTAATCGAAGGATCGACATCGTCTGATACTCCGAAAAAGACTAATAAAAAGGCTAAGCAAGCACAAGACATGAAGAGTATTATGGCTCTAAAGGAACCGCCTTCTATTAAGATTGGCCGAGTAATGGAGTTATTGAAATGTGAGCATTACAAAGCAGCATTCTATCTCCGAGAATTAACTAT
>Ga0114960_10001146_pt1 | contig 21535 bp, 16 predicted proteins | sample C_130625_MF_Meta_FD_92637 | JGI IMG/M metagenome (GOLD analysis project Ga0114960, IMG submission 92637) | Freshwater microbial communities from Lake Croche, Canada to study carbon cycling - C_130625_MF_MetaG | ecosystem: Environmental > Aquatic > Freshwater > Lake | place: Lake Croche, Canada... | reverse complement strand
GTGAACCCCGTTGGACCACTTATTCCAGTCGGACCAGTCACGATAGACTGAGATCCAGTGTTACCTGTGAACCCTGTCGAACCGGTAGGTCCCGTTGGACCCGTTGGACCCGTTGGACCCGTTGGACCCGTGTTGCCTGTGAACCCTGTCGGACCCGTAGGTCCGGTAGGCCCCGTTGGACCCGTGTTACCTGTGAACCCTGTCGGACCCGTAGGTCCGGTAGGTCCGGTAGGTCCAGTTGGACCCGTGTTACCCGTGAACCCCGTTGGACCACTTATTCCAGTCGGACCAGTCACGATAGACTGAGATCCAGTGTTACCTGTGAACCCTGTCGAACCCGTAGGTCCGGTAGGGCCGGTGTTACCCGTAGAACCGATGTTACCCGTGAATCCAGTTGGACCACCTATTCCAGTCGAGCCCGTTGAGCCCGTAAAACCGGTATTACCCGTGAATCCCGTTGGTCCACTTGTCCCAGTCGCTCCAGTCGAACCCGTTACACCCGTAAAACCGGTATTACCCGTGAATCCCGTTGGACCAGATATACCTGTTGGACCTGTCACCGTAGACCCCGAACCCGTGTATCCAGTTGGTCCAGTAACGCCGTCGACTCCTTGATATCCCGTTGGTCCAGTCCTTCCCATAAACGGAAGGTTTTCCCATGTATGAACTCCATCACCAATCTTTATCTGACCTGAATCGATGTTCACACCAGGCTCACCGACTGCGAGAATAGCACCCGTAGATGCCCACCCCACAGTCGTATCTCGGCGAAGAAGGAACTTGACTGGCGTTGTCCCACAGTTCGCCATTGTTAACATACAACAGTTTGCGCGTTTCCTGCATCTAACACAACGCCATTTCCATTTCCATCCAACACCGCACAGTTCTCTGTACTCGCATTCCCACCGTCCAGTATCGGTTCGCAGACGGCCACCACGGCTGCGGCAGCTGCACAGATCTTCTCGCAAACACCGGAGAGTGACAACTCAAGAACACCGTTGGTGAATCCGGACGTATGTACACCTTCACGCAACACATACCCTGGGCTGCCGTAATGCGCGTTCACAATGGCCTGTCGACGTTGTTGCTGAGTGAACATGGATGCATCCCTTCCAGACGAAAAAGACCGCTCTTTTCCGACCGAGATGGGCGGAGCCATGGACCGCACTTCAGGTGCTTGAGGTGCATTGGCTGCTGCGGATATAAATAGATTGGCAAGGATCACGGCTAGTAGAGCTGATCCTATGAAGTTCAGACTCAGCATTACTACTCGGTGAGGTTAAACCAGCACAGAACCTCCTTCCGGGACACATCGTCCTCGCCCACGTGCTCATCCACGAGCTTCTGGAAACGAAGGTTGATGGCCTCCGGGCCGCGGTGGAGCTCCATGCCAATCTCATGGAAGCTCATGTTCTCGTAACGGCGAAGACGGATCATCTCACGCTCCTCGGACTGAGTCCAGCGGTGATTGTCCTTGGAGAACTGGATGACACGGGCGACGGGGACGTTGCGCTTGATGGCATTCTGCTGGGAGCGGGTGTACATCTTGTTATGAGAGGGATTCATCCTCCTCGTGACAAGATTCGTTTTTGATGTATGAAATTGAGTTTGATCACCGACGCGAACGGCGGGTCTTACGCCGACGGTGGCGGGTCTTACGCCGACGGTGGCGGGTCTTACACCGACGTCCACCGAACTGATGCCAGTATCCTCTCCGCCGAACGGTGCGATCCCATAAGTCTTCCAACCCTTCCGAATCGGAAACGTACGAGCCCTGCGAATCCGCCGGAGCGAAGGCGGAGGGTAACGTAGCGATTTGTGCTCCGTCCGCCTGGTCGAACTGTTGGTATGACTTATACAATGTCAATGTACCCGCCTCCGCCTCATCGTTAGTCTCGTACCCAAAGATCGCCCATGTGCTGGTGTGATTGCCGCCTACCTCAGCATAGTTACGTAAATACGTAATTGCAAGCGGGTCAGCGAGAGCAGAAATTTTGTACTCAACAAATTGATCAGGCTGAACCTCCGATACCGTCAGGTTGTAACGGTTAATTTCTGTAGTTTGGCCTAAAGTGCGCATATTTCTGCGTTTTAGGGCGTCGAAGCCGTCGTACGGGGGGTCACCGAAAATTCCCTTAATAATCTGAATAATCCCATGGTTCGCAGCATGTGCCATTATACGTTGTCGATAGTTATTTTGCCGCAGGAAGGGATTGAACCTTCGACCTACCGCTTGTTTGAGGAGGAGTCCTCCGACGTACAAAGCGGGTGCTCTACCACTGAGCTACAACGGCTGGAGCTTCTACTCGGAATCGAACCGAGGTTCCGGGCTTCAAAGGCCCATGTCCTAACCACTAGACGATAGAAGCAAATACGAGCAGTGGGATTCGAACCCACGAGGTGTGAACCAACAGATCTTAAGCCTGTCTCCTTAACCACTCGGACACGCTCGTTAGATAGGTGTGCCATCGTGATTTAACTTTACTTTTGTATTGTCCTCGTGTACGCCGTAGATGAACCATGCATGGTTGACAAGCATGCCCTTGAACTGGTAGACTGACATGACGTCATGCAATGCATCTTCGAATGTGGTGTATCCGTCGTAGACAACCCACTTTGTCTCGTTCTTTTCACCAACTTCGTGGTAGGCGATCAAAAAGGACTTCATTATAGAATTGGTGTTGCTTGTGTGAAAATACCGCATGCGGGGCTTGAACCCGCGACTACCGGCTCACTCGCCACTAAAAGGCCGGTGCTCTACCGACTGAGCTAATGCGATAAGGCCATAAGACCGGTGCTCTACCACTGAGCTAATACGGCAGAAAATGGATTGTTGTCATTCAGAGTAAGGCTCAAAGCCCCCGGCCAAAATGTCTCTTCTTCGCTTCATCTACCATGTCCCCGTCGGCACCCCCACCTACCTCGACCTTCTTCCGGTTGACGTTCTGCGTCACCACCTCCTTCCGTTCCTTGGGTGGGAGGATCGGATCAATGTCAACCGCATAACCCCGCCCGGAGACCGCACACCACCCAACAAGATTCCCAAGGACCGCATTATCGCGCACCAGCTGACCATGGTGGCTCCCCAGCTGATGAAGAAGGTGAAGAAGGCGAATGACCTCTACGTGCGTCAGGTACGACGGGTCGGAATACGGCCGCCGATCTACGAGGTGGCCGATGCGGTCATCAACGTCTTCCGCGAGATCGTGAAGAATCACAATATGTTGATCGTTCAGCACTCTCCCAAACTTCGCGAGACTGTGATGCGAAAGGTTGCAGAGTTCAGCGAACCCGCATCCTTCCGTGCGATTCCAAAGTTGGCACAGCGTGTAGAGATGCAGGATGCTCTACACCACGTGCTGGTCGCACTGGACAAGTACCCAGCAAAGTACGAGGTGAAGCCGTGGAAGTGGGGCAAGGCCCGGGTTACGCAGACCGAGTTTGCGATTCTGCACGAGGAGTGGGGTCCGAGTGGATTCATCCGACGTCGACAGGGTGATATCTTCTCGGAGTGGGAGTAATGAGTGTATTGGACGACAGCTTCGTAGTGTCTTACTTAATTTTACTTGGATATACTGGGATCACAGCCATTGAAGCTATACGCACACCCAGCGTGAGCGTACGTCACGTGATGAACATCGAGACCACAGTGAGTATCGTAGCCTCGCTTGTGTACGGAATGTTCTACGAGCAGGTCAAGACAGGCAAGTACGACCTGAAGACCTTCACCCACTTACGCTACCTGGATTGGATGATCACGACACCGCTTCTCATTCTGGGTCTGCTCCTTTTTTACAACCAGAAGTTGGCGTCCATTCCATGGGAGACCTATGCGGCTATTGTCGCACTGGACTGGTCCATGTTATTCGCAGGGTTCCTCGGCGAACAGGGGACGATTCCACGCATGACCGGATTCCTGGCAGGGTTCGTATCCTTGTTTGCTGTCTTGTTCCTTATCTACACCAAGTGTCTACCCAAGGGATCGAACCCAATTGCGTTTTTCGTCTTTGCGTTCCTATGGTCGATGTATGGGGTTGCCTACATGCAGGACGAGGTAACGAAAAATTTGATGTACAACATTCTCGACGTGAACTCGAAAGCGATCTTCGGAGTTGGATTGTGGATGTATTTCGGTAAGGTGTTGAAGTTTGATGGTTAATACGCTGAGCGGGAATCGGACCCGCGTCAAGGGTGTGGAAGACCCTCATTCTGCCACTGAACTATCAGCGTTGGGGAACGAGTCGGGGAACGATCCCGAGACCTTCTCCGTGTAAAGGAGACGCTCTACCACTGAGCTACTCATTCGTTCCCGTGCCGGGAGTCGAACCCGGGCCAAGGCTGTGAAAGAGCCCTATCCTAACCGCTAGACGACACAGGAGAGGTGAAGGCGAGGCTACGCAGGAGCCTTGGCTTCAACACCAGGCGCCGCCGCCTTATCCTCTCCCTTCTTCGCCTCTGTAAATTCCTGCCTCAGCTTCATCAGCACCTTCCCAAGCTGATTCTGACCCTTCCACTTCTTCGGATTCTGTGCATCTGCAGTGTCCGCAGACGTTCCAATTCCCCAGTACTTGTCGCGGGGATTCGCCTCGCCAATCTCACGATCACCTGTCGCCAACAGCTTCTCCATCAGCCCGTGTTCCGGGTTCACGAACTTGGCACGAACAGCCTTTTCCATGATTCCCATCTTGACATCATCCCACCGCGCAGGGCTGAAGTCCTTAACCTTGCGACCTAGCGCCTTGACCGACTTGGCCTCTGTGAACTCCTTGTTACGGGGCGGCTTCATCATCTTGGTGGCATGTTCCGACTCCTTACCCTCGAACATAATCGCCTTGGACCACTGGAAGTAATGTTCCACTGTAGGGAACTTCATACCATCCACTTCAAACGGCGCCACAAACATGTTGCTCATGAACCGATACTCACCCTTGCTCTCGTCTGCACCGTAGAAGAGGACCGGGGGCTCTGCAGCCGGAGCCTCCTCTTCCTTCGGCGCCTTGATCAGCTTCTTCCGCACGACCTTGGGTTTGGGCTCAGCGGGTGCGGCTTCCTCGAGAGTCGGAACTTTCACCTCCTGAACCTCCTCCTTCGGAGCCTCCTTTGGAGCCTCCTTCGGAGCCCCCCGCTTGAACACGAAGCTCCGGTGGAAGAAGGAGAAGGCCTGTTGCTCCTGTGAGAGTGTGATGTTCGCCTGCTTCGCGTAGTACTCAGAGAACATCTCCGTGTTCACCAATTCGTACCCGGCTTCCGCCAACATCTCCGTGACCTTTCCGAATGGAACCAGTGCCTCCTCCATTGCACGTTCGAAGCTTTCCAGCTTGACCGAGATCATCTGTCCAAACTCCTCCTTCCATGACTCACCGTCATCGTATGACTTGGTGATCTCACCAAACACCTGTCCATCCGAGCGGAACAGGTTGCTCTTCTTTCCCATCAGGGCAGCGTACACGGATGCGCCATCCATACAGGTCCCGAAGAACACGCCCTTGCCGTGATCCGTCAGGTTCTTGATAAAGACCTTGAACACCTCCTCGGATACACAGGCATAGTGCAGGGCCATCTGGCACGAGATCGCATCGAAGTGAACCAGACCAGCGAACTGCTGGAGGTACGGCGTCGGAGCCTGTTCCAGTCCAGCGAGGATACGGATGTAGCGATTGTCCTGCTCATACAGGGGCTGTGTCATGTCGCCCACCAAGAACAATGCAGGAGGAATGCGGCTGTCCTGTGCCTTCTCGCGGACATAGCGCACACACGCACCCTGTACCGGAGAGTTCAGATTCCCCTCCGCTACGTCAATGCCGACCACGCGGCTCGGTCGGCATTCCTTCCACTTCAGCAGATCACCCGCCCGACCCATGGCCAACTCGAGGAGAGTCGACCCAGGCTTCACGTTCTGCGAGAACAGAATCGCCTTGATCTTATTGTGGAAGGCATACGTATCCTTCAGCACCCGGTCACGCGACCCAAGGTCATCGCGGTAGTAGAGATCATCCTCGAACGTATCATCCGGCGGATTGGAGACGCAGGTGGTCAGCATCTCCTCGGTCACTGGAACGTGGATGTTCGTCCAGATCGAATTGGCAACGGCAACGTCATTCCCGAACTGTGCCTGATGAAGGACACGGTACTGATGTGTCTTGTCATGGCGAGTCCGAAGAATCTCCCAGCGGTCTGTCTCGATGTTCCGCACACACTCGATGATCGTATTGTCCTCTACTCGTGCGCCTGTCTTGTCGACCGGTACACCCTTGGCATCGAGAGGGATGGCGATCTTGTATGCATCCGGGCTACGAGGCACCGATGGCTGGAAGATCCCGGGAACACGGTCGCGCGTCTCGGCAATGACCTGAAGCTCCGGCGCCATCTTCGGCGGAGTGTACTCACCTGTCATGGTCTCGCAGGGATACACAATGTCAAACCCTCGCGTCCGACCAATATACAGCTGCCCATGAAACACAGCCTTCTTCAGAACAACATCGTAGTCGTCACCGCGCTTGAACTTGACGAGGAAGTCAATGCTGTTCTGCGACGGGGGCTTCCACTTGTAGACAGTCGTCCACGTAGCTCCACGACGCTCAGGAAGAGGCGCCACAGGCGAGGAACGTGGCGTGAAGATCAGCCCATCCGTCTCGTACTCGAACTTGGTGGACAACAGTGTATTGATGGCCTCCTCCATAGCCGGTCCATCACCTGCCAGGAACAGCTTGGTCTCCACGCGAAGGGGGCGGCTCGTCATCTGCGTCACAAAGTCGCGGCGCAGATCCGCTACGAACTCACGAGCACATCCCAGGCGAGACTTGAAGGGATTCGCCTCCACGTCAGAATCTGTGGTCATCAGCGGGAGACGTGTCGTGTTTGTGCCGCGGAACGAGTAGACATCGAAGATACAGAAGAGGTTCGTCTCCTGAATAAACTCGCCGTCTACCACGTCATTCACATGCACGTCCTTGGTGGTTGTCATGCCTGTCCAGGTGATGGTTCCGTTGGGGCGAATCATGATCATACGCTTGTCACGCATCACCACCAAGAAACACCTCTCACCGTCTGCCTTGTTCGTGACCGTGTATCCTGTCAGGATATTGTTTGGGCGGTCAGCCCGGATGTGGCGACGCTTCATCGTGGTCGGGTTCAGGAACTTATGACCGGCTGCCTTGAACTCCATGTCATACCGCTTCACATCTGACGCTGGAAGCAGGAACGATGTCCCGTGGAAGGCGGAGAGTACAAGGCTGATGTGGTTGATCATCGAGTCCACAATGAGCTTCGGGTCAGCGTTGCGGTCGATCACCTCAATCTCCAGCTCGTACGTCGGGTTCTGGCGGAGCACCTCGGCGATGGTTCGCATACCACGCAGCTTCGTCTTCACCATTGACATGTCTACCTGAAGCAACCCGTCCTGTGTCTTCCAGCTCTTGCGGTTAAGGACGCGGAGGTGCGACTTGGCGTCCATGGCCGCACCCGTGAAATCACGACGAACCTCCTCCTCCTTGCGAAGTGTGAAGTAGATACCCGCCTCGGGAACGTCAACACGCTCGGGCTGAGTACCGTTGAAGTAGGGCTGCTTCCGCTCAACCTTGAGCGGAGTCCCCTTGAAGGCGTTCGTCTGGCATACCTTGTGGATGTTCTGTGCGCCTTCGACGACGACGCGAATACTGTCGGGATAGCAGAAGGTTGCGCGGACGAGCTCAGTTGGTGGTCCGGCGGCGAAGGATTCGATCTTCTTGATGATGCGGTCGGCGACGTCCTTGGTCTGAATTTGGTTGGCGAGGACCTTGCATTCGAGTTCGGCGTTTGAGTGCTTCACGAATGAAGCCAGGTGGTCAAGGTCCTTCCGCGCAGAGGTCGAAAGAAGAGACTCCATTTGCCCTTATAAATACTTCGGACTTGTTTATTCGTTTTCGACCATAGGAAGGTTAACCTCCTGATACTGCTCAAGTTGCTCCTCGATGCCTTCCTTCGTCAGCTTTAATTGGGGTCCGGCAGCGAACATCTCCTCAATCATTTCCTTGAAATCTGAAGCGTGAGCATCCAGGCAGTTCAACTGTGCACCTGCAGCGTATGTGCAAGGTACAACCTCACCGTCCGTAAACACAGGATCCGGCAGCGGCGGCTGGGCTTGGATCATTTCTTGCGTCAACTCTGCACGTGGAATCTCAATCTTCTCTTCGCGAGGTTCACGGGCATCAAGAACAGATTGGATTTGCTCTTCGGTCAGAGGGACGGCGGAGACATCAAGTGTAACGTCCATTTTATTCCTTCCGTAGACTCTTCCTAACCCGTTCGTCCGCGTCCATCCGCTTCCGTTGATCCAAATAAAAAGCAACGAGTGTCTCCATTTCAACGATACATGCGTCGGGGATGGACTCGCTTGAAATCAAAGCACCTGTGTGGGTGCGAGTATATTCGTTCGTGTACCGCTTGATCACATCAAACACCTGAGAATGCTCGTGGATATCAAGCGTTTCCAGCTGATCGCGGAGCTTCTCCTTCCTTGCTCGGTTCATTTATCTCCACTGCCTTACCTTTCTTCTGCAACTTCCGACGAGAGGGGAGCTCGGCCGCCCTGGCCACGTCTGCCGTCACTGTGACGACGCGCTTCTCCGACCCAGATGCCTCGCTGGGTCCTGCGGCGATCACCGGCTCGACCTGCTCCTTTGATTCAGAGAACACTTCGGCGGCGGGTTTCACAACCGATGTCATCGTGCCCAGCACAACAATCGAGTCATCTCCCTGCTGGAAACGAGACCCAACCACCTTGAACTCCACCTCCTGTTGCTCCTTGACATCATCGAACTCGGCGTTTCCGATGTGAAGGTCGCGAGGCAGAAGAATCTTCATCGGCAGCAGCTCGGCGTGGAGACCAATCTTGCTCTTCAGCATGACCACTCCGCGGAACGTCTGTCCCGGGTGGGGCATACACACATCGGCCTGAAACTTGACCGTATAGTCCAGACCGCCCTTGATCAGGTTCACACGGCCAAGCGAGTGTTCGACAATGGTGATGCTACGACGCTGAATAAAGCCTTCGGGGGTGCAGATGCCCTCATAGTTCATGCGAAGCTGTGCGAGCAGACTCACATGAATTGAGCGTTGAAGGTTTGAAGCATGAATGTGAACAGAACGAGTCAACTCGCGACGCTCAAACACGGGATCCATGCTATTCGTTATTCTTAGCCTTTGTTTTCGTTTTAAGCTTCGTTAACACGTCCATCTCTTCGGGCGTGTACCACACAATGTTGTTCTGTTCACGTGCCAACAGCTCCATGATATCACACTGAGCCCATATGGATTTCTTCGGAATCTCCGGGATTCCGCGTTTGCGAATGTCCGTGTACATGGCCAGTTTCACAACTTCCTTGATTCCGTTGCTTCCCGTTCCACATACAATCGGCACATCGCGCTTGACGCCGTGGATGCGTCGGAATACACCTTCCTTCTCCTCGAACTTTCCGATCGAGAACTTGCCGTCCTTCATGGTCGCGATCATCTTGTCATTGTCGGCAGCGTAGCGTTCATTCAAGGCCTTTTCCCATTCCTGCACTGCAGTACGATCATCACCAATCGGGTCGGCAGGATCATAGTCGTCTTTGCCCAGCACCAGAATCTCGGTACCCGGAACCCGCAGACGGTCGCCGAAAGGCAGATCCTTCGCAGCCGGAGATCGGAGGTAGGCTATCTTCTGATCACGCGGTATACGATCAAACATGTACCCGGGCAGAACAGCGGCAAAGTCCACCTTCATCCGATCGGCAAACTGGTCGAGAGCCTGAATCTGTTCGCGTACCCTTTGCTGCTGAGTCCTGGCCTTCAGACGCTCTTTACCTTCCAGACCCTCTGCGATCGGTTCCTCCTTGAGCGAGGCCTCCTTGAGGTCGAGTTCTTGCACAAGTTTCGCGAGGTCAACCACTTCAGTCGCCTCCTTCTTCTCTTCGACGGCCACAGGCTCGATCGGTGCATCTCCATGCTTTGCCATCTGTGTCGTGCGTTCAACAATGGTTCCACTCTCGGGGCCGAGTGTATACAGATCACCCCGCGACTGCAGAACACTTGGACGTCCAAACGAGTCCTTGAACTTGAATCCGGTACGGATAGCATTCTGGAGGAGAAACACCACAACGTCCCGTTCGTAAACCTTCAGTGCATTGAGCAGTTCATCGCGATCCCAGATCGGTTTGTCAATGAACATCTTGCCCAGTTTCGTGAACACTTCATCACGAACGTCAAAGTACGTGGAGAGCGGCCGCACATATCCCTCCTCGGGCTCGGATGGCTTCACACGGCACTGTGCTGCCTGGCCGTCTGAGAAGACGGGTCCCACCATATCCTTCAGCTTCAACTTCACTTCGGCGGCACCTTCGGAGCGACGCTGCGGCACTTCGAGTTCCTTCCAGTCAGTGGGGAGTGTATTGAGACTCGTTTGAATCGGACAGTCCATTGCAGATTCTTCTAACATCTTGCGCACCTTGGCGATCTTCACACCCTTCTCTTCCACCTTTGTGCGGTACGTGTACTCGTCAAAACACTCATGCTCCTTGTCGGATCGCAAGACGTGGAGGTACACAGAGCAGTTCTGCTCTTCGAATGGAAGGGCCTGGTGACTGCACGTACGCAGAGCACGACCAATCACCTGCTCGATGCGGCTCATGTTCCACCACGGGTCCAGAAGATGGACTTGACGCACGTACCTGAAGTTCACACCTTCCGAGATACGGGGTGTCGTCACAATGATGCGAACCTTGTCGCCATTGACGTTACGTTCCGAACGCGCAAGTTGAAGCAGAGCATTGGTCTGGGGTGTAGAGACCTCGCTGCTCAGCAGCATGTATTCACCCTTCGACTTGCCCTTGTAGGCGGGGTTCTCGAGAAGTGCGGGTCCACTCGCTGGTGTGTATCCATGCTCTTCCAGCGCCATGGCAAATAGCCTGGATCCACGCTCGACGTAATTAGAATACACCATGACAACACCCTTTGACGCCTCGATCTGCTTGATGACAGTCACGAATTTGGCCGAGACGCCTGGCAGCTTCTCGGGAGTTAAAAAGGGTTCAGTCGTGTACTGCCACTGGGGTCCCGCAGCCCTGAACACGTCACCAAACTCCTTGTTTCCAGGAAGCACACTGATCGTCGGGATCATTAACGCCATTCGCGCCTCCTCGTCATCCTTTCCACTGGCCGTATCAATCAGCTTCTGTTGGCCTCCGGTCACTGTGGATGCAGTGAGTGTCAAGTACTTGGTGCGGGATGCAGCACCAATCTCCAGACCCGTGAAGCCGGTCAGCGGCTCGGGGAGACCCTCAATCTCCGGTGCAGGAAGACGAAAGGGAAACGTGAATGGATTTTCGCCCTTCACATACGACACATACGTCTGCGCCCAATCGCGAAATTCCTGTTCCTTGGAGGCCTTGACGGATCCGTCGGGAAGCAGGAACTCGGAGGGGAGGATCTTCTTATCCTTGGACTGTCGGCGGTCGTTCCACAGAAAGAGGTTCATGTAAAACACGATCTCATCATGTGTGTCATACATGGGCGTTGCCGTCAGAAGCACCAGCACCAATCCTTCGGCTGTCTTGACCAGGGTCTCCAGCGCAGTCGAGACTGTCTTCATATCGGAGGTTCCTTCACGGAGGTTATGCGCCTCGTCGACAATGAGCAGCCGGTTATCGAAGGTGTCGTGAACCCACTTCTCTGCATCACCCGGTTTCAGGTCAAGGAACTTCTTATTGATCATCGCGCCAAAGCTACTGTACCCGGAAAACTCGTAGAACTCGTTGATAATACGATCAGCAAGGGTACCCAGACGAATCCGCGTATCGGGAACTTTCCACTGCTTAGGTTCGGCCTCGATGCGCATCAGCATGTCAAGATACCGACGACCTGTGCACTGCTTGGACGACAGCAGCGTCTCCGTCTTGTCCAGGGATACACGATTGATATCAAAGATCTCCGTCTTGAAGTTCGACTGGACTGCGGGACCTGCAACAACCAGTACTTTCTTCTCTTGGAACTCAGGGCGCAGAATGTACTCTTCCGCGATCTGAATGGCTGTGCAGGATTTGCCCACACCAGTGCCGTGCACCATCAGGAGGTTGCGCGTCGGATTGTCAGGAGACAGGACACGACGCAGGAACTTCTGGTGGCTCTGGAGCTGGTACTCGGACGCGGAGTTGTCGCACAACCGAGTACGCAGTTCCTTCAAGGCATCAAGGGAGGCAGCTGGAAGAGTTTCATTGCGAATCTCCGCCAACTCCGGGTGGGTAAGATTGATCATTATGTAGTTGTTAGAGGAGTTTGGGCAGACGACGACGGCGGTATGTCTTGCGGCCACCCTTGCCCAGGGCAGACGACGAAGACGCAGACGCAGACGACGAAGACGCTGAGGAATTCATAACCACCGCCGCCTCCTCCGCACCCGGAGCCGGAGCCGGAGCCGGAGCCAGATCCGCGAACGTGTTCAGACCGGTCTTCGATAACCGCCGCTTCGTTCCCGATAGTCCCGGTAGGCTCCTACGACGCTCCCGCGCTTCCAGAACGGCTTTCCCAAGCAATGCCGCCGACGAGGACGACGATGAGGACGAGGGCCCCCCTGTGTTCGACCTCCCTGACATACCTAAGGAAACATGGGGCTGTGCCAGAAACCCACGGTGGGGGTACGGCGCCGCCGCCGCCGCCGCCGATCCCCGGTCTGCCGCCATTGCTGAAGACGCATCCTCTCCCTCATCCGCAGCCGCAGCCGCAGCCGACGCCGAGGACATCCTGGTGCCGGCACCGGCGATGTCACTTGAAAACTGTTCAGGTAACCCCCCGCCCAGCTCACCTACGCCATATGGTACGAAATGAGAATAAATAAAATCCCTATCTGCGATAGTATCCATTGTTGCTGGGGTTGTTTCGATGCCCGATGGTGCGTCTATGATTGAACGTACATTCTCATCATCACTTTTCAGGTTTTCTTCGGCGTCTTGAGCAATTTGGTAAGAGTTTATGATTTCGTTCCACAGTTCTTCGTCGGCGCCGGGGTCAATTGGTTCATGAGAACCCCACATATCGTCCATGACGTACCATTTCTCATGTAGAAGCATTGGCTCATGAATGGCATTCAATATCTGTCCTGCCCTTTGAATGGCCGCGGGGCCTGGTAGTACGAACAATGCCCTGAAGTCAATCCGTGGTGGAGATGCGCCGTCGTCGAGTTCTAGAGGGTCAGCGACGGGGGCAGCTGGATCGGGTGGGATCATCTTAGCAAATTGAAGAAACATTGGGTCCTCGGGGTTGGGTGGCATCGATATCCTCAATGCAATTGCGAACGCGTCAAGTGCATCGTTGGTCGTTGCGCCTCCTCGTTGCGTTTTGTATCGAGCAGTTGTGTTTATCTTTGTGATCGCATCACTCGGACTTGGGAGAAGCGCAACTCCCTTCTTGATCTGAAACACTTTATGGAGTTTGCCACCGGTGCAGTGGCCGTCCCTGTCGCAGGTAGGCTCTTTGATGAAGAGAGACGTCTTTTGTGGCATTAAGTCGACGATATGTAGCGAAAGTTCGTCGCGGAGATTTTTGATGTCATTCGCGGATAGTCCGGCATAATCCCCATCGGGGCGTGATCGGTCGAGGATACCACCCGGCGCTCTAGCTTGATTATATGCGGAGTTGATCTGCTCATGCACGTATGAAAGATATATGCCAAGCTGTTCTTTCACATAGGGGCGATTGGTCTCTTTTACGCCCACATACGCCGTATCCGCGAACAGCCCTTCATGGCCTCTCTCGCGATTATTATCAATATACGTATTAACCTCAGCAAGAAGCGTACTATATTGGTTGTCCAGTGTAGCGTGGAATACAGCTATCCCAGCCTTTATGTAGTTGAGCAGTCGATCCGGGTCTACCCGACTCGGTATGAACGTTGCTGTCTGCAGCTTGTTCGCGTCTTGACGGGATCCCGTGTAGAGAGTAGCTCCGTTGCGATCAGATCCTTGCCACACCTGAAGTCGGTCCCCCGACTCGCCAAGTATATTAACTGGCCTGGGAATGCCAACAACTACATCGACCCCCGTCCACGCGTCGATCCAATTCTTCGATATCTGATTATCACCACCTGGGTGGAACTGTGCCATCCACGCAGACGACGCGAGGGCTGTCGACATGTCGCCAATCAGCTTCGCCATCGTAGCTAACAATATTTTAGCGGGATCCTTGCTCGCTTCTATAGCTTTGGGATCTGTCCCGGGGGTGAAGAGCACTGCACTCTTCTCGTTCCCCATGAAATATCCTGCGTTCGTGTTGAGCACTTTCCACTTGGCGTTCGCGACCGCATCGCTGAAACTTCGTGGTTGCGACGCAGCCTTTGTGTCCGTCAGGTCATACCATGCAAATGCCTTATTTCCTGTTGGACTCATCTTCATGAGTATTTTGCATTTCACTTTGCCGCCCTCTTGTTGGAGAGAGAAGCCTTTCTCCGCCTTCTTACCATCCATTGCTGCGTCCCTCCAGTCACCCTCCGTGAACCGACTGAAACCATAAAACACAACTGCTTCAACATACCGAGGATTTGTACCAAGCTCGGCCGCAGATAGGAAAAGATTGGGAAGTTTGCAGAATACCGGCTTACTTGCCTTCGACCGTAGTCGCGACGCAGTGTCTGCGAGGTTATAATGAAGGCATGGCCGCTGTCCGGGGTGACTACTTCCAGCATCGTGAGCAGTAAGCCAGGGGACTCCCGCCCCGAATGGTGCAAACACGAAACCCGGTTTCCAAGAATCCGTCTTAGGGTAAAATGGTACATCATACGCGGCGCTTTTTCGAGCATCTGCATTGGTGTATCGCGTCCTATCAACACTTTGAACCGAATATTCCAGTACAAAGGTAGCCTCGTCCATTGCATCTTCTCCTAGCGCCCTTGCCAGAATGCCACCTCCAGCGGTGTTCCAGTTGGCGTCGTGGTCATGTTTAGCATCTGTGGCCGCAAATATCCGTTGCCGCCTCTCGACATCAGCGCCTAGTGCAACCGACTGTACGTTCGGAACCGCTGCTGCCGCTGCTGAAGCCGGTGAAGCCGCTGCGGCATTTGATGCCATTACCCTTTCACCACACAACTTTCACACCCGCCGCGCGAAAAAGTAATGAGCTCACTCGATGACCTGGAAGTGCAGCGACTGAGGCCGTATCAGCGTATCTGTTTTGTAGTGTACGTGGTGTTGTATATGCTCTTTGTGTTTCTGGCTCTTAGCTTCGTAAAGTTACTTACGGAATCTCGGTGAGACCCCGGCACTACCATGCCATGAGGATATCTTCCATCCTGCACTCCGTGTCCACCACCGATGCCACCGCCTTGTTCGCCTGTTCCAGGGCATCCGACTCCACGATCTCGTCACCACCCTCCGGCAACCGCGTCTCGTCCACCAGGATGTCCACGAAGCCTGTGCCACACGGTGGCTTCTGACCGAACATGATGTTCGCAGACACGCCGCGCATGGTATCGTACTCCGCCACTACTGCAGCGTCGAACATGGTCTTGGATGTCTCCTCAAAGGATGACTTGGCCAGAACACCCGTCTCATTCTTCTTCATTCCGAAGCGATTCACCGGCACGATGCGTCCTGAATAGGTCATGGTGTCGATGAGGACGCTGAGGTGGTGGTAGTTCACCTTCTCTGTGCTGAAGACCTCGTTGAACTCGTCCAGCAAACACGTCCGCGCGGCTTCAATACCGAACACATCGTTCACCTCGTGGATGTCGTTCGAGAAGGTGCGAGTCCCGTCCAGTCCCGGGAACACCAGGAGATCGTGGAGGTTCGTGCCCTCCGTGTCCAGCACATACTGATCCTTGGTCACGTATCCGCCCACCGTGTCGTCGAACACCTGTTCACTCTTGATCTTGCGGAGGAAGACGCGACCCACGCCATCCACGCCCGTCAGCACCGTGTCCAGGATCTTGTCCTCGAGGAAGCGGAGGTATGTCGGCGTCTTGACCACTGACTGGTCAAACACGATGCGCATGATCAGCTTCTTGGCCGACGTGTCTGTCGTCATACACTTCAAGATCTTGAGCTGACTGTTGTTCGAGAGCTTCGCCTGGATCTCCGTGAGGTCGCGCACATTACGCGCATACATCTCCACGTCGTTCAGCTCGAGACGCATGATCCACGGAGACCCAGCCTCAGACTCGTGCTCCAGACTGAACTGGCGGTACAGCTCGAGTGTGTCGTGGTCATCCTCCACGGACGAGTTCAGAGGGTAAGGATCATAGTACACACGCACCGACTTGGTGATGTGGCGCAGCGTCGTCCGCTGAACACGCTTCATCATCGCAATGGCATCGTTGCCCGAAACATCCCCTGCGAAGTAGGCTGTGTTGCCTGGGCGCTTCGGATTCGGAGATGCAGACAGCAACTCCTCAATGCGCGGCACCCCTGACGTGGCGTTGGCCTTGGACGTACCTGCAGAGTGGAAGGTGTTGAGTGTCAGCTGCGTCGTCGGCTCACCAATCGACTGTGCAGACAACGCACCCACCATCTCACCTGCGTGAACCTGAGCCTTTGTGTAGCGATATTCGACGTCGGACATCAGCTCATTGAACAGAGCCTCCGTCAGGCGGTGAACAAGAATCGCCTTTTTCGGTGCGAGATTGTAGCGAAGCAGGGCGTGGAACACCTTGTTCTGTGGGAACTTGGCCACAAATGCACCGATACTCGCCACCACCTGCTGGGGCGTCAGATCCGTCTTGGTGGCATACTTGTTGGCGTATCCAGTGATCAGACGCTTGAGGTTCACCGGAGCCAGAACCTGGTCATTCTTCTTGAAACGGAACACATTCCGCACCAGCATCTCACGATCCTCCAGAATCTCGTCAATCATGTCCGGAGCCTCGGCGACCTCGGCCGTCAAGAACGGGTTCACGTCTGCGGGGCTCATGGCATAGTTGCGATAGACATCCTCCAGTGTCATGGTGCCAAGGTCACAGGTCTGTGCCTCGACGGCGATGGAGTCAATGCCGTCCTCGCCGTAGCTGAACTGCACAATCGACCCCGTCACATTACGCACCGTCCCATCGTGCTCCACGTGCTGATCCTCCATCGTCTTCATGAGGCGGCGCTGAATGTATCCGGTGTCGGAGGTCTTAACAGCCGTATCAATCAGGCCCTCACGTCCAGCCTGGGCGTGGAAGAAGAACTCCGCGGGAAGGAGACCATTCATGAAGGAGTTCTGAACAAAGCCACGAGACTCCACGCCATCGTCGTATCGTGCGAAGTGGGGAAGGGTGCGGTCCTGGAGCGTATACTGGACACGCTTCCCCTCAATCAGCTGCTGCCCGAGCAGAGCCACCATCTGTGTGATGTTCTGAGGGCCTCCCTTGGATCCCGAATCGACCATCTGTACGATCGCATTGTCCTTGGGCAGACTCTTGATCACCTCATCGTTGATATTGGCGGCAACGGCCTTCAATGCAGAGGAGATACGGTCCTCCAGCTCCTCACCGTCGGACATGCCTGAGATGTTCGCAAACATACCACCGTGCACATCAGACAGGATCTTGGATACGGCCGTACGTCCCTCGTTCAGCTTGTCGGACACGAAGCGCTGAGTCTCCATGTTGGCGATGAGGTCTGCTGTGCCGACCGAGAAACCAGTAAACAGATTGAACTGCGTAACCACAGACTGGATGTCGTTGATCAGCTGTCCGCAGCGCTCGGGGCTGAAGTCATTGTAGACCACGTGAATCAGGTTGCTACAGGCCGACTTCTTCAGGATACCCGAGGTCAGCTGCCCGTTCTCAATAGTAACCGCACCCTTGAGCGAGATCATTGGGAAGGCAGTGGAGATCAGCTCAGCGCCAGTCCAGTCACGCCCCTTCCGTGAGATCGTACGCTTCAGCCTTGCCAAGATGTTCATGGCGATCACCTCAGGCACCTCGACGCCCGGCTGACTGATGCGGAAGATACCGGTCATCGTATCCTGGAACAGCTGAATGATCGGGCTGTTGGTACGGGGGCTGATGATGTTGCGCAGGAGAGACGCCAAGTACCGCAGCTCTGTGGCTGACGCAATGCTCTGGGGGACGTGCATATTCATCTCGTCACCGTCAAAGTCTGCATTGTAAGGGCGGGTAGCCGAAACGTTCAGACGGAACGTCGAGTACGGCAGAACGCGGACACGGTGAGACATCATCGAAGCCTTGTGAAGAGAAGGCTGACGGTTGAACAACACTGCATCGCCGTCAATGAGGTGGCGGTGCACCACGTCGCCTTCGCGGAGATCAATGGTGTCGGGACTGACGAAGCGAAGATTGACTACGCGGTTGTCCTGCTTGAGGAACACGGACTTAGCGCCGGGGTGCTTATCCGGTCCATTGCGGACGTAGTTGATGAGACGATCCCGATTGAAGGCATTCACGATCTCAGGGAAGGTGAGGTTCACAGCGATCTCCTCCGGCACACCCAGTTCGTCCAGCTCGATGTTCGCATCCGGCGTAATGACAGAACGAGCCGAGAAGTCCACGCGCTTCCCCATCAGGTTACCGCGAACACGTCCTGTCTTGGCACCAAAGCGAGACTTGAGGGTACGCAGTGGACGCCCAGACCGCTGGGCAGCGGGAGCCAGACCCTTGATGTCATTGTCCACATATGTCGCCACATCATACTGCACCATGGCCGTATACTTGTCGATCATCTCCTCTGACTCACCCTTGTCGATCTTGTCGCGCAGCCGCTGGTTGTTACGAAGAACATCGATGAGCTTGTGCGTGAGATCGTCCTCCATGCGTTGGTTATCGTCCATGACAACCGAGGGGCGAACCGTCAGCGGAGGCACAGCGAGAACCGTGCAGATCATCCACTCGGGACGAGAGAACGTGTGGTTGAACCCTAGCTGGTCACATGTCTCGTTTGTCATGCGCTGGAAGGCACGGAGGATTAGCTCCACCTGAATCGGGACAGGGGGCGGAGGCTCATCAGCGTCACTGATCGGGAATCCCTCCAGGGTTGCAGCCTTTCCGGCCACACGGGCGATCTTACGAAAGAAGGGCGTATCGCACGTGTTGCACTCCGTTGGCTTATCGATACCTTGCCCACGCACCTTCGCCACAATCTCACGAACCTCCTTGAAGCGATCAACACCCTTCGAGGTGATCTTAGCGATCTGCGTGATGGCGTCAGCCAGGATGATGTTCGAACAGTTCAGGCAGATGATGTTGCTCAGCTTCTCAATCCAGTCGAAGAACTGGTAGAGGTACACCGGCCTGGCCAGAGTGATGTGACCAAAGTGACCCGGACAGAACTGGTTGGTGTGTTTGCAGGTCGGACAGACCTTGCCATTCTCAATGACACCGAAGCGCGAGTCGAAGACGCCGTTCGGAACGGGTTGGCCAGACTGATAGGTCTTGTCGGTGGTAACCTCCACGACACTCCGCTTGAGGATGTCGTCGGGGTTTGCGATGCCGAACTGAACTCCGGTGATTGTGTCGCCCATTTTACCTCTTATACTGTTCTGTGTAAAGTATTCGTTTTAGGCAGGAAAGCGAGTGTAGCTCCCCAGAATGCATCTTCATGAACGATCTGTTCAACCATCTTTGGGTCGTGCTGACCCAGAGACGCAATGAAGGCTTCGTATTCAGGCCCCAGATGCTGAATGAACTTCCCCGTGTCACGGACACGCTTGGTGCGAACATATCGCAGAATGTCGCGGCAGATCACCTCGACCTCATAGGCGTCGGGAGCCGAGTCCTTCAAGTCACGCACGGCTGTTACCCACTCGTCCATTATCTAAAGACGTTAAACTTTGGTGGCGCGTCAATCGTATTACTCACGTTGACGTTCAACGGTAGAAGCTGAAAATTGTACCACCAAGTACCTGTGGCATTGCTTGTAAAGTACTGTGATTTATAGGCACATGGGTTCCCACCCACCGTTCCAGTGAACTCGTTGAGACCTATGAAAGTAGACAGCGGAACCCCTGTGTCATATGAATACACTCCTGACAGCACCGACACATTCACATTCACAAGTGGAGTTGACCCGGACACCTGTGTCAGATCGAACGATGATCCGAGTATACCCGTGGTACCCGTGGGCCCAGCTATCTGCCACCCGGTCGTTCCAGTGTTTCCAGTAAACCCAGTCGGACCCCTAGGTCCAACAAATCCAGTCGGCCCCGTATCTCCTGTGAACCCCGTTGGACCGCTTGTTCCGAGTGAACCCGTGAATCCTGATGGTCCCGTAAATCCAGTTGGTCCTGTTGGACCTGTTCGGCCGTAGGGTCCAAAGATAAACGGCAAGACGGTCTGAGCGACAGGAGCGTATACTGCTGGTGGACCGACCACTGTCTGTGTCCATGTGAGTCCGTCCTGGCTGAAGTAAAGATTGTTATTATTTCCTGATGCGACCCATGTTGCACCTGTCCATGTAACGCTATATCCACTCGAAGGTGTCGACCCCGTGCCCGGAATGAAAGCCGAAAGTCCCACGGGAAGAAGGACTAAGCTGGGTGTACCAGTACAGGCGATCAGCCATGACTTTCCATTCCATCCAATTGAGTTTATAGTTCCGTAGGGGAAGGGCACGGCTCCCCATGTCTGAGCAAGTGGATCGGTACTCCAATACAATGTCGACCCGGCGCCCACGAGCCATGAGAGTCCGTTCCACGCAACGGCTGTTGCCGAGAAACCTGAAACGGCTGGAGTTAGCGACCACGACCCTCCGTCCGTTGTCGTATAGATACCACCTGAGCCCACTCCTACCCAACGTGATCCATTCCAGGCGATAGCACTCAGAGACGGCTGAGATGCAATAGGTCCAGTCCAACTTATACCATTTGGAGATGTGTACAGTGAGCTACTACCCGCAGCTACCCACTTTCCACCGCCCCAGGCTACACATGATAACGAGGTGGTGCCTGAAACTGCCGCGATCCACGTTTGGCCGTTATAGGAGTATGAAATCGAGTCATTTCCAGCTGCAGCCCATATGGAGCCGTTCCACGCGGCAGCAGAAGATGACGACGGTGGAGCAGTGGGCGCACCGAGTACGCCGCCGCTGAGGAGTGTAGTGATGTAACTAGCGACTGTTGCGGAAACGAACCCCGTGTTTCCCGTGAAACCTGTAAACCCAGTCGTCCCGGTTGAACCTGAGCGTCCGTAGGGTCCGGGTGTACCCGTGGGGCCTGTCGAGAGGGCTGAACCGGTTGGACCTGTTCGTCCCGTGTACCCCGTGTACCCCGTGTACCCAGTAGTGCCTGTCAATCCAGTGTACCCCGTATCTCCCGTGTTCCCCTGTTGCCCGAGACCCCTAGGCCCAGTGGGGCCGGTTCGCCCGGTATAGCCTGTGACTCCGAACGTATTCCATAGTACGTTAGGATCGAAAGGACCCGGGGGTCCAAAAACTGCCGTCGGTCCGGTGGGTCCGGTGTTCGCTCCTTGTTGCCCCTTCTGTCCTTGGGGACCTCGTACACCTACTATGCCGTTAGCACCCGTAGTACCTGTTGTGCCCGTAGGACCGGTCTGGAAACTCGATCCAGTAGGACCGGTAGTTCCTACCACCCCTGT
>Ga0114960_10001143_pt1 | contig 21573 bp, 24 predicted proteins | sample C_130625_MF_Meta_FD_92637 | JGI IMG/M metagenome (GOLD analysis project Ga0114960, IMG submission 92637) | Freshwater microbial communities from Lake Croche, Canada to study carbon cycling - C_130625_MF_MetaG | ecosystem: Environmental > Aquatic > Freshwater > Lake | place: Lake Croche, Canada... | reverse complement strand
GTCAGCCGCAGCCTGCTCGTGAACAGAAAATCCGTGGCCAAGTTGGAGAGGAAAAACCTGCTCAGCTGGGACCTTCACCTAGAGGGGACCAAGGAGCCGATCACACTCAGCAATCTGGAGAGCAAGCGCCTGAGGCAAGCATTGTAGAGGAGCCTGCCACCTTGGACTAAAAGCCACTGAAATTCGACAAATCAGACACAATCGTCGATGAATCATGGGCGCCTCGATCTTGAGGCTAAAATTCCCAAACGCCGTGAAGAGGATCAATGCCCCAGGTAGGCGGTGCGGATCTTGGGATTCTCCAGCAACTCGGCACCGGTACCGCTAAGCGTGATCGCCCCAAGCTCCAGCAGGCAGGCTCGGTGAGCCAACCTCAGGGCCATCACCGCATTTTGCTCGACGACCAGAAGGGTTACCCCCGCCTGATTGATATCCCGGAGGATTGCAAAGATCTCGAGTACGAGTTTGGGTGCCAATCCCATGGAGGGCTCATCGAGCAAAAGAATCTCCGACCTGCTCATGAGGGCCCGGCCCATGGCCAGCATCTGCTGTTCTCCACCCGAAAGGGTGCCCGCCATCTGGTTCCGACGCTCCTTGAGGCGGGGAAAGAGTCCGAAAACCTTGGAGAGATTCACATCGTAGTTGCTCCTGTTCGTCCAGGCCCCAAGGCGCAGATTCTCTTCGATGGAGAGATTCGCAAAGATTCCCCTCCCCTCGGGAACAAGGGAGAGCCCCTTGCGGACGATCTCCTCGGGATGGGTCGTCCGGATGACTTGGTTACCAATCCGTATGACTCCGGTATGGGGGACGGCACCGGCGATAGCCCGGAGCGTGGAGCTCTTACCGGCACCATTGGCACCGATCATGGCGACAATCTCCCCCGGATTGACCGAGAAGGAGATGCCACGCACGGCCTGAATCCCACCGTAACAGACCTCCAGTTGCTGAACCTCAAGAGCGGGGGAAGTTGTCATGGGAGTTCTCCCTCCGTTCCAAGGTAGGCCTCGATGACGCGGGGGTTACCCTTTACCTCATCGGGTTTCCCGCCGGCAATCCTGACACCGAAGTCGAGAACCTCAATCCTGTCAGAGAGGGCCATGACCATCTGCATGTGATGCTCGATCAGCACGATCGTGAGCGAAAATTTGCCATGCACCCATCGTAGGAAGTCGGTGAGCTGCATCGCCTCCGAGGGGTTCATCCCAGCCGCCGGCTCATCCAGTAGAAGAAGCTTCGGATCGAGTGCCAAGGCGCGCACGATTTCAAGCCGTCGTTGGGCACCGTAGGAGAGATCGCCGGCACGGTTTTCGGCAAGCGATCCGAGCTCAAAGAGGTCAAGGAGCTCCATGGAGGCCTCGACTGATTCCCTCTCAGAGAAACCGGCGTGCGGAGTGAGAAGCAATGCGCCAAGGGGGGAGCAGGAGAGCCGGGAGTCGTAGGCGATCCGGACGTTCTCAAGGACGGTGAGTTGGCGGAATAGCCTGATATTCTGGAAGGTCCTGGCCACACCACGCCGAGCGATCTCCGAGGGGCGCAGCCCGGCAATGGGAAGGCCCTCGAAAAGGATCTCCCCGGAGCTGGGAGGGTAGATTCCCGTCAAGAGATTGAAGAGCGTGGTCTTCCCTGCTCCATTCGGCCCGATCACGCCCAGGATCTCTCCTCGATTCACCAAGAGCGAGAGATCCCCGATTGCACGAAGGCCTCCGAATTGTCGCGTGAGGCGGCGGGTCTCAAGCAGGGCGGTCATTGGAGCCCCTCCCCTGTCTCGGTTTCCTTCTTTTCATTGGAACGGGGCGTAAGTGGAAAAAACGGCTTTAGCCAGGCCCAGTCGCGATAACCCATGATCCCTGATGGCCTGTAAAGCATCAACACAACCAGGATCGCAGGGAGCACCACCATGCGCCAGGTACCTAGAGGCTGAAGGCACTGGGTAAGGATTGTCACGGCTCCGGCTCCTAAAAGTGATCCACCGAGCGAGGCAACTCCCCCCAGATAGACCATCACAAGAATCTCGGTGGACTTGAGAATGTCGAAAGAAGAGGGGTTGATAAACTGGAGTTGATGGGCGAAGAGGGCACCTGCGACTCCTGCAAAGAAGGAGGAGGTCACAAAGGCGACGAGCTTTGCAGTGCGGGTATTCACTCCCATTGCCTCGGCGGCAATCTCATCCTCCCGGATCGCTGCGATGCCTCGTCCATATTTGGAGTAGACGAGGTTTCTGATTACCCAGAAGGCAACCACACACCAGAAGTAGGCCCAGGCGAGCGTGGTAAGACGGGGGATGCCCAGCAGTCCTCTGGGCCCTCCGGTATAGGGAATATTCTCAAGCCCCGACTTCACGATCATGAGGAAGGCGAGCGTAATAATTGCCAGGTAATCTCCACGCGTCTTGAAGGAGAGGATGCCGACGGGAATTCCGGCCAACCCCGCCGTACAACCGCCGATCAGTACTGCTGCCGGGAAAAGGAGTTCGGCGGGGGCCGTGGGGAAGAGCTTCACCGTCAGAATCGCAGAAGCATAGGCTCCGAGGGCCATGAAGCCAGCATGTCCCACCGAAAATTCCCCCATCCAGCCATTCACAAGGTTGAGGCTAACGCAGAGGATGGCATTGATCGCCACCGAGATCAGGACGAACTGCAGGTAGTCGTTCACCAGACCCGTGGCTGGCAAGACTGCCGCAACAACCAATCCCAGGAGCAGGAGGCTCAGCGGAATGAGGTGTTTCTTGATCCCGTCCATCATGCTTTATGAAGGGCCGGCTTCCCCAAAAGGCCGTAAGGTTTGAAGACTAGGATCAGCAACAGCAGCGAGTAGGAGATAAGATCCCGGTAGGTCGAGGGTAGCACTGCCACAGTCATGACCTCGACGGATCCGAGAATGAATGCCCCGAGGACGGCACCCCGCATGTTTCCGATCCCACCGATGACGGCTGCCACAAAGGCCTTCCAACCCACGGTGATCCCCATCGACGCACTGACCACGGGGTAGGCCATTCCGTAAAGAAGCCCGGCTGCTCCACCCAGGGCCGCTCCGATGGCAAAGGTGATGGCAATGATCTCATTGGCAGGGATACCGAGAAGAGGAACCATGGCCCGATCGGAAGCGATCGCCCTCATGGCCATGCCGAAAGAAGTTTTTCTGATCAGGAAGTCGAGTGCCAGCATGAGCCCGAGCGAAACCCCAATGATAACGATCTGGAGCATGGTGATCGTGATCCCGCCAAACTGGTAGGTGGCATTCTCAAGAAGCCGGGGCATCGGACGGGCGTAGGGGCTGATCCCAAGCGTCGTATTCTGGATCACAAGACCGCAACCCAGAGCGGTGATAATGGCGGACACACGGGGCGCCGTACGAAGGGGGCGGTAGGCAAAGCGCTCAATCAGGGAGCCGAGTAAGGCAGTCGCCGCCATCACGACAATCAATGCCAACCAGAAGGGCACGGGAACAAGTGCGATCAGAAGGAGGCAAAAAAAGGCCCCGAGCATAAAGACATCGCCGTGAGCAAAATTGATCATGGTCAGCACGCCGTAGACCATGCTGTAGCCAAGCGCGATCAAGGCATAGATGGAGCCAAGCTGAAGGGCGTTGATCGCCTGCTGGGCCAGATACTTCATTGAAGAATGTGACCGGTACTATGGCTCGACGGTGCTCACCCAATGGAAGCCACCATCCTTGATCTGCATGATCACGGCGCTTTTCTCGGGGTCACGTGACCCCTCGGGGTAAACGAAGTGACCAGTCACTCCGTCAAAGGTTCTCGTGGCAGCCATCGCATCGCGGACAGCGGTGCGATCAACCTTTCCGGCGGAGGAGATGCTTTGGGAGGCGAGGACCATGGCGTCATAGGTCAGGGCCGCAACATCGTCGGGAGCATTGCCATACCGAGCCGTATAGTCGGCGATGAATTGTTTTGCCTTCGGGGTTGCCGCTTCCGTCGAGTAGTGGTTGCAGAAGTAGGAACCCTCCAGATTCTTTCCGGTATCGAGCTTGATGATGTCGGGGGAGCTCCAGGCATCACTCCCAAGGAAGGGAGCCTTGATGCCAAGCTGGCGGGCCTGGGCCGCAATCAGGGGCGTGTCGTTGTAGGGTGCGGGCAGGTAGATGATATCCGGAGCGGATTCGCGAATTTTGGTGAGCTGAGCCGAGAAGTCACGATCACCAGTCGAGTAAGTCTCCATGGAGACGACCTTGCCGCCAGCCTTTTCAAAGGCCTCTTTGAAGAGGGCACTCTGGCTGGTGGGTGCCTCGGAGGTGACATCGTAGAGGACGGCGGCCGTCTTTGCATGGAGGTTCTTGGTGGCAAAAGCCGCAAGGACAGGCGACTCGAAGCGGTCGGTGAAGCAGGCGCGGAAGACATTCTTTTTTGGTTTTCCAGTCTGGGTGTCCTGAGTGGTCTTTGGATTGGTCGACCAGGGGGAAATCATGAGACATCCGAGCGACTCGGCGAGCTCTCCCGCAGGGATCGCGCAGGAGCTGGCATCGGGCCCAACCATGACGAGCACTCCGTTCTGAGAGATCAGGCGCTGGGCCGCGGCGGCCGACTGATCGGCCTTGCACGAGTTATCGACCACGGAGAGCTCGACCGGAAGTTTTGTCCCTCCGACCATGATGCCCCCATCTTTGTTGACCTGCTCGGCGAAGAGTTGAGCAGCCTGCTTGCAAGACGCTCCGACGGCTGGCATTTCACCGGTAAGTTCGGCATTGATGCCGATCTTCACCGAGGGCTTTGCCGGTTGACAGGAGGTAACAAGCAGGGAACCTATGGTTAGAGCGACAATGGCGAAGGGAATGGAGCGAAGGCCGAGCGGTGAGGGATTGGCAAAATACATGAGTGCTGGTTAAAGACCTGAGACCGAGGTTGCAAACCTAATCACCAAACAATCGATGACCAAGCTCTAGCAGGAGCATTCCGTTGCATCGTAAATGGCTGAACCGCGCTCGATTCGTCGATGTTTTCCTGCGATTCATCGACTTTCGTTGGCCGAATCTCAGATTTTGATTATCAATTCATCCATGCCGATTCGCCACCGCGTTATGACGATGATGATGGCCTTCGCGCTTTTCGTGGCGATCGGAGGGCCACTTGCTGTTCTTCAGGGAGTTGCTTGGGTGAACATGGTCCATGATTTCTCTCAGACCGGATCGCTGACTCAGGCTGTGGAGAAAACCTTCGACGGTCAACACCCCTGCCCGCTTTGCAAAAGGATCGCCACCCAGCGCGCGAGTGAGGAAAAAGTCCCCGTCACGCTGAAGGTCGACAAGAAGGCCGAGGCCTTTGTATCTGACACCGGATCGACGGTTCCTCTCCCCATGGTACGGCCCATGATTTACGGCCCCGCACCTTTTGTTTCGATCCCCGAGCGTTTCTTTGCTCCGCCAGTGCCGGTGCCCATCGTCGGGCTCTCTTAAGCCCTGGCTGCTTTTCACCCTCCCGGATTCTGTGATCCGGAGAGCCTGTTTCGGTGCGGCACTTGGCTTCTTTCCCGGGACGAACGCTTCGTGTCGTTCTCTTCCGTAGTTCAAAGCCATCTTCTGCACCCTTTTTTACCATCCATCATGAAAAAATTTCTCTCCGTCCTCACAAAATGCGCCATCACGGCGATTTTCTCCCTTTTCCTCTTCATCTCACCCTCCTACCTCCACGCCTGCGCCTGCGGTTGCAGTGTCTACAACGTGGGCACCGGATATAACTTTCCCGAAGGTGCCGGCGGTATGGCATGGACGGAATACGACTATATTGGCCAGAGCCAGAACTGGAGAGGCATGGGACCATCAGGTGCTGGAAACAATCCACACCAACTGATCCAGACCTCCTGGCTGCAAGGAGGCTTCCAATACTTCTTCAATGAGAAGTGGGGGGCCTCGGTAGTAGTACCTTCTGCGAACCGGATTGTCCGCGCCCAGAGCGATGACGGAATGGAGGTCCAGCAGGGTGATGCCAATCCATCACCCAAAACGTTCACCAAGCAGTGGTGGGGCATGGGGGATATACGACTCAACGGCTACTACACCGGATTTTCTCCCGACATGTCGACTGGGGTGAATCTCGGGGTGAAACTTCCCTCCGGGCTATGGAACGAGCCCGGGATTGATCGTGACAATCAGATCGGAACCGGAAGCACCGATATCCTCTTCGGCGTCTTCCACCGCCACCGGATCACAATGGACGAGAAATGGAACTGGTTCGTCGATGCTCAACTCGATGCTCCGATCATCACGCAGGCAGGATACACTCCTGGGATCCAGTTGAATGGTACGGCCGGCGTCTACTACACGGGTCTCAAGCTGGGAGGAGTCAAAATCCGCCCTCTTGGTCAGGTGCTCTTTGTCAACAAAGCCTCCGATTCGGGACCCGCTGCCGACCCCGCTAACACCGGCTATCAGCAGCTGTCGCTCTCACCCGGCATCGAGTTCGACTTCAAGAAGGTGCGCGTCTACGCCGATGCGGAACTTCCAGTGATGAACAATGTGGTCGGCAACCAACTGATCGCCCCCTGCACGGTCAAGGTGATTGCCAGCTACCTATTTTGACCAAACGGAGTTCCTCGGATAAATCAGCCACGCAGATACCGGGAGAGTTCCTTGCGTAGGAGATCGCGTGCGTGGCTGAGACGGCGTTCCACAGCCTTGACCGAGCACCCAGCGATGGAGGCGATCTCTGCGTGGGAAAGTCGCTCGTATTCCCTCAGGATCAGCGCCTCGCGCAGATCGGGAGGGAGTGCGGCGATTGCGGTACGTACGGCATCCTCCCTCTCGCGCAATTCCGCCGACTGCCCCGGATCACCCTTGGAGGCGACGGCATCTGCGGCCTCCAAGGAGAGAGTGGGGTGGCGTCCCTTCCACCGGAGGTGATTGCGGCCAAGGTTGGCGGCAATCCCAAAGAGCCAACTAGAGAAAATCGCCTCGGGACGGAATCTTGAGCGACCTTGATAAAGTTGCACAAAGGCCTCCTCGGTGAGATCGAGCGCCACGCTCTCATTTCCCGTGAAGCGGTAGAGATAAGCCGTGAGCCTGCTCTTCCAGCGATCCATGATCTCGTTCAGCGCGAGATCCTCACCAGCAGCGAGGCGTACCATCGCCCCCCGATCCTGATCGAGGGCTTCGGTCATCAGCGGGCTCCGCAAGATTCGATGACCAAAGGGAGCACCTTCCTCAAGTATTCCTTGCGGCGTTCCGGCGGAAGCTCCGCAGCCACAGCGTAGAAATGTTCCAGCATCGCGATACGTGTTTGCGTACGGATACGGTCGGTCTCGGTCACGGCATCGCGGATCTCGGGCGTCACGCTTCCGCTACCAAAGGTCACGGTTTCCAGACGTGCATTTGCCTCACACATGGCATCGCAGTAGGGGCCGCATCGTGATCCATACTGCTGCTGCAGGGCCTCGACCTTGACTGTCTGCACGGGAGAAAGACCATACTCATGGCAGAGCCATGAGGAGGGAGGGCCTTGAAAAAAGTGTCGCGCAATCAAAACTCCTCCGAATCCGACTGCGATCACGGCCAGAAGAACGAGAAAGCCGCGTTTCATGGATACTAAATTAACGGGCGAAGGAAGCCGCCACTGGGGGCTTCAGCGATTGTAGATAACGATCTTCCTGTGAGGAACGGGCCTGAACTCCTCCGATCAGGATACCTCCGAAGAGGGCGATCGCGGCTGTCGTTACGGCGATACGTGGAATCGCCAAAAGTTGCACCCAATAAATCAATGCGGATGGACCCAACCCCTTGCAACTCTCTGCCGCCTCAATGCGGCTCCAGACGGAGCGGTTAAAGGTGGATCCTGGAGAGACATCCACCTGCCATCCTCGCAGCAGGTTTGAGAGATCGTTCTCAGAATTCATGATTCAAGAGTGTTAGCAGATCAACGGACGGGGGCAGGCTTTTTCGGCGCTACCCCCGCCTCGCTGAATCGTCAGCTTACTTGCAGCAACTGGAGCACTTGCCATCGGAGCACTTCGCGCAGGAGCCGCAACTCTTGGCGCAACTCTGACAGCTCTTGCAGGCCTCGGAGGCAAATGTCGTAGCAATACCGAGTCCGGCGATGAGGGCGAGCAAGGCGCCCGTTTTGATCAATGTTTTCATCTTTCTATTTTGTGTGGTGTGTTTTGTTTTGAGCAGGAGGTATTCCCGTTCCACAAGTAATTCACCGCACGGCACCAAATCCCCCCGAATTATTTTTGCAGGAGCAAAACGATCATGTCGGCATTCACTCATCAGGCTCCGATATCGCGGCGGAGTTGCTTTCCCTCAAAGGCAATCTTATCGGCAGCGGCATACGCTTTCTGCCGAGCTTCTTCGAGGGTAGCACCCAGCACTGTAACTCCAAGAACGCGCCCTCCGTTGGTGACGACATGCCCCTCCTTGAGGGCGGTTCCGGCATGGAAGACGACGACATCCGGATCGGCTGAAGCCTCCTCGATGCCGGTGATGACTTTACCTTTCTCGATCGGACCGGGGTATCCGCCGGAGGCCAAGACCACGCAGACGGCAACACGCTGATCCCATTGCGGCCTGGCATCGGCAAGAGTCCCGTCGATTGTTGCCTCAATCAGATCGAGCAGATCGCTCTTGAGACGGCGCATCAGCGACTGGGTCTCTGGATCACCGAAGCGGCAATTAAACTCCAGAACCTTGGGGCCGTTGGGGGTCATCATGAGCCCTGGGAAGAGCATTCCCTGGAAAGGGAGTCCGTCAGCGGCGAGGCCCTTCACAAAGGGCTCCAAGACCTCCCGCTCAAGACGCTTCCTCATGGCCTCGTCCACAACGCGGGAGGGGCTGATCGTCCCCATGCCACCAGTATTGAGGCCTTGGTCGCCATCGAGGGCTCGCTTATGATCCTTGGCGTCGGGGAAGAGAATGTAATTTTTACCGTCGATCAATGCGTGGAGTGAACACTCGGGCCCGGTCAGGAACTCCTCGATGACCACGGTGTTGCCGGCATCTCCGAAGACCTTCTCAATCATGATCTCCCGAATGGCCGCCTCAGCATCCGCAAGGTTCTGGGCAATCACCACCCCCTTGCCGAGGGCAAGCCCATCCGCCTTCACGACCAGCGGATAGTCGGACATGCGGCAGTGGGTCAACGCAGCTGAGTTGTCGGAAAAAGTGACCGATCCTGCTGTCGGGATGCCATGCCGAACCATGAAGTCCTTGGCAAACGACTTGGATGCCTCCAGTAGAGCCGCAGCGGCCACAGGACCGAAAACACGGAGACCCTGTTGCTGGAAAAGGTCCACAATGCCCGAAGCGAGGGGATCATCCGGCCCTACGATCGTGAGGTCAACCCGCTCCGCTTTGGCAAGATCCGCGAGACCCTGCAAGTCGGACGCGGCAAAGGGATGATTGGTTGCGATCCGTGCAGTTCCCGCATTCCCGGGGGCACAGAGAAGCTGCGTCACGCGGGGGCTTTGAGAGAGCTTCCAGAGGAGGGCGTGTTCGCGGCCACCCGATCCGATCACCAAGATTTTCATAAGAGACGAAGCATGGACCGAAGGAGCGCTTCCCGTCCAGATTGGATACCAGAACGCCATTGATCATGTGACGAAATCGTCACACTGGTCTGCTTGGTGAACGGGATCTCTCATCATACACAACATATCGTGTCTGAAGAAAATCTTATCCACTACAGGAGTGTATGGATCTCCGATGTGCACCTTGGCACCCGCGGGAGCCAAGCGAACGCGCTGCTAGGATTCCTGCGCACTTTTGAATGCGACACTCTTTATGTGGTCGGTGACCTAATCGACATCTGGGCCATGAAACGCGGAGTCTACTGGACGCAGGAACATAGCGACGTGATCCAGAAGATCCTTCGTAAGGGACGCAAGGGGTCAAAGATCATCTACATCCCGGGTAACCACGACGAACGGATCACGGATTTTACCGGGGATTATGCGAATGTCCACATACAGCCTCGCGCCTTTCACACCACTGTTGACGGCCGCCGCCTTCTCGTGGCGCACGGACATGAACTTGATACCGTGGTGCAGAATCTTGGGTGGCTGGCCCATGTCGGGGACATCGGGTATACGCTCCTCCTACAGCTCAATGGTCCGGTGAATTTCTTCCGCCGCCTTTTTGGTCGTGGCCACTGGTCGCTGAGTGCCTATGTGAAGAGCAGTGTGAAGAACGTCGTGAACTTCATCGGCGGATTCGAAGAATCGATGGTTCATTTTGCATCCGACGCTCAGGCGGAGGGAATCATCTGCGGACATATCCACACGGCGGCGATCCGCAAGATCAAGGATCTCGATTACTACAACACGGGCGACTGGGTCGAGAGTCTCACGGCACTGGTCGAGGAGCAGGATGGTCAGATCAAGCTCCTTAAATTCTCCTCGACTGGTGATCTCCTGCGCACGTTGGCGGTATGCGGCAAGTTTGAGAAGGAGGTGGAGGCGCCTGCGCCAGAACCACTACGGGAAGAGCTTCCAGACGCGCTCGCTGTCTAAAAAAACTCGCAGGAGAGCTCTCCGGGGCTTAGTTAAATGGCAGTCTCATGAATATTTGCCTTCTCAAATCCAAGATACACCGTGCCGTGGTGACCGGGGCCTCCGTCGACTATGAGGGGAGCCTCACGATCGCTTCAGACCTTGCCGAACGGGTCGGCCTTCTTCCCTATGAGAAGATCCTGGTAGGTAACATGGGCAATGGGGAGCGCTTCGAGACCTACGTGATTTACGGGGCCCGGGGCTCCGGAGTGATCGAACTCAACGGGGCAACCGCTCATCTGGGAAAAATCGGCGATCGTCTCACCATCATGTCGTATGCGTGGATCGATGCTCAGAAGGCTTCCAGTCACAAGCCTTCGGTGATCCTGCTCGACGATCAGAACTCTATCAAGAGGGCATAAGACCGCATTGCTCTCTCATTGATGAGTTCGATGAATTCGGCATTTTCAACACGTGCAGGCCGTGCGAGCCAAGGTCGGCAATAAGACTGAAGACAAGCACCCAGGGAACGATGCCCACCGAGATCGCAAGCTGAATGCGTCGGGGAGACTCCCCCAGAGCCAATGCGATGGCCGCCGTGGCCTGTGGCCCCACTGACACGGGAGCGACAAATGCCAAGCCCCAGAGTCCAAAGCGTGCCCAGATCCTCCAGAAGAGCTTAGTGGGGTCGGGGGTAGGATTAATTTTTAGCTTTTTAGTGATCCATGCGCGAAGAGGAGCGCCCCCCGTCAGGACCACAAGGCCCCCGACCGAGTATCCGAACCACGCTCCCAAGGCGGCTAACCATATCGGTGCATGGGCGCCTAAACCCGCTGGAATCGCCCCGACAAAGTAGAAAAGACCAAGTCCGAAGGCAGTAAGGAATCCAGTCATGTTGGAGAGTTAATCAGGAAGTCAGGAAAACAGGAAAGAGGTAAGGTAACCCCCTCGACAAGCGGAGGGAAACAATGCCCCGCACGAAATAACGGACCATGGGCGCGGTCTATATAGCCTAATGCAAATCCCTTAGCCCTCAAGGGAGAGACAAACGGGAGCGAGCGAGACAAATAACCAACCTTCCTTTTACAGCAGTAGGAGGGTGGGGGATTCGAGCAACTTTCTCAGCGCCGACATATATTCTGCGGCGACAGCCCCATCCACGACGCGATGGTCTCCGCTGAGAGTAATGCTCATGCGGTGACCGATCTCGATTTCGTCGCGACTGTTGACCACAGGCTTCTTGACGATGGCTCCGACTGCGAGGATCGCGGCCTGAGGAGGATTCACGATCGCACAGAACTGCTCGATGCCGTAGGAGCCCAGGTTAGAGACAGTGATGGTGCCCCCCGCATATTCCTCCGGCTTTAACTTCTTATCACGGGCTCGGGTCGCAAGATCTTTCACTGCGGAGCTGATCTGCGGGAGCGTGAGGTTCTGGGCATCGCGGATCACAGGTGTGACAAGACCATCCTCGACAGCAATCGCTACGGAAAGATTCACGCTGCCATACTGGATGATGGCATCGCCGGCGAAGGCGGCATTGACCTTAGGCTTCTGCATCGCGGCACGAGCGACTGCGGCGAGAGCGATGTCATTGAATGTCACCTTGCCCCCGCCTGCGGAATTCAGCTCCTTGCGGAAGGCCATTATCGGCACAGCATCGATCTCGATGGAGAGGTAGAAATGCGGGATCTGTGTCTTGCTCGCCAGCAGACGCTCGGCAATGACGCGGCGCATTCCGCTCAGCGGAACACGAGTCTCCGGCATCCCGGCGATCGGGGTCGGTAAGATAGCAGCAACGGGGGAGGATCCACCCTTTGCGGGGGAGACTGCACCAACAGGCACGTTCTCGACGTCGAAAGCAATGATGCGGCCACCAGGACCGGTGCCTTTAACTGTATCGAGGCGGACACCGCGAGCATCGGCGATCTTGCGGGCTAGTGGGGAGGACTTCACGCGGATACCGGCGTTGACGTTACCGGCAGCACCTCCAGATCGAAGGGCCGCGGCACGAGCCCTAGGAGTCAAGGGTGTGAGAGTACGACCACTCGAAACAGCGGGACGTGACGTCGACTCATCGGGAGTTGCGGCAACGGGTACAGCTTTTGGTTTGTCTCCGGCTTTTTCCCCCTCGCCCAAGATCAGGGCAAGCGGTGCACCCACAAGGACCTTGCCACCTTCGGCAACAAAAACATCGGCTAGAGTTCCCTCTTCAAAGGACTCCATCTCCATGGTTGCCTTGTCGGTCTCGACCTCGGCAAGAATATCGCCCACCGCAACCTTATCCCCCTTCTTCTTGTGCCATCGCAGGAGGGTTCCCTCCGTCATGGTGTCGCTCAGTTTGGGCATCGTGATCTCTGGCATGGTCGTAAGATTTGGGCTGTTAGCGGTTTAGGCTGAAGGCTGTGAGGAAATCAGAAGGAGGAAAGAACTTTGGTGACGACGGCCTGCGCATCGGGAAGCTGAAGCTTCTCCAGAGGCATACTGTAGATGGCAGGTGCATCGAGTGCGGTAACCCTCAGGACCGGAGCGTCGAGGTCATCAAAGGCGTGCTCGGCAAGAAGAGCTGCGATCTGGGAACTGACCCCGCAGAAGGGCTTGTTCTCATCGACAAGGACGGCACGATGAGTCTTGGCCACGGAGTTTAGAATGGTCTCCTCGTCGAGCGGACGGATGGAACGGAGGTCGACCACCTCGGCCTCGATGCCATGTTCGGCGGAGAGTATCTCAGCAGCAGCCAGACAGGTCAGGACGGCACGGCCATGCGCGATGAGTGAGACATCGATTCCTTCACGCTTCACCTCGGCAACGCCGAGCGGAATGGTGTAGGCGCCATCGGGAACTTCACCGAGGTCGCCGTAAAGGAGCGTATTCTCCATGAAGCAGACGGTGTCGTTGTCACGGATGGAGGAGATCATGAGCCCCTTCGCATCGTACGGGGTGGCGGGACAGACGACCTTCAGTCCCGGCGTGTTCGCCAAGAAGTTCTCAGGGGTGTGGGAATGGGTGGCGCCGACATTCGTACCGCCGTTGGCGGGTCCACGGACAACCATAGGAACATTGATGAGACCACCCGACATGTAGCGGATACAACCCGCGTTATTGATAATCTGGTCAAAGCCAACGTAGGCAAAGCTCCAGAACATCAACTCCACCACGGGCCTCAGCCCCATCATGGCCGCGCCCACACCCATTCCTAGGAATGCTGCCTCACTGATCGGAGTGTCGATCACGCGCTTGGAGCCAAACTTCTCCCAAAGGCCTTCGGTAACCTTGTAGGCACCATTGTACTGGGCTACTTCCTCACCCATTAGGAAGACATTCTCGTCGCGGGTGAGTTCCTCGGCAAAGGCATCGTTCAGCGCTTGGCGGTAAGTGATGAGAGGCATGGCTAGAAAGGTGTTTAGCGGTTTAGGCCGAAGGCTAGAGGAGGAGAGGGCAGAACCATAAGGCTACTCGCTGAAGAAAAAGCGGCCTGTCTGACCAGCCTCGGTCTGGTGGTCCACCTCGTGATAGATATCCTCAAAGATGCTCTCCTCGGAGGGCCAGGGACTATTGATTCCAAACTCGGCCGCGGCTGCGGCTTCGGCCTTGGCCTCGGCATCGATTTTGTCGACCCCCTCCTGCGTGATCAACTTCTCCGCAAGGAGCTGATTCTGCCAGAGGGTGATCGGGTCGTGCTCGGTCTTGTAGAGTTCGATCTCCTCGGGGGAACGGTACTTCTTGGCATTCGCGTCGGCCACGGAATGCCCGTAGTAACGGTAGGTGGAGACTTCTAGGACATGGGGACGGCACTGCGTGCGCGCCTTATCCATCACCTCACCGAGGGAGGCACGGAGTTCGTAAAGGTCGAATCCACTGCAGAGCGACCAGTCCACATCGAACCCCTCGGCACGGGAAGCGAGCGAGTGCCTGATCGCCGAGGAGCGCTCGAGGCTGGTTCCCATCGAGTAGCCGTTGTTTTCGATGACGAAGATGACCGGCAGTTCCATCAAGGCGGCCATGTTGAGGCACTCGCTGAAAACCCCCTGATTAACGGCCCCATCCCCAAGGAAGGCGACCGCACACCCCTTGATGCCCTTGTACTTGATGGCAAAGGCAAGCCCCAGTCCAAGAGGGGTCTGACCGGCAACGATGCCATGCCCTCCCCAGTAATGCTTGTCGGGAGCGAAGAGGTGCATCGAGCCTCCCTTCCCCTTGGAGCAACCGGTAGCCTTGCCAAAGAGTTCAGCCATGCACTCATTCATCTCCATGCCTACCGCCAGAGCGTGGCCGTGATCCCGGTAGGCCGTGATGATCTCGTCGTGGCCATTCATCAACGAGGCGGTGCCGACAGCGACCGACTCCTGACCGATGTAAAGGTGAAGGAATCCTCCCATGATCCCCTGGTTATAATATTTCAACGCCTGCTGCTCAAAGCGACGGATGCGGAGCATTTCCCGAAGAAAGGCGATCTTCTCCTCAGGCTTCAGGCTGGCATTAAAGGGGGACTTGGAAAAATCAGGTGCGCTCACGTTGGGGACTGCAGAACTGACCGCTTTTTTCACAGCGGTCTTGTTGGATTTTAAAGGTTGAGAAAGCGTGCGGGCCATGGGGTTTTCCCTCCTCTGGTTAGAGAAGGACAAGCGGAAACTATCCCGAAATCAGACTCCTGCGGCAAGCCCGAACAGACCGATGAATAAATCTGAAAAACAGGAAGACAGGAAAAGAATTAAGGTTGCCCTTTCATCCTCCTGCTTTCCTGATTTCCAGATAAATTTCCCAAACCTACTTTTTCCCGACGGCATCCGCCTCGAGGGCTGCCTTCACGGCCTCCTCGATCTCAGCATAGAGAGCCTGATCTCCCTTGAGGAGTTCCTTCGCCGCATCACGCCCTTGGGCGATATTGTTCCCCTTGTAGCTCATCCAGGAGCCTCGCTTTTCGATGATGTTCTTCTCAAGGGCAAGATCGAGGAGGGATCCCGTGCTTGAAATCCCCTCGTTGTACATGATGTCGAACTCGGCCTCGGTGAATGGCGGGGCGACCTTGTTCTTCACCACCTTAATACGGGTACGGTTGCCGGTGACAGTGCCGTCGGTCTGCTTGATCGCACCGATGCGGCGGATATCGACACGGACGCTCGAGTAGAACTTGAGCGCTTTGCCTCCGGGCGTCGTCTCGGGGTTGCCGAACATGACCCCGATCTTCTCGCGTATCTGGTTGGTGAAAATACAGCATGTGTCGGCTTTGGAGATGAAGGCCGTGAGCTTCCTCATTGCAGCGCTCATAAGACGGGCCTGGGCTCCGACGACGGAATCGCCGATCTCTCCCTCGAGCTCCGACTTGGTGACCAGAGCGGCCACGGAATCGAGCACGACGACATCGACGGCATTGGAACGGATGAGCGTTTCACAGATGCGGAGAGCCTCCTCACCAGAACTGGGCTGAGAGACGAGGAGTTCCTCGAGATTCACCCCGAGTTTGCGGGCGTAGCTCGGGTCCAGGGCGTGCTCGACATCGATGAAAGCGGCGACTCCGCCGCGCTTCTGCGCCTGAGCGACGACGGTCAGCGTGAGTGTTGTTTTACCGGATGATTCGGGCCCGTAGATCTCGACGATCCGTCCCTTGGGGAAACCACCCACGCCGAGAGCGCGATCGATCAGCAGATTGCCGGTCGGAATCGAGGCGATATTCACCGCCGAGGCATCCCCGAGCCGCATGATGGCACCATCACCGTAATCCTTCGCGATCGCCTGGATGGCAAGATCCAGATTTTTAGCGCGTGCCGTGGCGGCTTTATCGGTGGATTTTTCTGATGCGGATGCGTCGTCTTTGGCCATAATTCGTGAAGTGGTGGGATTGATTGGTGAATCCCTAAGGTAATGCACCCGCCGTATGCGGCAATCGGAAAACGGCGACTTGCCTTTCCATAGGGTATTTCTAACTTGAACGTTCCTGATGAATCCCCTGCCCTCCTCTTTTCTCCCAAGAACCATCAGCACCACGGGACTCTGGTTGGCTGTGATCGCTTCCTTTGTCCTTCGTTCGGAGAATACCTTCGCCCTTTTGATCGCGATCCCGGCACTGGTATCGCTCTGGGAATATTTTGCCCTCCTGAAAGCCGGAGGGATTGCCCATCACCGTTCCATGGGCATGGTTGCCGCGCTGGTTCTCATGGGACTCGACTTCTGGCTGCTGCGATCGCCTGCGATGGCCCTCCCCATTCAGCAGGGTGGAGGCGGGATTTTTGCCGTTGAAGCTGCCCTTATTTTTCTCTTTGTCATCGCACTCTTCGTGCGGGAATTCGGTCGGAACAACCCCTCGCGTGAAACGGCTGAGGCTATCGGTTTCACTCTTTTCGGTGTTCTCTACATTCCCTGGCTCTTTCTCTTCATGGCGAAGATGCTGTACCTGACACCGAAGACAGCCGAGGGATTCACCACGGGCCAGTACCTGGTCCTCTTTGTGGTCGCCGTGACGAAGTTCACCGACGTGGGCGCCTTTCTCTGCGGAAGCCTCATTGGAAGAAGGCCCTTCTTCCCGAACATCAGTCCCAAAAAAACAGCCGAGGGGATTGCCGGTTCGCTGGTCGTGGCGGTCTTGGTAGGCATCGGGATTTTTCGCTTCTTCGGACAACACCTTCCCCACTTCTCACTCCCTCTGATCTGCGCACTCTCCCTGATCTTCGGTGTATTCGGCATTGCTGGAGATCTTGCTGAGTCGCTCCTGAAGCGTTCCGTCCATACCAAGGATTCAGGTCACGTCCTTCCCGGGATCGGAGGGGGAATGGATCTCATCGATAGCCTCCTCTTCACCCTCCCTCTTTTTTACTTTCTCCTCCAGTTCCTGCTACCTCCCATGAAGGCATGAATATCGGGATGAAGAAGCGGCGGGTCGTGATTCTGGGAGCCACAGGATCCATCGGCGGAAGCACGATGCGCGTGGCTCGCGCCCTGCCGGACCAGATCGAGATCGTCGGACTCTCCGGGAGGCACAACAAGGAGCTTCTTCTCGAACTGGCACGGGAATTCCCCTCGGCACAACTTTGCGCAGGAGATGAACTGTCGGCAGCATGGCTGAGCTCACAACTGGGCGAATCTTCTATCATGCACGGTGATCAGGGCCTGCTGGACCTGGCCTCCCTCTCCTCCGCCGACCTTGTGCTTGTGGCCATTGTCGGCACCGCAGGACTAAAGCCCGCCCTACGGGCCCTGGAGTGCGGAAAAGACCTTGCCGTGGCCAGTAAGGAGATCCTGGTGATGGCTGGGGAAGAGGTCATGGCCGTGGCGAGTCGTACAGGAAGCCGCATCCTGCCCGTTGACAGTGAGCACAATGCCATTTTCCAGTGTCTGGAAGGCCGGGATCCCACGACTGTCAAGAGGCTAATCCTCACCTGCTCGGGAGGCCCCTTCAGGAACGCCTCAGCAGCAGATCTGCGAGGCGTCACACCAGGGGAGGCTCTCCGTCACCCTACCTGGGCGATGGGCAGGAAAATCTCGATCGATTCCGCGACGCTCTTCAACAAAGGGTTGGAGATGATCGAGGCCAAATGGCTCTTCGGGATTCCCATGGAGAAGATCGATGTCGTGGTCCATCCCCAGAGCATCGTTCACTCGATGGTGGAGTTCATCGACGGATCCATCATTGCCCAGATGAGTTCGACCGACATGGCTCTCCCCGTTCAGTTCGCACTGACCTACCCGGAGCGCTACGAGGGACCCTGTGTTCCCCTGGACCTAGCAGCCTTGGGGCGACTTGACTTCGAAGCTCCGCGCACGGACCTCTTCCCATCGCTGGATCTTGCTCGTCGTGCCGGTTCGGCGGGAGGAACACTTCCCGCCGTCTTGAATGCCGCCAACGAGGCTGCCGTAGAGGCTTTCCTGAGTAGTCAATGCAGCTTCCCTCAAATCTGGGAGTACGTGGCCCGGGCGATGGATGAGGTTCCCTTTGTGGAGCACCCCTCGCTGGAGCAACTCATCGAGGCGGATATGGCGGCACGGAACTACCTGAAAGGACGATAGGATCAAGGCTTTTATCCTATTAGGAAATTCCGGAACCCTGTTCTAGGAACCGCTTTTTTCCCTCATTCGACTTTATTGATTCCGCCTTGAAAAGAAAAGCCCCGCGCCGTTTCCGGAGCGGGGCTTTTTTGGGGAAAGGAAGAGCGGTTAGGCTTTCAGGGCTGTCTGGTAGTTCTGCTCAGCATGGTCCCAGTTGACCACATTCCACCAGGCCTTGAGGTAATCTGGTCGGCGGTTCTGGTAGTGAAGGTAGTAGGCATGCTCCCAGACATCGTTGGCGATCACAGGCTTGTTCCCGTCCATGAAGGGGCTGTCCTGATTGGGGAGAGAGATGATCTCGAGTTGCCCCTGCTTGTTGACGATAAGCCAGACAAAACCACTGCCGAAGCGACCGACACCAGCGGCCTCAAACTTCGCCTTGAATTCGTCGTAGCTTCCGAAGGTCTTGGTGATGGCCTCGGCGAGCGTGCCAACTGGGGCGCCTCCCTTACCCGGCCCCATGATCTCCCAGAAAAAGGTGTGGTTGGAGTGGCCGCCGCCGTTGTTGCGGACTGCGGTGCGGATCCCTTCGGGAACAAAAGCAAGGTCTGCGATCAGTTCATTCACCGGCTTTGCAGCAAGCTCTGGGTTATCCTTCAGGGCGTTGTTGAGATTGTTGACATAAGCAGCGTGGTGCTTGTCGTGATGGATCTCCATCGTGCGCGCATCGATGTGCGGCTCGAGGGCGTCAAAGGCGTAGGGAAGTGGAGGCAATGTGTAGGACATAGGTGAGGAGCATGGCCCCGCTCGCCTCCGGCTAGCAAGAGAGATTTCAGGGGATCTCGGCACCCCAAACCTGCCATCACTTCAACACATCGAGCGGATCGTCGGTCAGTGGATAAAGTTTCCGGTACTCGATCGCCTGCAGACCGATGAGTGCGGCAACCGTGGCGATCTCCTCGCTGTGAGCGACTCGGGAGACCTCTGCAGCGGGGCGGGAAAGACCCAATATGATTTGCCCGTACAGGGATGCTCCGGAAAGCTGCTGGACAAGCTTCGCCGCGATATTACCCGAATTCAGATCAGGGAAGATCAGGACGTTGGCCTGACCAGCCACCAGACTATCAGGCAGCTTGATACGGGCGATCACGGGATCGAGTGCCGTATCAGCCTGAAGCTCCCCGTCGATCTCCATCGGGCGGTCCAATCCGTCAACACCACCAATCTTGACAGCAAGTTCCCGGGCCAGTGCAGCGGCTGCAGCCATTTTGGAAGCAGCAGGATGAGAAGAACTTCCGTGCGTGGAAAAACTTAGGAATGCAATCCTGGGCGTGCGACCGAAAACCTGCCTTGCCAGCATACCTGTCTGGACGCCGATGGAAGCAAGTTGCTCGACCGTCGGCTCGGGGACTGCCCCGCAGTCTGCAAAAAAGAGAACGCCCTCGTCGCCGACAGTCTTTCCGGCCACCTCGACCACCATCGCACTGGAGATGACCGAGGCATGGGGAAGCGGTTTAATCAACTGTAGGAGCGGACGATACAGGGAACCCGAATAAGCGTTGACCCCACCGACCAGGCCATCCACAAGGCTGTTTTGAAGCATCATGGCCGCAAAGTAGTTCGGTGTGAGGAGTACGGAGCGCAGATCATCCGACCCTATGGAGCGGTAACGCTCCAGCTTACCCGCCAAGTGCAGAAAGCGAGGCATCTCCGAAGAGGTTTCGGGGTCGATGATCGCGACCATCTCCAGAGAGATCTCATTGGCTTTTGCCACCGCACGGATTTCTTCCTTATTACCGATCAGGATCGCCACACCGAGTCCGCGGTCGTTGAAGAGGCGGGCTGCGCGGATCACCCGTGGGTCGTTCCCGTCAGGGAAAACGATCCGCTTGGGATGACGGCGCAACTTGGCGTAAACGGTTTGGAGAAACGACATCTGGGGAGAGGTTGGAAAAGATCGGCCTCGGAGACAAGAATGATCCCTATCAATCCACGCCCCAAGGTAAAAACTTCCTTGCGCGGAACGCTCCTCTTCAGTTTCCTGCCACTCATGATCACCCGACTCCTTCACACCCGCTACAGGGTTCATGACCTCGAAAAGACTGTTTCTTTTTATCGGGATGTCCTAGGCCTCGAGGAGGTCCGTCGCAGTGAGAGCGATAGGGGCTCCAAGCTTGTCTTTCTAAAAGCCCCGCAGAGCACTGAGGAGATCGAGATCTGCCAGTACGATGCAAGCGGTCCCGTACAGGTTGGACCTGACCTGACGCATCTTGCCTTTGAAGTCACGGATCTGGAGGCTTTTGCCAAGAATGCCACCGCCAAAGGATACCCCCTGAGTGACGGCCCTCACAAGACCCCGACGGGATCACTTATTGCCTTCATTGATGCCCCGGAAGGGTACGAAATCGAGTTGATTCAGCATTAAGCTTTCGGCTTTCTGTTTTCCTTCTTTCCGATTCTTCTTATCCCATGATTCCCGAACCGAAACAAGTCGTCGAAAATTCCTCAAAATTCCTCAGGGAGTTCCAAGAATTCATCAGCAGGGGCAACGTGGTCGATCTGGCGATCGGTGTGATCATGGGAGCGGCCTTCGGGAAGATCGTGACCGCACTGGTCAACGATATCATCATGCCCCCGATCGGCCTGCTCCTCAAGGGGATCAACTTCAAGGACCTCTATCTCCCACTCAACGGAAAGCACTACGGCACCTTGGCCGACGCACAGAAAGATGGAGCCGCCATCCTGAGTTACGGGAGTTTCATCAATACCATCATTGAGTTCGTGATCATCAGTGCCTGCGTCTTCGCACTGGTCAAGGCGATCAATACGCTCCGTAGGAACCAACAGGCCCCGGCACCAGCAACTCCCAGCAAGAGCGAGGAACTTCTCACGGAGATCAGGGATCTGCTGAAGAAGTAATCACTGAACTCCACGATGCGTCCATCTTTGCCCCTCCTAAGCCGACGTTATTTGGAGGCCCATAGAAGTGGGCGCAAGGATAGCCCATTGAGGCCTTGTAAGTACTGATCCCTGATCACTTGTTATCCCGGTGACATCCACTGGGATAACTTCCTCGACACCATCAGGGGCACTTGATCTCGCCTGCTCTTTATCATTGGCCGCACCTCTTCCCATATCTTTCCCCGCACCTCCGAACACCTCC
>Ga0114960_10001142_pt1 | contig 21574 bp, 21 predicted proteins | sample C_130625_MF_Meta_FD_92637 | JGI IMG/M metagenome (GOLD analysis project Ga0114960, IMG submission 92637) | Freshwater microbial communities from Lake Croche, Canada to study carbon cycling - C_130625_MF_MetaG | ecosystem: Environmental > Aquatic > Freshwater > Lake | place: Lake Croche, Canada... | reverse complement strand
GTGGGCAATTGGCCGGGGACATCCAAGACAGAACCTCCATCAGCTCGCGTCGAGCCCAAGGCAAGGTCATACCCATTTCACCAGATTTCTCCTAGACCCAGTTCAGCCGCTCAAAGACGTCTGCCTAGGAAAAACCCCTTGCAACAAATTGGCTGCAAATCATCTACACTCTTGTTTGAAAAAGAGTTTGCATGATTTTTTGCACAGAGACCCCCACCTTCTTTTCATTTATACAACATGACGCACGAAACCGAGTCCATTGCTTTGTCTGAACCCGCCAAGCGCAGAACAAAAACCGCACGAATCGCGTGGGGCTCCAAGGTGGTCACGGTGGGTGCGGATGCACCTGTTCGCATTCAGTCGATGACCAACACCGATACGGTCGATGTGATTGGAACGGCCATTCAAGTCAAAGAGCTGGCCATTGCCGGCTCCGAGCTTGTCCGCATCACGGTCAATACCCCAGAGGCCGCGCAAGCCGTGCCCCACATTCGCGAGCAGTTGGACCGCATGGGCATTGATGTGCCTTTGATTGGGGACTTCCATTACAACGGACACCGCTTGTTGAGTGACTACCCCGCTTGTGCGCAGACTTTGTCCAAGTACCGCATCAATCCTGGCAATGTGGGCAAGGGCGATAAGCACGACAAGCAGTTTGCTCAAATGGTTGAAGTGGCGATCAAGTACAACAAGGCCTTGAGAATCGGTGTGAATTGGGGCAGCTTGGACCAAGAACTCTTGGCCAGCCTCATGGACACCAACGCCAAGAGACCCAAGCCCTTTGAGGCCAGACAAGTCATGTACGAAGCTTTGATTCAGTCTGCCACGCAGTCGGCCAAAAGGGCGGTGCAATTGGGTCTGTCTTCTGAACAAATTTTACTCAGTTGCAAAGTCTCGGGTGTGCAAGACTTGGTGGCGGTTTACCGTCAACTTGCGCTTCGAACTGACCACCCCTTGCACCTGGGGCTGACAGAGGCGGGCATGGGTACCAAAGGGACCGTGGCCTCCAGCGTTGCCCTCTCACTCCTCTTGCAAGAGGGCATAGGGGACACCATCCGCGTGTCTTTGACCCCTCAGCCGGGTGAGTCCAGGACCCAAGAGGTGGTGATCGCTGCTGAGATTTTGCAGTCCTTAGGGATGAGAAAGTTTGTACCCAGCGTCACCGCTTGCCCCGGGTGTGGTCGAACCACCAGCACCACCTTCCAAGAGTTGGCCAAAGAGATCGATGACTTCTTGAGAATGCAAATGCCCCTGTGGCGCGTGCAGTACCCTGGGGTGGAGAATTTAAAGGTGGCGGTGATGGGCTGCATTGTGAACGGCCCAGGAGAGAGCAAGCACGCCGATATTGGCATCAGCCTTCCAGGCACTGGTGAAGTGCCTGCGGCACCGGTCTTTATTGACGGAGAGAAGGCGCTCACCTTGAGGGGGGACAACATTGCTAAAGAGTTTCATCAACTGGTTGAGACCTACATTCATCAAAAGTACAGCCACGCATAAGACGCAAGGGCTTGGCCGATCTTTTGCTGCTTTTGCATCTCACTATCGCTTAAAATACCTGTTGTGATCCCAACATGGCCCCATGGCGAACAGCCATGGCTTGAGCCTCATGGATGGGCTTTGAGACTTCAAGGGTCTGCAGTTGTGTAGGCCTGCACCATCTTTTTTCAGAGGGTCTTGGACCCTTTGCAGACTTTATTTTCCACCGATTGCCCTATGACCGAGAAAATGACCGCCGTTAAAGGCATGAACGATGTGCTACCCCACGAGTCCTATCTTTGGGAGTGGCTTGAGGCCAAGGTTCGAGTTCTCATGCAGTCTTACGCCTACGCAAACATCCGCACACCCATCGTTGAGCCCACGGCCCTCTTTGTTCGGGGCTTGGGTGAAGTCACCGATATTGTAGAAAAGGAGATGTACTCCTTTGAAGACCGCTTGAATGGTGAGCAACTCACCTTGCGTCCTGAGGCGACTGCGGGCGTGGTGCGAAGCGTGGTGGAAAACAATTTGCTCTACGACGCGCCCAGACGACTTTATTACATGGGCCCCATGTTCAGGCACGAGAGGCCTCAACGCGGTCGCTACCGGCAGTTTCATCAAATCGGTGCCGAGGCTCTAGGCTTTGCAGGCCCTGAGTTGGACGCCGAGTTGATTCTGATGGCCAACACCTTGTGGCAACAATTGGGCCTGAAAGATGTTCGATTGGAACTCAACAGCCTGGGTCAACCCGCTGAGCGAGCAAAGCACCGACAAGCCTTGATTGCATATTTGCAAAGCCAGTCCCACCTCCTTGATGAGGAGGCCAAGAGGCGTTTGCTGACCAATCCTCTGAGAATTTTAGACACCAAGAACCCAGAGCTGCAAGACTTGGTGAATGCAGCCCCAAGGCTCATTGACCATCTCGGGACCACGTCTTTGGCGCACTTTGAAAGTTTAAGAGCGATTTTAGAGGCCAATGGCGTGGCCTATACCCTCAACCCAAGGCTTGTGAGGGGCATGGATTATTACAATTTAAGCGTTTTTGAGTTCGTGACCCAAAGTTTGGGCTCACAAGGGACGATTTGTGGCGGTGGACGTTACGATTACTTGGTCGAGCAGCTGGGCGGCAAGCCCGCCCCCGCCGTGGGCTGGGCGTTTGGGGTTGAGCGGGTGTTGGAATTGATCAAAGCAGAGGGTTTGGCTCAAAGTGCAGCAAAAGTGGATTGTTTTGCGGTTGTGCCCCAGGCCAATGGTTTGCCCGTGATCTTTCAAGCCATCGAGTCCTTGAGGCGTTTGGGGCTCAGGGTGCAGATGCACGCCCCGGCTGCGGCCCAAGCCAAGCCAGACGATGCCACAGACGCGAGCACGGGCAGCGCCCCACCTTTTTGGGAGCAGATGGGCAGCATGAAGTCTCAATTCAAGCGAGCTGATAGCTCAGGGGCCATGTATGCCCTGATTTTTGGCCCCGATGAGCTCGCCAAGGGGTGTGTCACCGTCAAGGCGCTCAGAGACGGAGAAGGCGCTCAACGTGTGGAGTCGTTAAAAGACATCGATCGGTGGGGGAAGGCTCTACAATCGAGCTTGCACCCAGGACTTTGATCTGGGCGTTGGTGTGGTCGACACTGAACCTGTGGGTTGTGTTTTGAGGGCTTCGAGCGCACCTGTCAGGGTCCTTTGAGCTGAGAAGCTTTGAGGGTCTGGCTGTCAAGGCGGTCTTTTTCTTATTTTGTTAATTTAAATTTTTATCACTTATGGCTTCGCACCTCGATCTTGAAGAACAAGAACAAATTGATGAGTTGAAACACTTTTGGACCAAGTGGGGCGCCGCTTTGACCTGGATGCTGATCGCCGTCTTGACGGCCTACAGTGCTTGGACGGGTTGGCAGTTTTGGCAAAGAAAACAAGCCGCTCAGTCCTCCGTCCTCTATGAAACGGTTGAGCGTGCAGTGCTCTCGTCTGATCAGGCGCTGGTCACCCGGGCCTTGGCCGATATGCAAGACAAGTTTGCCTCTGCCACGTACACGCAACACGCCAGCCTCTTGGGCGCAAAGTTTTTCTCAGACCGCCAAGCGCTTGACGCGGCCGAGAAGAATTTGGTGTGGGTCAAAGACCATGCTGGGGATGAAGGTTTGGTTGCCTTGGCCAGACTTCGCTTGTCTGCTTTGTCCATGGAGGCGCAAAAATGGGAGCAAGCCCGTGAGTGGCTCAAAAAGCCTTTCCCCAAAGCCTTTGAGCCCTTGTCCTTGGACCGTTTGGGGGACATTGATCTGCAAGAAAAGAAAATGGAGGACGCCAAAACTCATTTTCAGCAAGCTTGGAGCACCATGCCTGAGAGGGACGAATACCGCCAATTGATTGAGGTGAAGTTGGCCAGTTTGGGGGTGGATGTGCGAGCGCTGGACCTTGAGAAGAAAAAGGAGAAGAAGGAGTGATCTTTCAAAAAGTTATCCCCCAGTCCCTTAAGAAGCTAGAGAGGCTCAAGGACTGTGCTTCCTTGCTGGTTACAGCCTTGCGCAAAAAACAAGTGCCCCCCACGCTGCGACGAGCTTTGCCACTGGCGGCCTTTTGTCTCCTAAGTGGCCTTTTTGCAAGTTGCACGACCACCTCCAAGCCTCAGGCCAAGGAGGTGCTGGTTCAACAAATTGCTCAAGAAGTGGAACCCACTTGGAGTGCCACCGTGCCCGCCTTTGGGGTTTTCATGACCCCTCATGTCAAAGGTCCCCTTGTGACTTTTGCCTCTGACAATGGCCTCGTGACCCAGTTGGATGCTCGCGATGGCCGCACCCTGTGGACTTTGGATTTAAAAGAGCCCTTGTCCTCTGGCCTGGGGTCAGACGGCACCCGTTATTCGGTCACCACCAAAAAAAATCAAATTCTGACCTTTGACGCCAAGGGCTTGCTTTGGAAGGGTGCATTGAATGCGCTCAGCATCACACCACCTCTGGTGGCCGGTGAACGCGTCTTTGTTTTGTTGGCAGACCGCACGGTGGTGGCGCTCGATGGGCAAACGGGTCGTTTGCTATGGACCCAACAACGCGCGGGTGACCCATTGACCCTGAACCAAAAGGGTGTGCTTTTGGCGGTCCAAGACACCTTGGTGGTGGGGTTTTCAGGTCGTTTGGTGGGTTTGAACCCTTTGAGCGGCCAAGCCAGGTTTGAAACTCCCATCGCGGTGCCAAGAGGCGTGAACGATTTGGAGCGATTGGTCGACTTGGTGTCCCCGGTTTACCGCTTTGGAGACATGGTCTGTGTGCGTGCTTTCCAAGCACAAGTTGGTTGTGTGAACGCGCAACGTGGTAATTTGTTGTGGTCCAGGTCCTCCAACGGTGATCAAGGCCTCACGGGCAATGAAGACGTCCTAGCAAGTGTGGAGAGCAACGGACTGGTCATGGCTTGGTCCAGAACAACGGGCGAGAAAATCTTTGACAGCGATGTGTTGAAATACCGAAAGCTCAGCACCCCATTGATGTTGCCTGAGGGCTTGGTGGTGAGCGACAGCACAGGCATGTTGTACCTGATGTCTTTGAAAGACGGCCACTTGCTCAATAAAATCGATACTCGCACGCAGTCCTCCATGGGAGCTCTCGTGCCCATGGACGGCGGTTTTTTGTACGCCTCACAAGCCGGTAGCATCAAAGCCTACAAGCTGCCCACCCCGAACGTGAAGTTGAAAACACAGTGAAACCAGTTTTGGCCTTGGTGGGTCGACCCAATGTGGGCAAGTCCACGCTTTTCAATCGACTCACCAAGAGCAGGGATGCCATTGTGGCTGACTTTGCTGGTTTGACCCGGGATCGCCATTACGGAGACGCTCGCTTAGGTGCCCATGAGTTCATTGTGATCGATACCGGGGGTTTTGAGCCCGATGCCAGCTCAGGCATTTACAAAGAAATGGCCAAACAAACTCGCCAAGCCGTTGCTGAGGCCGATGTGGTCATTTTCGTGGTGGATGCCAGAGAGGGTCTTTCTGCTCAAGACCATGACATCGGCAACTATTTACGTAAATTAAGCAAGCCTACTTTGCTCGTTGCCAACAAGGCTGAAGGGATGACAGAGGGCCCACAGTTGGTGGAGTTTTATGAGTTGGGCCTTGGAGACGTTCACCCAGTGTCTGCTGCCCACGGTCAAGGCATTCGAAGCATGGTGGAGTTGGCGCTTGAGCCCTTGCACTTGGATTTGGATGAGCAAGAGGGGGATCAAGAAGACACGCCCGGCGTGATCAAGCTGGCGGTGGCGGGAAGACCCAATGTCGGGAAATCCACCTTGATCAACACTTGGCTTGGTGAGGAGCGCTTGGTTGCGTTCGATCTGCCAGGCACCACACGCGACGCCATCCACGTGCCCCTCGAATTCAAAGGGCAAAAGTACGACTTGATCGATACGGCAGGACTTAGAAGAAAAGGCCGCGTCTTTGAAGCGATAGAGAAGTTCTCCGTGGTCAAAACCTTGCAAGCCATTGCATCCGCCAATGTGGTGTTGCTGTTGCTCGATGCCACTCAAGGTGTGACCGACCAAGATGCGCATATCGCGGGTTACATTTTGGAGAGTGGTCGAGCCGTGGTCTTGGCTGTGAACAAGTGGGACGCCATCGATCGCTATCAGCGAGAGATGGTGCAGCGCTCGATAGAGACGAGACTGCCCTTTTTAAAGTTCGCCAACTTGCATCAAATATCTGCCATCAAGCGCCAAGGCTTGGGGCCTGTTTGGGACTCCATTTCTCAGGCCTACAAGGCGGCGAATTGCAAAATGTCCACGCCCATTTTGACCCGCTTGTTGCTTGAAGCGGTGCAATTTCAAGCGCCCAAACGCGCTGGTATGTTCAGACCTAAATTGCGTTATGCCCATCAAGGCGGCATGAACCCGCCCATCATCGTGGTGCACGGCAACTCTTTGGAGCACGTGACGGATTCTTACAAAAGGTTTTTAGAAGGACGCTTTCGTAAAGAGTTTGGTTTGCAAGGCACGCCCCTTAGAATTGAGATGAAAACCACCCACAACCCCTACAAAGATACTTGAATTTTTCAATTGCAGGGCATGTTGTGGTATCGTTACACATTATCACTTCATCAGTAGAACACGGAGAATATCGTGAACAACAAAGGTCAACTCCTTCAAGATCCTTTTTTAAATTTGCTGAGAAAGGAGCACGTGCCGGTTTCAATTTATCTGGTCAACGGTATCAAACTTCAAGGTCAAATTGAGTCCTTTGATCAGTATGTGGTGCTGCTCAGAAACACCGTCACGCAAATGGTCTACAAGCATGCCATCTCGACCATCGTGCCTGGGCGTGCCGTGAATTTCTCGGGCAGCGAGCTCGCCGAGCAAAGCGCAACTCCTGACGCATAAATCCCTTCTGTTTACTTGGCTTCACTCGACCCCCTTCGCTTGGCTGAACTTGTTTGGCTTTTGCAGCGTAGCTTGGGTTTTTGATGTGCGCCAACTCGGCCTGCTTGCATGCGTCTCCAAGTGCCATGGGGCACCTTCTTTTTGAACTCCTTCATGGTCTTGACCCTTGATTGACACCGGACCCCTGTCCACCGCTCGCGTTCTCTTGGTAGGCGTTGACTTGGGTGTGTCCCATTTTGATGAACAACTCGAGGAGCTCGGGCTCTTGGCTCAAACCGCAGGCCTGCAGCCCGTGAGGGCCTTTGTGTGCAAGCGCAAGGCCCCCGATGCAGCTTTTTTCGTGGGCTCAGGCAAAGCGCAAGAGATCAAAGAATTGGCGGTGTCTTTGGGTGCGCAGGAAATTCTCTTTGATCAAGCGCTCAGTCCCGCTCAGCAAAGAAATTTAGAGCGACACATGGACATGCCGGTCAATGACCGAACGATGCTCATTTTAGAGATTTTTGCCCAGCGGGCTCGCTCACACGAGGGCAAGCTTCAAGTTGAATTGGCGCGCTTGCAGTATTTGAGCACCCGTTTGGTTCGCAGGTGGTCGCACCTTGAGCGGCAACGAGGCGGCATTGGTAACCGAGGTGGCCCAGGTGAGACGCAAATTGAGCTGGATCGGCGAATGATCTCCCAGTCCATCAAGCGCACCCGAGAGAGGCTGGAGAAACTTAAAAAGCAACGCACGACCCAGCGTCGTCAAAGATCCCGTGGCGGTCATCTCGGTGTGTCCCTGGTGGGCTACACCAACGCTGGCAAGTCCACCTTGTTCAACGCCTTGGTCAAGGCGCGAGCTTATGCAGCCGATCAACTGTTCGCAACATTGGACACCACCACCAGGCAGCTGTATTTAGGCGATGCGCAAGGTTCAGGCAGGACCGTTTCTTTGTCCGATACAGTGGGATTCATCAGAGATTTGCCGCACACCTTGGTCGATGCCTTTGAGGCCACTTTGCAAGAGGCCGCGCAAGCGGACCTGTTGTTGCATGTGGTTGATGCCTCCAATCCGTCTTACCTGGAGCAACTCGTTGAGGTGCAAAGGGTGCTGGAAGACATTGGTGCATCCCAGGTGCCGCAATGGTTGGTGTTCAACAAAATCGACGCCCTTGCTGAGGACCGCTTGCCCTTCAGGCGCATGGACACCTATGATTTTGAAGGTCGCGAGTTGCCTCGCCTCTTTCTTAGCGCAAAGAGCTCAGAGGGCTTGGACTTGTTGCGAGAAAAATTGTCCCATTGGGCGTTGAGCCCAGAGGAGCCAAGTTGGGAGCAGTCTGCTGGTGTTTTGGGCTTTTGAGCCCAGACCCTGGTCGCCGAATGCTGCTCTTGATCAAGCGCGCGTTCTTGAAAAACATCACAAAGCAAAGCGTTTTTAGCCAAAATATCCATTTGCATAGAGAGAAAAGTTTGCGTGTGATTTTGGAATTCAACCCCGTTCCCTCGTAAAATCCATGTGTATTCCATGCACAATGAGAGTCATGCTAAGAACAGTGCACAATAAGAGACTTGATACAGAAAGATTTGATCGACATGGATCTGAACTTAAAAACACGATTTTTCAAGCCTCTGCTCTTGGGCGCGACTTGGCTCAAAGCTTGGCTAACAGCTTCAATGCGTCGCTTGCAACTGCCAGGCTTCAAGGGCCATGTGCACGCTCAGCCAAAACCAGCCAGTTCACTGGCCGTGTTGTCGCAAGAGCCCCCCAAGGACCCCTCACATTCACAGCCCGAGGGGCCGTCAGCCTCGGGCTCCAATGAGCCCCAAGAGCCCAAAAACCAACCCCAGCGGCCCAGATCCAATTCAAGTGGACCACCTGACTTGGATGAGTTGTGGAGAGATTTCAATCGGCGAATTGAGGGCCTCTTCAAAGGCAAGGGCACCTCGTCCAATGAGCCTGGTGGTCCAGGTGGTTCCGGGCCTTCGCCTTTTGGCGGTGATTTAAGGGCGGCCAAGTTGGCCGCCACGGTCGCAGGCGTGGTCATTGCGCTCATTTGGCTGGGCTCTGGTTTCTTTATTGTTCAAGAGGGACAACAAGCCGTCATCACCCAGTTCGGTAAGTACCACAGCACCTTGGGTGCGGGTTTCAACTGGCGCTTGCCCTATCCCTTGCAACGCCATGAGTTGGTGTTTGTGACACAAATTCGCTCTCTCGATGTCGGGCGAGACACGATCATCAAGGCCACGGGGCTCAGAGAGTCGGCCATGCTCACCGAAGATGAAAATATCTTGGAGATGAAGTTTGCGGTTCAATACCGATTGACCGATGCCAGAGCCTATCTCTTTGAGAGCAAGAACCCCACCGATGCGGTGGTTCAAGCGGCAGAAACCGCTGCCAGAGAGGTCATTGGCAAGATGCGCATGGACGCCGCCTTGTCGGAAGACCGAGATCAAATCGCACCGCGCATTCGCGAGATCATGCAAGTGATTTTGGACCAGTACAAGGTGGGCATCGAAGTCGTCGCCATCAACTTGGAGCAAGGCGGAGTTCGTCCACCCGAGCAAGTTCAGTCGGCCTTTGACGATGTTTTGAAGGCCGGACAAGAAAGGGAGCGCGCCAAGAACGAGGCACAGGCCTATGCCAACGATGTGGTACCTAGGGCGGTGGGTGCAGCCTCAAGGCTCAAAGAGGAGGCCGATGGTTACAAGGCACGCATTGTGGCTCAAGCCGAAGGAGATGCACAACGCTTCAAGGCCTTGTATGCAGAGTACCAAAAGGCCCCGCAAGTCACCAGAGACCGCATGTACATCGATGCCATGCAACAAATCTACAGCAATGTCTCCAAAGTCTTGGTCGACTCGCATCAGGGTTCCAATTTGCTTTATTTGCCCTTGGACAAAATCATGCAGATGACCCAGGCTTCAAACTCATCGAGTGGTGCCGCAGGCTCTGCCAACTCCAACAGCACCAACACGCAGAATTCAAACGCCAACTCGGCCATGGGTTCTTTGGGCTCGGGCTCGCAACCCTTTACCGACCCAAGTGGGTTCAACTCTTCGGTGCCAAGTTCGCCTGACATCAGGTCCAGAGACGGAAGAGCCAGAGAAAGAGACGGGCGCTAAGAGCCAAAGCGCATTGGCGTGCATCGTCCAAGAGACCCTCGTCTGGGCAGCACGTCACCCTTAAGAATTGAAGGAATTTGTCATGAACAAAATTGGTTTTTATATTTCATCTGCTTTGGTGGGTTTGGCTATCCTTAGCTCCACCATTTTTGTGGTCGATCAACGCCAATTTGGTGTGGTCTATGCATTGGGACAGATCAAGGATGTGATCACCCAGCCGGGACTCAATTTCAAACTGCCCCCGCCCTTTCAAAATGTGACCTACATCGACAAACGCTTGCTCACCTTGGACAATGCGGACACCGAGCCGATGCTCACCGCTGAGAAGCAACGCATGGTGATCGATTGGTTTGTTCGCTGGCGCATCACCGACCCTTCCAACTTCATCCGTCATGTGGGCTTGGATGAGCAAGCGGGTGCGGTCCAACTCTCACGTGTGGTGAGAAATGCCTTTCAAGAAGAGATCAACAAAGTGACGGTCAAAGACTTGCTGGCCCTCAAGCGTGAAGCAGTGATGCAGTCGGTCAAGGCCGAGGTGATTAAAAAAGTGCAAGGTGCTAAGCCCTGGGGCATCGAGGTGGTGGATGTGCGCATGACCCGCGCTGACTATGTCGATACCATCACCGAATCGGTCTATCGAAGAATGGAGGCCGAGAGAAAGCGTGTGGCCAATGAGTTGCGTTCAACCGGTGCGGCCGAGGGCGAAAAAATCAGAGCCGATGCGGACCGTCAGCGTGAGGTGACCATCGCCAATGCCTATCGCGATGCGCAAAAGATCAAAGGCGAGGGCGACGCTCAAGCGGCCAAACTCTTTGGGGACGCATTTGGTCGCGACCCTCAGTTTGCACAGTTTTACCGCAGTCTTGAGGCCTACAAGTCGACCTTCAATAAAAAATCTGACGTCATGGTGGTCGACCCCTCCAGCGAGTTCTTCAAAGCCATGCGCGGCTCAGGGGCCTCGTCCTCAGGCTCGGGCAAAAAGTAGGGCCCCTAGGGATGCTGTTGGCTTGGGATACCCTTTGGGTGGCTTTGGCTTTGGTGTTGATCTTTGAGGGCTGTTTCCCCATGATTTCGCCAAAAGCTTGGAGACGCATGTTTGAGCAAATCTTGCAACTCGAGGATGGTCAAATACGATTTTTTGGTTTGACGGCCATTGGTTTGGGTGTTTTTTTGCTGCTTTGGGTGCTTTAGACTCTTTCAACTCTTTAGATAGGTGTACTTGGGGTACAGACACATGACCACTCTACATTCGCCTTTTCAGCTTGAACCCAAGCCAGGGGTGTCTCTCGCCAAGGAGCCTTTACGAAAGGACAAGGATTTGTTCAACCCCCTTGAGTTGGACCGCCTGTGGGAGCTGGTGCAGTCTCATATCGATGAGGGTCGTTACACCGGATGCCAAATTGCCATGGCCCAGGAGGGTGAGGTGTTGATGGTCAAAAATTTTGGCTGGTCAAGGCTCAACACCTTGGCCCCCAATGAGAGTTGCGCCGTGCAAGATGACACCTTGTTTTTGTTGTACTCCAACACCAAGATCATGATCGCAACGCTGCTTTGGAAGTTGTTTGAGCAAGGACGATTGAGTTTCAGCGACACCGTATGCTCCTACTTAGAGGACTTCGGGCGGCATGGAAAGGGTGGCATCACGCTCTTTCAATTGATCACGCATCAGGCTGGTTTTCCCAACCAAGAAGTGCCTCGCGATGCGTGGCTAGATCACGACCGAGTTCTGAAGGCGGTGTGTGATTTCCAATTGGAATGGGCGCCTGGCTCAAAAGTTTTTTACCATGGGCTGTCAGCGCACTGGGTGTTGGCAATGGTGATCGAGAAGATCACGGGCGTGGATTTTCGCCAAGCTGTCCAAGAGATGGTGTTAAAACCTTTGGGTCTTGAGGAGGACCTCTTCATGGGTCTGCCCCCACAAAACCCCTCGCTTGCGCAAAAGGTGGCGTTCTTGTACGAACCCCAAAGAGCGCAGTTCAAGCCCTTGGCCTTGGACGCGGCAAAAGATCGGGCAAGCACCTGCGCTCAGTTGGCGCAGAGCATGAAGCTCAGAGAGGAGAGCCATGACAGCGTTTGGCAAACGGCGGGTGTGCCAGGTGGTGGTGCTTATGGCACTGCCAAGGGCATGGCGCTGCTCTACCAAATGATGGTTCAAGGCGGTGTGTACAAAGGCGTTCGGTTCTTGTCTGAGAAAACCTTGGCGTACGCGATTCAAAACTACACGGGCGAGCGCGTCGATGAGATGATGGGCATGCCCATGCACCGTGGCTTAGGGCCTCACCTTCGAGGACAAAGCGTCCATATTCGAGGTCTGGGGACCTTGTCGGGCCCCAGGGTGTTTGGCCACGGCGGTGTTGGAACCTCCTACGCCTGGGCCGATCCAGAGCGCAAATTTTCTTTTGCTTACATCACCAACACCCGTCTTGCCGACCCCTGGCACTCCAAGCGACTAGAAAGTGTCTCCAACCAGGTTCAGTTGGCCTTCATATAGACCTTCTTTTAGACCTTCCTAGGACCTTGATCTTAAGCGGTCTTGTATCCTTCATTGGTGCCCATGGTAGCGCTGCAGCGTGCGCAGGGGCTGATTTTTTTAAGTAGCGCACAAGCTTTAAAAAGCCCGCTTCAAAAGAGTAAAATAAGTTCTTTAATTCCTACGGGCCTTCTCTGAATGATGTCTTCCGCTTGGGTGCTGCCCGATCACTTGGCCGATGTGCTGCCCTCAGAGGCCAGACAAATAGAGGAGCTTAGGCGCTTGTTTTTGGATTGTGCCCGCTCCTATGGGTATGAGTTGGTCATCCCCCCTTTGCTGGAACACCTTGAGTCCTTGCTGAGTGGGACGGGTTCTCGACTGGATCTTCAAACCTTCAAACTGGTCGACCAACTCTCTGGACGCACCTTGGGGGTGCGCCCAGACACCACCCCTCAAGTCGCCCGCATCGATGCCCATTTGCTCAACCGCGCTGGCGTGTGTCGTTTGTGCTACTGCGGACCGGTCTTGCACACCTTGCCTGATCGTCCTTTTGCAACGCGTGAGCCCTTGCAACTCGGAGCGGAGCTTTTTGGTCATGCTGGGCTTGAAGCTGATTTAGAGGTCTTGGAGTTGGCACTCTCAGGACTCAAAGCGGTTCAATGCAGCGACCTTCAAGTCGATTTTGGGGATGCCCGTGTGCTCAGAGGTCTTTTGACAGATTTGCACTTGAGCGAAGAACAAACCTCAAGCCTTCGTCAGGCGGTGGCCAACAAAGATGCTCAAAAAGTGCTTGCCTTGGCCCGTGCTCTGTCCTTACCCGACGCGACCCGTGAGGCCTTGAACGTCTTGGTGCATTTGTATGGAGACGCCTCGGTGGTGCAAGAGGCCATCCAAGCCTTCGCGGCCTGGCCACACGTCGTGAGTGCATTGCATGAATTGCTCTGGTTGTCCACGCACATGAGTGTGCGTGTCAGTTTTGACTTGGCCGACTCAAAAGGCTACGCCTATTACAGTGGTGCTCGATTTGCGATCTATGTGCAAGGCGGCTCGGATGCCTTGGTGCGAGGTGGTCGCTACGATGAGGTGGGCGCGGTCTTTGGCCGAGCCAGAGCGGCGGTGGGTTTTAGCCTGGATTTGAAGGCGCTGGTTGAAGTGCTTCCCAAACAAGCCCCTAAAGCGGCCATCAAAGCGCCTTGGTCCGAGGATGCTCACTTGCGTGAGGCGATCTCTCAATTGAGGCTCTCAGGTGAGAGCGTCATTTGTGCTTTGCCCAGTCAGGTTCAATTGCCCGATGAGTTCGAGTGTGATCGCGAGCTGGTGCTGCTGAAGGGCGTGTGGTCTGTGGTGAGCTTGAAGGTTTAGAGGGTCAGGGCTGTGAGCTTGTGTCAGCATGTGAGCGCCAAGGGGCATGATGCCAAGGAGCAGCCCCTTTGCTCAACGCATCACCTTTTTGAAGGTTTGCAAAATGGTGCATGTTTTTTTAACTTTATCGACAATAGGTTTTTGTTTTTATGAAAAGCACCCCAGGAAGAAATGTTGTGGTCGTGGGCACTCAGTGGGGTGACGAGGGCAAGGGCAAACTGGTCGACTGGTTGACCGAATCTGCCCAAGGCGTGGTTCGCTTTCAGGGTGGACACAATGCAGGGCACACGCTTGTGATCCAAGGTGTGAAGACCGCACTTCATTTGATTCCCAGTGGCGTCATGCGAGAAGGCGTGAAGTGTTTTATTGGCAATGGTGTGGTGCTCTCGGTGCCCAAACTCTTAGAAGAAATTGCCGGACTCGAACGCGTGGGCGTCAAGGTGAGGGATCGACTGCGCATCAGCGAAGCCTGTCCTTTGATCTTGCCTTACCACTCTGCCCTTGACATCGCCCGTGAGGCTTACAAAGAAAAAACCGGCGGCAAAAAGATCGGCACAACGGGCCGAGGCATTGGTCCAGCCTACGAAGACAAGGTCGCCAGGCGTGCACTGAGGGTGCAGGATTTGAAAGATCCTGTTCGTTTTAAAGAAAAATTACAAGACAACTTGCAGTTGCACAATCACATTTTAAAAACCGTGCTTGGCGCGCCTGAGGTGGACTTGGAGAGCACGTTCCAAGAGGCCATGCTGTACGCCAAAGAGCTGCTCCCCATGGTGGCCGATGTGTCCAAAGAACTCAATGCTTTGCACAAAGCTGGGGCCAATTTGCTCTTTGAGGGCGCTCAAGGGACCTTCCTTGATGTTGACCATGGGACTTACCCCTTCGTCACCTCGAGCAACTGTGTGGCTGGCAATGCGGCCGCTGGCAGCGGCGTGGGTCCGGGACTGTTGCATTACATCTTAGGTATCACCAAAGCCTATTGCACCCGCGTTGGAGGCGGTCCATTTCCCACCGAACTGGAGTGGGAGACGCCGGGAACGCCTGGTCACCACATGGCCACTGTGGGTGCAGAAAAAGGCGTCACCACGGGTCGATCCAGGCGCTGTGGTTGGTTTGATGCTGCCATGCTCAAACGCAGTGCACAGGTCAATGGTTTGAGTGGCCTATGCATCACCAAGTTGGATGTCCTGGATGGACTCACAGAAATCAAACTGTGCACGCACTATGTGATGGGGGGTCAAACCGTGGACCTCTTGCCAATGGGGGCCGACGACATCGCTCGTTGCGAGGCGGTGTATGAAACGCTGCCCGGCTGGAGCAAGCCCACCCATGGCGTGACCCACTTTGAAGACTTGCCTCTTGAGGCGCAGAATTATTTGAAACGCATTCAAGAGGTGTGCGAAGTGCCCATCCACATCGTCTCGACCAGTCCAGACCGCGCGCACACCATGGTGCTCACCGAGCCTTTCGTTGCGCCTTGATTCACCCAGTTGATGGCTGATGCTGAAGCGTTTCGAGTCATTTTTGTTGATTTAAAAAATTAAAGGGATAGTTTCTATGTTGACTGAAGACGGTAAACACTTGTATGTCTCCTATGACGAGTACCACAACTTGATTGAAAAGTTGGCCTTGAAGATCCACCACTCGGGTTGGGAGTTTGACAACATTTTATGTTTGGCCAGGGGCGGTATGAGGCCAGGGGACATTTTGTCAAGAATCTTTGACCGCCCTTTGGCCATCATGTCAACGAGCTCTTACCGCTCAGAGGCGGGCACCGTTCAAGGTCACTTGGACTTGGCGCGCTACATCACCACCCCCAAAGGAGAAATCGCCGGTCGAGTCCTGCTCGTCGATGACTTGGCCGACTCGGGCCACACCTTGAAGGCCGTGGTGGATTTGCTTAAAACCAGCTACAAGCCCATCACCGAGCTCAAAACTGCCGTTCTTTGGACCAAGGGACTCTCAAGCTTTGAGGCCGATTACTCGGTGGAGTTTTTACCAACCAACCCTTGGATCCATCAACCCTTTGAGGCTTATGATGCCCTCAGGCCCGAGCAACTCCTCTCCAAGTGGAAGCTCTAAGGGCTTGCAGGCGCTAGCACGCTGGACAGCAGCTTCATGGGGGATGATGATGTTGAGAGTTCTACCCCAAAGTCAGGCGCGTAAACCTAAAGGCCGCCAAGATGTCTGAGATCAAGTCCACCCATCTTATCCATCACCCGTACCAAGCGCCCCAAGAGTTTGAGTCCCCTCAAGCGCCCATTTACAAGGCCTCCACGGTCATCTTCCCCAGCGTGCAAGCGATGAAGGACAGGAGATGGCAAGATAAAAGTGCCTACACCTACGGCCTTCACGGCACGCCAAGCACCTTTGTCCTTGAGGAAAAACTAGCCACCCTGGAGGGCGGCACTTACTGCTCCTTGATGCCCAGTGGCTTGTCGGCCATCGCGCATGTGAACTTGGCTTTTTTGCAGGCCGGCGATCATGTCTTGTTGCCAGACAATGCCTACAGTCCCAACATCAGCATGCTCAAGCACTTGTTGTCAAATTTTGGCATCACCTCCACGCGCTATGACCCGATGTCATTGTCCGACTTCAGTGCCAAATTGAACGAAGGCACTCGGTTGGTGTGGTTGGAGGCGGCAGGTTCTGTCACCATGGAGTTTCCTGACTTGGTGGGTTTGTGCAAGGCCACTCAAGCTCACAATGTTCGGCATGCGCCCTCGGGCAGGCGTCCAAGCCTGCTCGCCTTGGACAACACCTGGGGTGCGGGCTTGGCCTTCAATGCCTTTGAGTTGGGGGTGGACATGACAGTCCATGCCTTGACCAAATACCCCAGTGGCGGCGGTGATGTGCTCATGGGGTCGGTGGTGTCCAAAGAGCCTGCCATCGCGCAAGCACTCTCTCAAGCACACATGCACTTGGGCACGGGTGTGGGGCCCCATGATGTGGATGCGATTTTAAAGGGCTTGCAAAGCATGGTGCTGCGCTACGAGGCGCAAGACCGAGCGGCTCGGTTCTTGGCCCATGCCTTGATGCGGGAGAGCGCTTTTGCAGAGATTTTGCATCCGGCTTTGCCGCATGCCCTAGGTCACGCCCACTGGAGGGCTCTTTGCGTGACTTCGCAAAGACCTGAGGGCCTGGCCGCAGGGATCTTCAGTGTGGTGTTCAAGTCCGAGTACTCGCAAGAGCGAGTTGAAGCGTTTTGTGATCGCTTGAAGCTCTTTCAAATTGGCTACAGCTGGGGTGGCCCCATGAGCTTGGTCGTGCCGTACGACATCGGCTCCATGCGTGCTTGTTCCCAAGCACCCTGGTGCGATCAGCACGTGGTGCGCCTTTGTATCGGTTTAGAGGACCCCCAAGATCTGTTGGATGATTTGAGGCAAGCCCTTAAGGTTTTGTGATTCGCTCGCTCGCCGCAGCTTGCCTCACCTGATGGGCCAGGGCTTGGGTCTGAAGTTCATCCAAAGACGCCAACTTCAAGTGCAGCGCTTCATCAATTTTTTGATAGTTTCTCTTCATCGATGCGTCATAGGTGGGGTCATAGTGCTTTTCTAAAAGCTCCTGCACGACTTCACGAATTTGACCTGCCTTGATCCACTCGCACCAAGTGTCAATCACCGCTTTGCCTCTCAAAGTGACCAGGGCTTGGAGTTTTTGCATGAAAAAATCCGGTGTATCGGCCATGAAGGCATAGTCTTGCATCAACAGCTCGACGCGGCCTTGCATACCCAGCTCCAAGTGCGTGCAGGGGCTTTGACGCATCTTTTGCATCAACTCCTCAGGCACGGACACGTTGCCTACTTTCTTGCTTTCAGACTCCAGAAAAATCACGTCTTTCGGATCAAAGCTCAACAGTTTTTCCCAAACGAGGGTGTCAAAATGTTTTTGTGAAGGTTGGGGCACGCCAGGCACTTGGCCCAAGACCGAACTCCTGTGGCAAGCCAAGTCTTCAAGATCCAAGACCTGAGCACCATTGGCTTTCAAGGTGTGCAAAAACCGCGTTTTACCAGAACCCGTTCGCCCGCAGATCACGTGAAAGTGAAGGGGTTCGATCAGTTGGGGAAGCTCTTGCATGACTTGTCGACGAAAGCCCTTGTAGCCGCCTTCCAGCAGATGCACCTTGAAACCAATTTGTGAAAGCACCCCGGAGATGGAGCCGCTTCTTTTGCCCCCCCGCCAGCAATAGATCAAGGGCTGCCAATCTTTGGACAAGTCCAAGACGTGCGCTTCGATGTGCTTGGCGATGTTTTTAGCAACCAGGGCCGCCCCTTTTTTTTGTGCCTCAAAGGCGCTGACTTGTTTGTACAAGGTGCCAATCAAGATGCGCTCTTCGTCATTGAGCACGGGCCAATTGATGGCGCCTGGCCAGTGGTCCAGGGCAAACTCACCTTCGCTTCGCACATCGATGATGGCGCTGAAGGCGGGGGTTGGCTTGGACAGACCTGAGGTCTGGTTGACCCAAAGCGCCACCGCCTCATGGGGCGAAATCTGTTGAAGGGCCATCGGTTCAGTCCTTCATGGAGTTTTTAAGTGTTGGCCAAACGCCTTGCAAGATGAAAGGATGCGCTTTGGCCAAAGGATGGATGCGATCGGCTTGAAACCATGCATCGGTTGGGTCTTGTGCGCCAGGTGACTTGGCGATGTGATCGACCAAGCCTTGAAAGAAAAAAGGCACCAGCATGGATTGGCTTTGTTTGGCCACGTGCACATAGGTGGCCTTCAGGTCTTCATTGTATTGACGCCCGTAATTGGGGGGCACTTGCATGCCCAAGAGCAACAGTTTGGCGTGGGCTTCATGGCAAAGCTTGGCCATGCTTTGAAGGTTCGATTGTGTCATTTTCAAGTCCAATCCTCGCAAGGCATCGTTGGCCCCAAGCTCCACCACCACGACTTGGGGGCGATGTGTGGCCAAGAGTGCCGGCAACCTGGCCAGTCCGCCAGAGGTGGTGTCGCCACTGATGCTTGAATTGATGACGCGCCAAGAGGGTTGCTCGGTCTTTAACTTCTCTTCTAGCAAAGCGACCCAGCCCTGACCCTTGATCAGGCCATATTCTGCGCTCAAGGAGTCGCCCACCACCAGTATTTTTTTGAAGGGGCCTTGGCTCTGCGAGCTTGAAGTGGCGAGGGTGTTGTCGCTGGGACTGCTTGGTGCGCCAAGGGCCAAGGGAGGACGCATCAAGCACAGGATGACCATGGACCATGCCAGAGCAAAGAACAGCAACTGCTGGAGCGCCGCACAGCGCTCAAAGAAAGGTGCTGTGCGTGAATTTAAAGCGAAAGTTGAGAGACAATACAAGGTGTTTGGGCCTGGAGGATCGTTGGATTGAACAAGCCCCAGTATAAATCACGCCTTAAAAACCCTTTGTTGGCCTGCGCAAGGCGCTCTTGCGTGAGGGTTCAAGACGATCTCTTTTTTTTCTAAAAGCTCCACTGCATGAATTCACCGATCATTCGAGTTCAAAACTTAAGCAAAGTTGTGCCCGACTCTTTAGGAGAGTTGGTCATTCTAAAAGACATCGATTTTGAATTGCAAGCCAAAGAGACGGCCGCCATTGTGGGCGCTTCCGGTTCTGGCAAAAGCACCTTGCTCTCCATCATGGCGGGCTTGGACCGACCCAGCGTCGGAACGGTGTTTTTAGAGGGGACCGATCTTTTTCAAATGGACGAAGACCAAAGGGCCCATCTGCGCGCGCAAAGAATTGGATTTGTCTTTCAAAGCTTTCAACTTCTGGGGCACTTGAACGCCCTAGAAAACGTGATGTTGCCTCTAGAGTTGATGGGCAAGCCCAACCCCAAGCGTGCTGCTCAAGAGATGCTTGCTCGGGTGGGCCTAGAGAGCCGATTGGCGCATTTCCCCAAGGTCTTGAGTGGCGGTGAGCAACAACGCGTGGCCTTGGCAAGAGCCTTTGTGGTGCAACCCGCCTTGCTCTTGGCCGATGAGCCCACGGGCAGTTTAGACCATGCCACGGGTGCGCGGATCTTGTCCTTGATGCTTGAGCTCAATGAGGAACTCGGGACCACGCTCGTCTTGGTCACCCACGACAACGCTTTGGCCAATCAACTGGGTCGAAGAATTGAGTTGGTGGCTGGAAGATTGGTCAGCGCTTGAGGCCCTTGTGTTGAATTGAAATCAACCCTATTTTGAACGCCCGCAAGTTTTGATGTTGAAGAGGGCCAAGGCTCATAGGGTCCTCTAGGCCATCGGTTGAAGATGGACGATTTGTGAACTCAAGGGCTTTGAGTCCAGTCGTTATCTGTCATACTTGAGGCATGACTTCAAATACAGCCAAAGTGATTTATGGGTTTCACGCCGTGGGCGTTCGCGTCAAAACAGCCCCCGACTCGATCGTTGAGATTTACATCGAACCCACTCGGCGGGATGCGCGAATGCGTGGTTTCCTTGACAAAGCCAAGGAGGCTCAAGTTCGGTTGATTGAAGCCGATGGACTGCGACTGTCCAAGCTTTGCGGACAACTGGGTCATCAAGGGGTGGTTGCGCTGGTCAACCCTTTGGTGCAGCAGCATTCGTTGGACGATTTGCTGGACCTTCTACCCGGCGAAGTCCCCCCCTTGCTGTTGGTGTTGGATGGTGTGACCGATCCCCATAACTTGGGGGCTTGTTTGAGGGTGGCCGATGGTGCAGGGGCGCATGCGATCATTGCCCCTAAAGATCACGCGGTGGGGATCAATGCCACGGTGGCGAAAGTGGCCAGTGGAGCAGCAGAGACGGTACCCTACTTCATGGTCACCAACCTTGCTCGAACCCTCAATGAGTTGAAGGAGAGAAACATTTGGATCGTGGGTGCTAGCGATGAGGCGCCAAAGACCTTGTACCAATCCGATTTGAAAGGTCCCATCGCTTGGGTTTTGGGCGCTGAAGGCTCAGGACTCAGGCAGCTGACCAAAAAGACCTGTGATCTCTTGGTGTCCGTTCCGATGATGGGAGCCGTTGAGAGTTTGAACGTTTCAGTGGCCAGCGGTATTTGTTTGTACGAATCTTTGAGGCAGCGTTCAAGCTTGTAGCCAACCCAAGCCCCCAAGCAAAGCACCACTGCCTATCAAGAGGAGCAAGTGCATCTTGGTCTTCCACACCAACATCGTGCTCACCAAAGTGACGATCCAAAGAGGCCAGTCGGAGGACAGCTTGTCGTTGTGCATGCTGAGCACATAACCCGCTGACAAGAGCAAACCCACGACGATGGGCGCCAAGCCAGCTTTGAAGGACCTCACGATGCTCAGGTCCTTGTGCTTTTGAGCCAACTTGGTGATGAACAAGGTCAAAATGCCAGAGGGAATCAGCATGCCCATCAAGGCCGTGTAGGCCGCCATCATGCCAAAGGCCCATGCTTGCCAACCGGCTTGAACACCACCGCTTGCAATGAGGCCTACATTCATTCCCATCACGGCCACAAAGAGCACATTGGGCCCAGGTGCTGCTTGAGCGACGGTGATGGAGCTTGCAAACGTGGCGTCATCCAACCAGTGATGCTCATCGACCAAAAACCGATGCATCTCAGGTGCTGCGCTGATGGCGCCGCCCACGGCCAAGAGGGAGGCCCCAATGAAATTGAGGAACAAAGAAAACCAATCCAAAAGGGTCAAAGACATAAGCGTGTGATGGGTTTGATGAGTGTGATGGGTGTCATGCTTGGGATGAGTTTGGGATGAGTTTGGGATGAATGGCGTGTCTTGGGCTTGAAGAGAGATGCATCAATGCGCTCAATCGGGCTCTATGGCCTTGGCTTTTTTGATCTGCTGATTGGCCAAGTAAGTCGACGCGCCACCAATGACCAGCAAAATCCAAACGGTGGGCAGTTT
>Ga0114960_10001141_pt1 | contig 21575 bp, 17 predicted proteins | sample C_130625_MF_Meta_FD_92637 | JGI IMG/M metagenome (GOLD analysis project Ga0114960, IMG submission 92637) | Freshwater microbial communities from Lake Croche, Canada to study carbon cycling - C_130625_MF_MetaG | ecosystem: Environmental > Aquatic > Freshwater > Lake | place: Lake Croche, Canada... | reverse complement strand
TAACTCCCCCCCCCCCCCCCCCCCCCCTGAATACCAAGACGATGACTGAAATAGCACACGCAAATTATAAGCAATACTCCGTTGACCACATTCAAACTATTTTGTTTGAATGTGCTTCACCCTATATATTAGAGGCAATCGTTATGAAACGACTACAAGAATTGGAAGGTAGTTTGATTATTCCTTTGAATGAAGACTCCGTTGTCCCAACAAATACAGAATTCCAATATAATGGACAAAGGCGTCCTACTAGTTCTAGACCGACATCGAGCAGTTCGAATGGATGGATACGGAACAATGGACCCGTGCTTGATGGCAAGATAAATGTGCGACGAAACCGCCCCCGATCAACGCAAGATTCTGAAGCTGCGATGGATTCTTGGGAGAGTGTTCGTAATTTCAAGGCAACTGAGTTCGCAGTATGCGAGGGTGTTGCAAAGGAAAAGAAGGAACTCGGCGGAATTCTGAATAAATTGTCAAAGGGGAAGTTCGCCGAACAAAAAACCCCGGTTCTCGATAAAATCCGGGAAATATTGGGCGCGCAAGAACCCGCTCTTGAATTGGTGCAGCATATTTTCACACTATGTTCTACGAATCTTTTGCTGGGTGATATTTATGCTGAGATCTACGCTAGTTTGGCAGCAATGTATCCCGTATTTAATACGATTATCAAAGAGAGTATCCAACAATATCGAAAGTCGATTCATAATATCCACTATGTTGATCCTGACAAGGATTACGATGGGTTTTGCAATTATAACAAGATCAATGATACTAGAAAATCGACGGTTAGTTTTATCGTACATTTGGCGAATCAGGCCGTTATTGAAAAGACCGTCGTTTTTGACATCTTGATGGAATTTATTGGATTTATTGAGGGGTTTATTCAGCTAGAAGGGAGAACGAATGAAGTAGACGAAATCACCGAAAACGTATTTTTAGTAATATCTTTGGCATATAAAACAGTAAAAGATGATGAATATTGGATCGAGAACATTTTACCTAAGATAACCGAGATGTCCAAGAAAAAGACGAAAGAATATAAGAGTTTATCGAGCAGGGCGATCTTTAAATATATGGATTTAATGGATATGATGAAAAAACTAAATAGAATATAGAAAATAAGGTATCAAATAAAGCAAAACGATTACTAAAATAGCGTTGGTTTTTTCACTCATTGATGTCAATATACTGGCGATCAATACGGTCGAGATCATCATGGTTGCATCGGCGAGTAAAATAACCGGACCCAATTCTTTTGCATAATCCTTGAAGGTGTCCAAGATGGCACTTTTACCTCTTGGAACCCAGTTGAAAAATTGTGCAAACAACAGATCGTGAATGAGTTGCACTATAACGGCTATTAGAGCAAAGAGAAGGATATTGAATCCGCGAAATAAAAATGGATAAATTGCTTGTGTTATAATAACACCGATAACAATGCTTAATACATCTGCCATAACGCTGGACAATCCGTATTTGTGGTACCATTCCTTTAATGTCTTGGATTTGATTTGTCCAAGGATAACACGCAAAATAACCGCTAAATCGGTGATAATAGCGGCGTTGAGTATGGAAAGATAATCTGTAGCACTTGTAAATGAAAGTAGAGATGCGAACATAGTGTCTTGTATAAAATATGTATATATTATATATTTATTTTAGATTCAGATCCAGGTCTAGATCCAGGTCTAGATTCACATCTTTTGGTTCCGCATGAAGACTCGACGTTATTATAAACGCACGAATACGACTGAGAAAAAACGTAGGCGTTGGTCTCTAAAATACAAGCGCTCAATCGATTGTTCGAATCCGAAAGGATTCTCACAGCGTCAACATTGTTTGTATGGACGTAAAAAAGGTGTGTAAAAAACTATCCTAATAAAATACTGTTGTATTGTATTATGGTATATTCATCTATCAATTCATCTATTTATTATCAAGAAAAACAGGGGATCGAACCAGAAGATATTGGATACGAGTCTCAATTATACGAGTTGGATGTCTTGGGAAAAACAGTTATCATTGCATTTGGTAGACCCAAGTATACTTTAGCAACAAAAGGAGTCGTCTTTTATCCAGTCTATCTTATTGTGGATCGCAAAGTGAAATCGCAAATAGGAATCGTTGAAGTTCGTCAGGCGAATGCGCTCGAAATCTTTGATGAAGATGAGGACCTGGATCCCACGAAAATAGTAGCGCCTCTTTTTTTCGGTTTCGTAACGGAAGCATTCGTGGATCGTTCGGGATCCAAGACCGAAGAAGAACCCAAAAAGGGGGAGGACAAAGAAAAAAGCGAAGAAAAGGAGAAAGAACCTTTGAAGGTGGCGGAAAAAGAAAAACGCGAAGGCGAAGACGAAGATGAAGAGAACGATGTTGTATCGTTGGAGACAACCGACAAATCGTCGGGATCAAAGGAAGTTAAACATGCAACACAGACGCTTCAACACGGTGTGTTTGAACACGATGATAAGATCAAACCACCGCCCCTCCTTGTAGAGGAAACCGAGGCAGATGTAAAGGCAACACCCAAATACAAGTCTACATCGAAAGACGACCCTTGGATTGTGAAGTATTTGGCCAACAATAACTACGGCATTCATCAAGTAGAGGCAAACGGCGACTGTTTTTTTGCAGTTATACGAGAAGCATATAAGCAAATTGGCGAAATAACCACTGTTGCTAAATTACGGGCTATTGTAGCGAAGGAGGCTACACAAACTGTATTCGACAATCAGCGCAACTTCTTCTTACATATGGATTCTTTTGTCAAGGGATACGACAAACGTATCCGGGAATACAAACAATTGCTGGAAAAGGATTTGAAAGAACGCGCTCAAAAAGCGCGAAATCAACCCAAAGTCTTGGCGAAAATCCTGGAAGAAGAGAAAAAGGTGGAGGCGGAATACGAAAAAGCGGTCAAAGAACGTCGGGATGCCCAAAATATGATCGACGATGATGTAGGCGATTTCTCTAAGATCACCACGTTGGAAGAATTCCGTGCCTATATTCGAACCAGTCATTATTGGGCAGATGTCTGGGCGATTTCGGTTATTGAAAGGGTTTTGCAAATAAAAATGATTATGTTTTCAGAGAGATCCTTCAAAGAAAAGGCGTTGAATAGTGTTTTACAGTGTGGCGAAGTGGACGAGGAACTCCGTCGATCGAAACAGTTTCGTCCCAGATTTTACATTATGACATCCTTTAGCGGAGTTCATTACAAACTGGTTAGTTATAAAAATAAAAAGATCTTCGAATATCACGAAATACCGTATAATGTTCGAATGTTGGTTGTAAACAAATGTATTCAACGCGCCGAGGGTCCATTTTACATGATTAAAGAGTTTCGCGAATTTGCCGCCAAGTTGGGTGCAGAAGAGGATTTACGTAAGGTGGACGAGAATGACGAGGACGACGACGACGACGAAGATTCAAAGACAAAAGGTACGTCTCCATTGAACGATTTGTATGACTCGAAAATGGCGTTCACCTTCCACGCAAAAGCCGAAATGTCCAAGAAACCCGGCAAAGGGACGAACGAAAAGATCGAGATTTCCGAACAATCCAGGTTTCTACCTTTGCACCGCATGGAGAGTTGGCGACGAAAACTAGACGATAAATGGATGAATGCGGAGTTTAAACAAGATGGGTGTATCTGGGCATCCGTGGAACATTTTTATCAGGGTGCCAAATTCCGAAAACAGAACCCTGAGTTCCGCAAACTCTTTTGTTTGCCCGAAGGCAAGGACCAGGGCATAGGTGTAGACGCCGACGATAAAAAAGACATCCCTACTATTGCCAATAGCATTACTTTAGCAGAGGCCGCCGGAAGTAATAAGGGGAAAACCGCAGGAAAACATCCAGTGCAGATTCGACCCGCGAATATATCGATCGACCCCGACTTTTACAGCATAGACAGTAAAAAAGGCGGGCGAAATGAAGAGGAACGCGAAATCGCTTTGCGTGCGAAATTTACTCAAAATGAGGATCTAAAACAATTATTGATGGCTACTTATCCAGCCAAACTATTGCATTATACGAGTGGTCCTCCAAACCCGGATATTCCTTTGATGGTGGTGCGCAAGGAACTTGTGTTATCTAGAGATAGTCAGTCCAAGAAAGCCGAATAGTCTCTTCTGCAGCAGGGGCAGTTTACCCTTGTTTTGAACCAGCGGTTGATGCATCCACCGTGAAATGTATGATTGCACTCTAATACAACGGACGGAGACCCCATTTCGATCGGTGAAATGCAAACGGCGCATTCAGTATGACACCCATCCACATATTTACATTTCATAAAACGGGATTGCATCTTCCCGATTTTACAGTCATCACAGAAATTGGTTGTAAAGGTAGAGTGGTATTTTTCGTCATCTACACGTCCGCATTTGGCAATCCATAGATATTCTATAATATGGTTCTGATTCTTGGACAATGCGCGTCCACATAGATATTTGTTTGGTGTTTTGTATAGTTTATTTTTAAAGAGGAGTCTTTCGTGTTCTTTCAAATTGTGGTTCAACAAATTGACGGTTAGTCTGTCTTCGTAGAACATAGTTAGGATTTGGTTGAATGTCCGCGATTTTGTGGATTTTGCAATGGTTGTTTCCATGATGATGATTATGAGGATGGTGGTATCTAGTCGGTTATCGTTTTGTTTTTACATAAAGTCGTATAAAAACAAAATCAATTTTTCTTTTTCTTGTAATGTATAAAAAAATAAAGCAATATAGTAGAGACTAGAATAAGCTAAAAAGGATATAGATCAAATGAATATACATTCCAAGAAATTAATACAGTTTTTGAAACGAGAATTTCCCGAATTAACAAATACTTCCTCTCTGGGACAACGAAACCGTACACAAAGGAGAGGACAAACACATTCACAGTTGTCCAAGAAGAGTCAACAGACTATCATGATGTTGTATAGCCTGATTCAAAAATCCGATGTTTCTTGGAAACAGTTTCATACACAAGTACAAGAAACACCTTTGTCCAAGATAACGGATGAGGACGCGACAACTCAAGGTTCAAACTATGATTATATACCAAAAGAGATTCGCGCCATTATTGATGATGCTGTAAAATGGAAGAAGACCTATGGGTTTCGTATTCATAGTGATCGATACAATGTAAATATGATCCTTCCCATCCAGAATGGTGAAGCCTTATCGAAGGCTAAGCTCACAAAATACGAACGATTTTGTCGCGAATCCCTTTATAAAATATATCTGTGGCTCTCAGTTGCAGATAAGTTCGCGCCTCACGAATGCAGCCAGGTTATGAATATTAACCTCTTTTTCACGGATCATTTGAAAACACTGGCTAAGACCAAGATGCAGCCCTTGGACCAAGAGCATGTTAACACCGCTTTTACTACGAGTTGCGAACCCAGTACCGAGATCAATCTATTCCGCAGCGAAGAATGGTTTAAAGTATTTATTCACGAAACATTTCACAATTTAGGCATGGATTTCTCGGAAATGGACTGTTCGGAAGCGGATCGACTGATTCTTGGACTTTTCCCTATTCAAGCTTCGGATATACGATTGTTCGAAACCTATTGCGAAATGTGGGCGGAAATCATGAATGTCTTGTTTACTGTGTTTTTTTCGAGTAAGAGATCAGTACATAATAGGACAATTACGAAGTCTAGACAACAGATTTTGCAAGAAATTGAGAGACTATTGAAATTGGAAGCTGCATGGTCGATGTTTCAATCGGGGAAAGTCTTGGATCATTATGGATTGACATATGATCAATTAACGGATAAAACATCGGTTGCATCTAGTGTAAAGAGGACGGCTCAATATAAGGAGAAAACCTATGTGCTTTCTTATTATATTATCAAATCGGTCTTTATGACACATATAAATAGCTTTATTGAATGGTGTATTGAGAATAAACAGTCGATCGCTTTTGAAAAAACACCAACACGAATTCGCGAGTATTGTGGATTGGTACAGCGATTCTATCAATCGCCGGAATATCTTTCTAAAATAGGGGTTGTCCAAGAGTGGTTTCATCATAATAAAGGTCCCAAAGATTTTATATTAAGTACGATGCGTATGACGGCGCTTGGTTGAAACGTTTGTTGACGAGAGTGGTCGTTTTTTATAGGTGGTTCTCTTTTTGCGTTTTTGTTTTTTTGTTCTACTCCCACCAAATACTAGGTTAGCACGCAGTCGTTCTATTGTAGCATGCGCTCGATCGGCTATTCTAAACGATTTATTTCCCTCAATATAGGGTATGTCAAGAGGATGAAGTTTTTTATTGGTATCTTCGTGAAGAAGAGTACGTCTTTCTCCATCTAGTCTAACTTTATTGACTCTCAAATATCTCAAAAAAATTATTTGGTCCGTTTTATTATAATCTTTATATATCGTCTTTAATTCTGCGTTTGTTTTTGTTTTCAATATATTTTCAAATTTTGGTATCACTCGTTGGAATTGTGTTTTCTTCACAGCAGTACTATCTGGTTGTGTGGATGGTCCTTGATCAATAATTGTAGGAACCATCCTTAGTTCTTTTCTATTTGTTGTATATTCTTTACTATCATCATCTAATGTTAAATGTAAAATCTCTATGTGTCTATTATGTCGTTGAAATGCAGCACTCATAGCAACATCTACAAAGGCTAATTTATGATCACACCCTATAAGAACACATGATTTTTTTTCTGGACCATCTGTAAGATAATTCGTAGTGCATTCTTTGTATTTATCAGTATCTTCATTATCAGTATCTTCATCTATAATTTTTTTAAACTGTTCAAACCCTTCTATATATCCGGTTTGACAATGTCCCAAAACTAATAATCCTACCTGATCAACTAAATAGGCACAAGAGCCTGATTCCTTGCTAAATGTTCTGTCATTCAAATATTCATTACTAATTGCAAGTAACTTTATCAGACCTTTATCATCGTAATCATTGAGCAGAGTTTCTGCACCTGATATGGTATTTACAAAAAACTGGTATTGTAAATATATCAAAAGTATGTGATCTATAAAAGATTTGTGTTTATTATGATCAGTATACCTTACAATAGATGCATGAACACAAAGTACATCAAAAAGAGTTGCAGCAATTGCATCGTATGCTGGATCAACGTATGGATTTGTATCATTATTACGTGGTTCGGGAATACTATATTTTTTGTTATCGAATATTGCAATCGCGGTCAAAAAATTCATACAATTATAAAAATTAAATAAAAATTTTCTGTAAAAAATAAATTGGTTTTCTGGTACAGTGGGTTCTATAGAACGTATCCATTCTATAAATTTAGAGTTTTTATAATTTGTATAGTGTTTTTTTCTATTTTTATCAAAGACGAGCGTTGTTCTACTATAATCTGTATATGTTAATTCGAAGAAAACCGTAAGATCGTGGTTTCCAATTGTGAATAATACTTCACTTCCGGCCATAATAGCTTTAATACGAAGATTGTATAGAAATACATGCAATAGTAATTCGGCGGTTCCCTTATCATCAGGTATCTCCAAATTTCGTCTTCTTCCATCAACTAAATCACCTACAATAATAAAAACAGCATTAGATCCACCTTTCCATTTCAAATTCTCTCCATATAGTGATTCTGTATAAAGTTCTTCCGAATATCTTCCTTGTGGTGTGTAGATATTAAATGCTATTTCAAATTCAATTAATTCTAAATCGAGTAAAAGTTGCACTAATTTACCAATATCCGCATGTACATCACTCGTTATGTATACATTTGGATAATCTGCTTTATTTAACATACTCCGATTATATTTTTTTGAATGTGCAAGGAAAAATCTTTCCATTTTTTCTTGGTTCGGGAAATAATAATCATAATCAAGAGTAGTCAACATTTCACAATCTTCTGCGTTCAATAAATATTCTGAAAGATTTGTATCTATTGGAGTGAGTGTACTAGATTCGGCAACTAGTGTACTCATAATATAGTGTATATCGATATATTATATACACGATATTATCCCAAATTGATATAAAATTGAGTAAGGGTTCGTCTATAGAATCATATGTATAAACGAACAGATTTATGGGAATCCGGGATTTAAACCGATATATATCGGATCATTGCACCAAGAGGGCAATTGCCAGAAAACCCCTCTTGGTATTGCGGAATAAAACGATTGTTGTAGACACGAGCATCTATTTGTACAAATATGTTGGACAAGACTCTTTATTATCCAGTTTCGAACGGATGATTGAACTGTTCCAAAATTATAAAATCATTCCAATCTTCGTCTTCGATGGAAAAGCACCCATTGAAAAACGCGGTTTATTACGCGAGCGTAGTCGTTTGAAGAAAACCGCAGAACAAGAATACAATACATTGCAAGAGAAACTTACGAATACGATCACTCCCGATGAGAAGGCTACTCTAGAAAAAAAGATGGAATCATTGAAGACCCAGATGATTCGTATCAAACCTGAGGATATTCATATCGTAAAAACCTTGTTTGATAGTCGCGGAATTCAGTATTTAGAAGCTGAAGGAGAAGCGGATCAATTGTGTGCTAGTATGGTATTGCATGATAAAGCATGGGCATCTCTAAGTGATGATATGGATTTGTTTGTTTATGGGTGTCCACGTATTTTGCGACATCTGAGTTTACATAATCAAACGGTATTGTTTTACGATTTCGATCGCATCTTGGACGAACTTTCATTGACGGCTACAGAATTCCGTAAAATAACGGTGATTTCCGGGACTGATTATAATCACGATCAAAAAAAGACACATATGAATTTACATGAGACATTGCGATGGTATTCCGAATACAAATATCAATGCCGTAAAAACGACAATGCAATCGACTTTTACGATTGGTTGGTAAAATATACAAAATATATTTCTGTTTCCAGCTTGCCCGCCTTGAACAAAACGTATTCCATGTTTTGTATTGAGACAGAATCTTTGGTTTTATAACGTATTCGCGGAGTTCTTTTATATATTATTTTTAAACCTTTTCTCCTTCAAAACGCCCATTATAAATATATATATATAATGTTAAGCAATATCAATAATATTTTGGTAGAATTATTTTTTGTAGTTTTAGTTTATATTTTAGCAGTATATATAGGTGTATTTATAAAAAGAAACAATGAGTTTTATTATCCAGTTATATTTGGTTTAATGTATGGAAATTATTTAGCAATTAGTTCATTTTATAATGGGCGTTTTAAATGAGAAAAGGTGTAAAAACGCATAAAATTGATATGCTTTTTTTACTTGTAGAAGAACAACATGCATTTTGCAAAAAGTATTGTTTAGTGAAAGTTTTATCGAAGGTTTATCAAAATCATGTCTTCTTCTTCTGCTGCTAACGCTTCGTCCAATGTTCAGCTTGACGCTCTAAGTGTTTACATCCCCTACGTATACACGAATGTTTCCAAGGAGACCATTGCCGACGCGTTTCAGAAGGCCGATGTAGGTGTCGTCGGAAAAGTCGACTTCGTTGTCAAGAAGGATACCAAGACGAATCGCGATTACCACAATTGCTACGTGCACTTTACCGAGTGGTCGTCCAGCGATTACGCGAACCAAATTCGTGCAGCGGTCGAATCGGGTGAGCCCATCAAGTTGTTTTACACTCTTCCCGCCAAGGGACGACGCGGCGAGCAACACTTCTTTTGGACTCTATTAAAGAACACGTACGTCAAGAAGGCCGATCAGAAGCAGCCGACAGTTCAAGCATCCTATGTGCCGACAACTCCTCCCGGCAGCCCGCCTGCTACTCCTCAAACTATTACGCGTAAGGCGCCCGCTATGAAAAGGGAGGATTCGCTTTGTGCAGCGGCTTTTGAGGAAATCGCGACAGATGCCGACGTAGAGCCAGGATTCGTACCTAGTCCAAGCATCGATCTTGTTGCAACAGATTACGTGGAGCGCATGGAGCAAGAGTGTGGCCAATACAGAATGCAACTCTTTCAACAAGAGGTTCAAATTCAGTCTTTGACGCAGCAGCTTCAGTTCTACATGCAGAAGAGTTTGTCGCTCGAGAACAATCTCGGTGCAATCGAGCAGAGCATGCGACAAGAGATGGAATACGAGATCGAAACCATCAGACAAGCGTTCGAAGAGTTGGAAACGTTCGGAGAGGACGAAGAAGATGAGGAGGGGAAGGAAACAGAGGTCGCAGTATCCTCTACAGTGTAAGTATTTTGTGTGTGTGTTATTGTAAACACGTAGTATAAGCTAAAAAAATAAACAGGAGTGTGTTTGTAGAACTAGATGTGTTTTTTGTTTTTTTGCATACTATGTAATAATAGCATGTAAAATTATAAGGTATCTACAAAGATCTCTATAAGGTATTCGCAAGCATTTAAGCCGTAGCGGGAGCCTCAGCCTTCACAAAGTGGTGCTTCATGAAGCGCTGGAGGTTGAAGTATGTCAACTGATCCGAAGGCTGGGTCTTGAGGAGAGTGGCCAACTTGGAATCGGGGACGATGATGCGACCGTTGGTCTTGTCCTGAAGTTGATTGGTGCGGATGTAGTTGTTGATCTCCTTGCTAACAGCCGTGCGCGCCATCTCCGTTCCAGCGGCCTTTCCGAGGAAGACGGCGAGCTCATCACTGATCAAGGTGGGCTTGACGAAACCAGAAGGGGCGCGGTTTCCCGTGCGCTTGGTCTTCTTTCCGGAGGACTTCTGGGCGGCCTTGAGCTCGCGGTTGACAATCTTCTCCAATGTCTTGAAGTCTCCCTTGACGGCGGAGAAGATGCTGTTGAGCTGTTGGAGCTTGGCATTGAACTCCGTCATCTTTGCGGCCAAAGATGAGGCATCAACGTCAACAACCACCTCGTTGGTGGGCTCAACAGGTGCAGCGGCGGGGGTCTCGACGGCCTCAACCACCTTCTTGGCCTTCTTCTCCTTCTTGGCAGGAGCAGCGGCCGTAGAATCGGTTGCGGCAGGGACAGAGGCGGGAGCAGAAACAGGAGCGGAAGGCTTTTCGGTCTTAGCGGTTCTTACCATTCTAAGTATACACAGTATAGAGTTCTTTATTTAAGTGGTTTAACGCACTAAATTAATAAATGCCTAAATGATTCGCAGCAAGGATGGATTGAAGGATGGATATCAATTTTTTTATTCGATTTTCTAAAATCAAATAAAATCTGTCGATAATATAGATATCGAAATGTCAAAAGGATATACAGGTACTTTAATCATCGCGGTTGTTGTTTTACTATGTGCGTTCTCGTTTAATGCATACTATTTACCCCTCTCTAATACATGACCGATTCATATAACCACATCATACTATTTCTGGCCGGGATTGACACGATAGTTAGAGCGGATAATGCATGAAAGGCACCTAATACCCGAAACTCTTGCGAAACCCCCGTAAAAATAATATCCTCCATTGTTCGCAAACATAGGCTGCGGATTTCGTCGTCGGTTAAAATATTAAACCGGACAATCTCGTTTGTAAAATTACTAAATGGATCCCACATGGGACATATTTTCCGTTTTATCTCATTCGACATTTGCGCGCGATAACTCCATATATCGTGCAATAATCTATAGTATCGCATATTATCCCGTCTAGTGAGATTCATGAACCACGAAACTTGCGTGTAATTTCCCAATTGATCTATTTCCATGAATAGATTTTGCGACCTTTCTGCAAAAGTCAACAATCGGATCGCCCTAATTTTACTGATCATTGCAGGAATGTCATAATTATTCGATTCGCTTCCTATATTTGCACGCATAATTGCGAGAGGATACACCGCAGGAACTAGAGTTCTATCCACGGACGTTATAATAGAGTCAGTTTCTGGCGACACCGGAGACACAAGTGTTTCTCTAGTTCGCGACCTAGATTTTGGTTTCGGTGTAGGAGATAGATTCACTATAGTAGAAGAACGTTCCAGTTTACCGCGTTGAGAATTGACAACAATCTTTTGCAATCTTTCCACTTTTCGGATGGCGGGTATTATACTCGTCATATCTTCTCTATTGTACGGGTTTTGCAATCTACTCGTTCGGTTTTTCAAGAGTTCTAATAGGGAATTGTGATCAAATCCATAGACGTATTTTCCGGTGGGAGTCTCTCGCGAATAACTGAAGAATTGGTCAAACTCGATTTCAGCTACTGGTTCCATGGAATAAAAATCGGTGTTGTTTACGCAAATGGATCGGTTTTTCAATGCCGGCCCTCTCATGATAAGATTTTGTCGAACAAATCGACCCCTCGCTATTTTTTGAAGATGAATGATACTGGAATCCATTGTAAAGAAACGCGCAATACGTTCTATCATTCGTTGTTTCGAACCATTTAGCGCAAAATCATAGATGAGTTTTATACGCTTCATATTTGACGCGGAATATATCGACGAGGATTTGAACGAAATTACATCTTTGTAATAACGCAAAATGTTTCTCAGTTCAGGTACCTTTAGCGATTGTAGCACTTCCGGATTCTCGAAATACGCTTTTTTTGACAAAGGAACCACTGCATCTGTAGAACTACCTTCGCCGAGTTTCTCGTTTAATGATGCATCAGAAAGGATGTCTACAATTTCGTTGCGAATATCTTGGACATCATCGTCGTCGACCAAGCTGTTTGTTCGTATATCGCGTCTTATCATGTGTGTAGTTTTTGGAGAAAGATGTGTTGGTTTATATACTATTGTTAGATATTTATTTTAAGTTGATTTTCATCATACAATATCTGCTCGTGTTGGAGTGGGATCTGATGCGTTATTTTTTTGGTCGGGTGATGATGTATCGTGTATCGGGTTTCGTGCTCGTTGAAAACACCGGTTTTTGGAGGTTTTTAGATCACTTCAAGAAAATCGATACATAAAATTGATTTAAAGATTTGCAGTCAATAAAGAGCATAGTCAGTCCAAAACAAGCGTATTAAAATGTCTTCATCTGCACCTGTTGTTATTCCTTCGAGCGAGTGGATCCCTGAGAAGGTCAAGTACATGCCTCCCAAGGTCAACGAGCGTGGAGGCAAGTCCATCAATATTATTAGCACTCAATCAAATCGTTCTTTGCATTTCTCCACCCCCATGATGATGACCTGGGGCGTTGCCGACTTTATTGGCGACAACGGCGAGTCTGACGGTAAGTACAGCATCTCGCTCAACTTTCCTAACGAAGAGTATCGCAAGCCGGCCACCGACACGTTCTTGCAAAAGCTCAAGGATTTCGAGAACCGCATTCTCGATGATGCTGTCAAGAACTCCGAACTCTGGTGGGGCGAGGAAATGTCGCGCGAGGTGTGCAAGCATACATTCTTCCCTTTCTTGAAGTACAGCAAGAACAAGGATACCAAGAAGATCGACCTAACAAAGCCACCCTCAATTCGCGCAAAGGTTCCGTATTACGATGGAAAGTGGAACGTGGAGATCTATGACACCAAGGAGACGCGTATCTTCCCCAGCGAGAATGATATGTTGACTCCCGTCGATTTCATTCCCAAGTTGAGCCAAGTTGCCTGTGTTTTGCAGTGTGGCGGCATCTGGATCGGTGGCAAGGGATGGGGTCTAACGTGGAAGTTGATCCAGTGTGTTGTCAAGCCGCGCGAGGTTGTTAGCGTGTACGGAAAGTGCCACATCCAATTGTCCAGTGAGGATCGTGTTGCAATGGATACGCAACAGATCCGCGATGAGGGTGATACGGATGAGGTTGAGGAAGAAGCCCAAGCTCCTGTATCAAAGGCTCCACCAGCAAAGGTTTCAGCAACAGTCTTTGATACTTCGGCTGCTGACAGTGATGCCGAGCAAGAAGCAGAGCAAGAGCAAGATCAACCAGATGAAGAGGTTGCAGCACCAGAACCAGCAGTTGTCAAGAAGAAGGTTGTCAAGAAGGCAGCAGCACCGATTGCCGATACAGATGTAGAGGTCGAGCAAGAAGTTGCAGTAGTGGCACAGGTAGAGCCAGCGGCAAAGAAGAAGGTTGTCAAGAAGAAGGCATAAAAAGGTCTTAGTGAAAGATCAAGATGTAGAGTAGATGTATAAGGTAGATGATAGATATAGAAGAATATACAAAAACAATAAAAACACATATATTTTTATTGTTTGTCTCCCCCCCCCGATTCAACGTAGATGGTCAAGAATACGATTCATCCTTTTTCGATAGGTTTCTTGGCTGATACACAGAAGATCACATATTTTTGCTACAGGTGTCTTCAACGATAAATCGTAATAGTTATATCTCAAGTAAAAGAGCTTTCTGGAGTCGATGTCCAAGATATCCACCTTTTCGCGAATGGTTTCAATACGAGTTTTATCTCCTCCGTGGGATTGTGATCGTGAATTCGTTGACCATAGTAATAGTTTATCGAATGTCCAATATTCATTATACGAAACCAGACGATTTTTTCCTTGATAGAGAAGAGTCGATATGTTTTTTTGCTTCATGATTTGACCATGCGTATAAGGTTTCAAGACAATCGAATCGGTTAATCCACGATATAATTCACCTTGGATGTACGGTTTTGCATATACATGAAATGCGGATGATCCATTGTAGTTATCTATCGCTTGATTCAACCCTCGAATAGCGTATAAATGGATCGAATATGGTTTGACAATATTTCGTATTATTTTCCGGTGTTTCTTTGTAAAATGTTGTGTTTCTTTTAGGACCCATGGATAATAATGGGTATATAAGAGTTTCTTTGTTTTGGATAGAATGGTTGGCGGGGTTCTTGGAGAACGAAGAATGGATTGTACTAAACGGATTTGTTCTATATTCAAATACCCTATTACACTAGTTAGGATACCCACAAGAAACATTGATACGCATATCTTCATACTAACTGATGTATCGATATACCGACGTACCTATCTAGTAAACCAACTTCTTTATTCTATAAAAGAATCATGTCTCTATTTCCCTACAATTTGTAAATGTACAAAAATGTCTCCCCGATTTGAAATGTGATATATATTGTGTATGTTTATTCGGGATATACCCATGCCTTTCATGACAATCGTTTGTGTTTCGGTCATCATCAATTCTTTTCGTAGTATCGAAAATCTGTGTTGTCCAAGAGGGAAATCGAGGATTTCCATCGACCATAGTTTTTCCAAGCCGCAAGAAATAGAGACGTGAATATCGTTGTTTTCATCAATGTCTATATTATCATCTAAAATGGGAACGCACTCTACATATAGATCTACTCCCGAATTATCATACACCAATTCGTGATGCCACAAAGGCACTAAAAAGGTACCTCCCGGTTCCACCAGTTTATACAAATTGTTCGAAAACAAGTCATCCATCGACGGATGAAGAATGATACGGTCTTCGTGCAGTTTGCTTTCGTATATTTCGTCTATCTTGTCCAAGAATGTTTCGGAAAAATAAAACACCTCCTTGTGTGCACGCAGGAGATCACGAATCGTACAAAATACCCGTTTATCTAGTTTCTGCAATAGGGTTAGTGCCTTGGGTTCGCACTTCTCTGTTATATAATTCACCAAGGTATGAATGATCTTGGACTTGATCTCTTGAAAATTACCGGATTCCAAAATCGGTTTCAAGAATGAAAACAACACCTGTATATAGGATACATCAGCATCCGTATCTGACGAAGATCCCATTTCTTGAAATATACCTTGGTGTTTCAATAGATATTCATAGGATTCTTGGATACGATGGAACTGTTCTGTAGCTCCAGGTGAACGGTTTTTATCCGGATGATATAATAGTGCGGATCTCTTGTATTGACGTTTTAGATCGGCCTCTGTCCAAGACGCATCATCGGGATCCAGTCCTAAATGTAAACACGCGGTTTTGTAGTTCATTATTGATTCTCCTATCTAGGGTGTTAGTTTCGTTAGTAGTAAAAGGAAAATATTCTCTAAGTGATAAATGGGTCGATAATTGTTGTTGTAATATTTCAGGAAGGTATATGTTTTGTCCAAGACGACCGAAATATCCGGCCCCCCTATTTTACGCAACATAATGAAATGGGTAAAAATGTACCAGAAGCATTCCACTGCGTCCAAGTTATAAATCAAAATATCGTATAATGTGTCGCGAAAGGAGGTTATGACTAGTTCTCTCGGGTTCGTTAGATCGCGTATAATAGCATCACACACATTGTTGAATATTTCTTTCGGTATTATAGCCCTATCCCCGTCTTCTATTGCAACCGCCTCCCTTAATGTTCGGATCTCTTTCATGTTTAACACATCTCCTGGATCGATGTTGTCCAAGAAAGACGGCAAAATATTCTTGGACTTTTTGATGAGGCTTATAGTAGAGATTTTCTTGGAAAAAAGGTCGGTCAATGATTCCTGTTTTGAATGATGTATCAGTTTGTTCTCGATGGGGGGCTGTCGTTTCCCCACTCTTGTTATTGCAGAGACTTTTGTATTTGCGGCTATTGGAAGGGGGGGAGGAGGGGGCGGCATCCTTCGATTCGCTACCTCCAGATCAAGGACCCCCCTTTCGGAATCAGGAGAAACGTTTTGCAAAAGAGTAATATATTCTTGGTATAGCGGTTTGCTAGGACGTTTCATAGATAGGATCCGACAATTGTCCAAGATGCGATTCGATAGAAAACTCAGATGTTCTGTTATCAATATGTACTTTATGTGAATGTTGAGTTGAGGATGATTGTACTGTTGCATATAACTATAGAAAATGTCCAAGAGTTCGGTATGAATCGAATGGAAGTTTTTACACACAATGATCCCATTTTTGTCGGATTTCATCGAGATAATATCTACGATTTGACTAAATATTTCGTGCCAAATCATCTTGGAATTACATCCTAGGAGAGCCATATCGATTTCATAGTGAATATCGCTGATCCGATAGATATAGGTCTGTTTTTCGTTTTGCATGATCATATGTTTATCGTATTTCAATCCGCATGGACTATATTTCTGTATAAGCTTTAGCACCTGGGAGTATTTCCCTATACCAGAAGCTCCGTATACAATGAGATTGCCGAATTTGGAGAGGGAATCGGGAAATGTGTCTCTTATATCTATCAATTCCGGGTGTAGGTTGAATTTGTCGACGGATTGAATATATTCTTCGAAATGTGTTTCGTAATATTTCATATGTTTATAACTACAAATATATGAAATACCTCATACCTAGTATTTATATCTATTTACACTGTTTGGACTAGGTTATCCGTCAGTGGTTGATCCGATCAATTTGGAGAGGCGGTTTGCATAATAGACATCCAAGGACCCACATCCAAGGACCCCTATGAAACATACTACTAATAACAGCCTGTAGTATCCCGACGCCATATCATTAAACTGTATAAATGTGAATAGCAAAATCATCAAACAAACCGTGCAAATAATATACACTATTTTGTATGTACTTAGGCGCCATCGGTTGTCGTGAGACATTCTAAGGGTTTGGAATCGTTTATACAAATAGGCTGCGGTTATCATCGTTAATAGCGCGGCTGCGAACTGTAGTCCTCCACCTATAAATAGGATCCACCAAATTGGGATTGCAGCATCCGTCTTTAAACCTAAATTGTTCTTGATTTCCGGAAAGTACAAGACCTTGTTCGATTTTCCGGGATCTTTTGAAACGTCCAAGAACATGGCGATAGTAAATAGTGTTTGTAAAACGAAAATACACGAATATCCTATCATTTCTGTAGCATCGCTATAGGTAGCCATAAAGGCTACGATAAAAAAGCATGAAATATAGATGTATTTGATAAATGGGAAACAGATTGCCATTATGTGCGATCAGTCGATCTACTATTTCTATAGTACAGTATAGTATCCGGTTATTTTATTTCTTGGAGTTGTTATGAATCCAATCTGTAATCGTTTTTGCGACACAGGTTTTCCAATCGCCTTTGAACCCACGGAGGGCTACTAATTGGGGTTTCTTCATGGTTGCGGTTTTGTAGAATATATAGGGTCCGAACTTCCCTTGGCGAATGCTGGTGTCTGTATCGATCGCGCGTAGAATCGACGTCGTCGGTGCAGCCCTTTTATTTGATCCTTCGTCCACCCTGGTTTCTTCTATGCTGTCCAAGAATGCGGTTGCGATTTCCAGGGTTATCTTTTCTGGAGCACAAGATTCCAAGGTTCGCGTTGATTGTTTCTTGGATCCATTGCACCATTCTAAATAGGGACCATATTTCCCCGTTTTTAGATAGAGCGTGGAATCTTGGTATATCCCCAGTTCTCTACATTTGTTTATGACTAGGTTGTCCAAGGTATATTCCCCGTTTTTCAACCGATCTATGTCTAGGTTAAGACCAGGGTTTACCGATAAATACGCCCCCTCATTGGATCGGATTGCGGGTCCCTGACGAGTCATAACAAATACATGTGAACTGTCTATAACAATCTCTTTCCGTTTCATTGTGGAGAGTGTCTTGGACAGGGCATCGATTGTTTGATCACAGGATAGACAAATGTTTTTGTCCAAGGCGTCTTTACTAGAGGATGTCTCCGGATCCTTGGCTATAGCATCCAATTGTTCTTCCATATTCTTGGTGTAATCATAGGAGAAGAGAGGTCCAAAGTGTTCGATCAAGAATTCGATACAGAGTGTACCCACTGGTTGAATACGGAGTTTCTGTTTTTCTCCTCCCAATTCCCTTTTTATAATCTGTTTGTCCAAGACGCCTCCACATTGTAGGATGAATTCTGTACACTCTTTTTCGATACCTGGAATATCCTGACATTTTACATACCCCCGATCTTGGACAGTGTCCACCAGAAGAGAAAAGGTCGATGGTCTCCCAATGCCAAGATCTTCCAATTCTTGGATCAATCCTGATTCCGTATAATGGGTTTTTTTGCCTCGAATCTGGATTTTGCTCTCAATATGGGTGTAGCTCATAGATGACCCTTTTTGACTCTGTAAATAAAAGAGGGTTTCGGCATCGCTACCTAAGGGGGCACCTCGTTCTAAACCAACCTTTTTCCATCCTAGAAAAACGGGTATTTCCAAGATTCGTTGATAGGTGTGTTTTTGAGGAGTCGACACAGAGGCACAATAAGTTTTGTAGGTAGCGTCGGACATGCAACTCTCCACGGTGTTTCTCCAAATGAGGCAGTACATTGAGACCAACTTTGGACTAATATCCGCAGGCAGGTCTCTAAGCGAAATATTCGTGCATCGGATTGCTTCATGTGGATTGTTGGCATCTTTGTTTTCTATTGCATCGAGTACACCGATATACCTAATATCGGCGTACGTTGTTTCGATATATCGCCGGGCTTGATCCAAGAAGATGGGACTATATTTGGTATTTTCTGTGCGCATATAGGTAATGTATCCATTTTGATATAATTCTTGACAGGTTTGCATGGTTTGTTTGGGAGATGACTTTAGCAAATTACTAGCCACCTGAAGTAAACGAGATGTGTTGAACGGTTTCGGTGTCTTCTTGATCGAACTCTTTTCTTGACCAATGTCCAAGATATGTTGAAACCCGGCTGATTCCTTCAAAAACCCCTCCATATCCTCCACTTTTTCGAAGTCGTGATCCAAGACGAAATCCAAAGCTCGGCTACTAAAATGCCCCCGGGTTTTGTAAAGTAGCTCGGGTTCGGAGTCGCGACAGATTTTTTCATTGTCATAGATGAGACGTAGTGCGGGTGTCTGACATCGCCCTGCGGACAAAGCCGCGCCTTTTTTCCCCTGTTGGATGTGTTTCCAAAGCAGCGGCGAGACCTTGAATCCCACAATAACATCGAGGACTTGTCTTGCCTGTTGCGCTTTTACTAATTGCATATCGAGCCGTCTTGGACAACGAATCGCCTCTTGGATGGCGGGTTGAGTGATCTCGTGAAAGACGATTCGATTGTCGATCGTAGTGGGAAGATCAAACAGTTGATAAATGTGCCAGGCAATCCCCTCTCCCTCGCGATCATCGTCTGTTGCTACTAATACACAGTCTTTTTGATACAGTTCTATCATGGATCGCATCCAGTTAACATGTTCGGCTTTTTCCTTGATGATCGTGTATTTCGGTGCGTAGTTGTTTTTTATGTCGATGTCTTTGAGTCCAATTATTTCGCGAATATGACCTTTGCTTGCGATACATTGATAGTGAGGTCCAAGATAACTCTCAATCTTGGCGCACTTGGATGGCGATTCTACAATAACGAGATAGCTTGCTCCATTGGTATCGGATACTTTTGTTTCTTTAGGTTCTCGTTTCACCAATTTTGTAGGTTTCACCAGTTTTGCAGGTTTTTTGTATTTTTTATTAGTAGAAGACATATTGGTTCTTGGATACAGTATACTATAGCGAACCTTTTATGTTTTTTGCATAGATCAAGATAGTATTGCGAAAAATTGAACAATCCAGATCAACTATTGTTGAATACATAATACAACGATAGTCCCATATAATGTCCTTTCTAATGAGTAATCGACAACGAGTATATGTCCAAGATCTCATTGAAGATCGCGAATATTACGTTATCGATAAATGGAGATTGGACAATAGTCGTCGGCCGCATATAATTTATTTTCAGGGAACGTTTGTTCGACAGTATCCATCCTATAACAACTCTATCCGCGCGGAATTCTCTACGGGAAACTCGATAAAAGTTGTTAACTCTTATAATGAGTTTTACCTTGCTCATCCATCTATGCACCCCAAACTTAGGGGAGCCATTGCTCGGAGAGCTGCGCTGATATCGAATCCTAAACTATCCTTGGAACAAATGCACGAAATACAATACAATCCGATGTTTGTTTTACGACAACCCGAAGACCATTTCAGTGTGGAGACGATTGAACGGTTCTTTTGATATATTTACACCCTTGAATATTTTATCACTTGTAAAATTGGGATATTTTAAGGCGTCCCACTAGATATTTAAGGAAAATGTTTCCGATAAATTAATTGAAAAGGCAATGATCTACAATGATTATCCCATTTTTTACAAGTCCTAAAATGTTCATCAGTGTATATTATTGTGTTTTTGTCTTTCTTTGTCTAAAATATTCTGATACTGGATATACTAGTGATTATATTTTTATACTTTCGGTGTTGGTTTTGGCGATAACGGTATACTTTTAACATTTTTACTCATATAATCTAACAAATAATTTATATCATTCAATCTATTGGTCGATTGTGTATATGGTGGATTATTCATGTTGGTTGTTATTTCGTTTAATCTTTGATTCAATGAATTAATTACATTAGTATACATATTATTTGCATCGCTTAATTTTTGCATTTGTAATTTTGCCTCAATCGGATTCACTTTTCCTGTAGAAATTTTGGTTGTCAGATCTTGAATACTTTTTTTATTGTCATTGATATAACCGGTATGTATATTTATTTCTTTTTCGATATTAGATTTTTGTTGAATAACACCATTCACATTTTGTTGAAGTGTACTTTTTTCATTTTGTAATTTGTTATATTCATCTAAATAATATATATTAAAAAATGTATTTACATCTTCATGCATTGCTGACATTGTGCCAGTAGTTGTTGTAGGAAGAGGTGTGCCAGCTGATGCGGGTGTGGGGATAACTGCTAACGCACCTGCTACACCTGCTGAACCTGCTGCACCTGCTGCACCTGCTGAACCTGCTGCACCTGCTGAACCTGCTGAACCTGCTGCACCTGCT
>Ga0114960_10001140_pt1 | contig 21585 bp, 20 predicted proteins | sample C_130625_MF_Meta_FD_92637 | JGI IMG/M metagenome (GOLD analysis project Ga0114960, IMG submission 92637) | Freshwater microbial communities from Lake Croche, Canada to study carbon cycling - C_130625_MF_MetaG | ecosystem: Environmental > Aquatic > Freshwater > Lake | place: Lake Croche, Canada... | reverse complement strand
TATCAATTTTTTATATTTATTATATTATTTAATTATATATAGTTTTATGAAACAGTCTACTATAAAAACATTTTTAGTATTTATTTTTATCATAATCTTGACTGTGTTTTTTATATATTCACCGAGTACCCTCGCACTGAGTACCCTCGCACCGAGTACTCTGGCGCTGGGCAGCCTCGCGGCGAATCAGATTGAAAAATTTACCGAAAGTCAAGATGCACTATTAATCAGTTATACCGAGTATTTGTACACTGCAAATACGAAAGAGATATTCATTGACCAAACCTACAAGGACAACAATGTTTTTTCAAACGCAACCATTGACGGAATTAGTAAAGATTACATTGTGGACGATGCGATTTATATTGATGCTTTCAATTATAACTATTTTGATTACAAAATTTTGATTGGTAATAAATCCATCGACATCTATTTAGACAAAACTAGACCACAACAGTTGCAGTTTTTTTATTATTATACTGGTGAAAAACCAGGTGTTGTGCGATTTTATGAAAGTGACGGTAGTATGGATACCGCTAACACCAAACACAATGCGGTGAATTCGTTTTTATTAATGAATAATACGGATAACTCGGTGGGAACCGCTATTAATTATATTTTTGCCTATGATGTTATAGAAGGTCGTCCCAATGTCAATTACAAGGTTGCGCAGTATATGAATACCAAGAATGGTACAAAACCTCCTACCACGGATATTCAAGAACAAAATGAGCCATATCAGCCTTTGGATTTATCCGCTTTGAAACCGAATGTGGATACGGGTATCAACGAAATCGACTGTAGTCTATCTTTGATTGGAAACAGTGACATGACTTCTTTGATCAACGGAACGACATCGTGCACAGTGAAAACCAAGAATGGAGGGTCCTATGTTTCGAATGTGCCATTTTCTGTACCAGTGACATCTGCAGGTGCTTCTTCTAAAGCGCCATCTACTTCGTCTTTTTATGCACCGGCACCCTCGACCACATATGCACCCGTTTTACCCCAAGCATTAGCACCTACCGTTTCACCTGTAAATGTAGCACTGGCGCCACCTCCTGCATATATTTCTACGCCCACTGCTGTGTATAAATCTACAACATCATCCACATTCGCACCTTTACCTACACCGGTTTATTCGGTACCAACTTTTGGTTATACACCCGCAGCGCTGGCCGGGCCCCGGCTCTAGTACCCCGGTATTGCAATTGTTCCCTTGTCAAAAGTATGAATTATATGTAAGATAATTATATACATATAATTTAAATATATGAATCAAAAGACCGGTAAAAATGTATTAATATTAACAGTCATTTTATTGTTTTTGATATTTGTTTTAATCTATATGCAAGTTATTTCTATAGAAAATTTTTCAAAAAATTTAGAGTCTTTTAATAATCCGATGAATAGTGTAGTTCCCACCGATAATTTTGTTATGGTTCACGATACTGCATTGGATGCGTACGATATTACCAACCCCGTACTAACCCCCGACGATGTTATTTACCAAACTACCAAATATCAAGCATTGATGGAGAACGGTTGGTTCAAAGATTTTGGTAATTATACACCTACACATGCACCTACACCATCAAGTTCAGATGTAATATCTAATGGTTCGTGTAGACCAAGTGAAATCAATCCAAATTTTTGCACTACCTGTTGTACAACAAACAATACATGTAACACATATTGCACGGGTTTATTGATACCGGACAACAATTCCCCTGTACCGGCACCCACGGCGCCAGGAGCACCTGCCCCAGCACCTGCACAGGTCCGTTCGGTTACCTTCCCCTGTACCGTACTCGTGGCCTATTCCAACTACAAGGATAAAGGTACCGGGTTAGATCCGTTCATTAACAAAATAGTTAGCGTAAGGACTTATGACAGTTATTTTGCTTCTTACCCACTTACAGATGAAACCGGAAACGCCATGTATTTCCCCGGAGCCGATGGCATGTACTCACTTTGGGCACTTAGTACCCAAAATAATACTATTATTTGTGGTTGGCATCAGTATGAGTGGGAAAAAGCCCCGGTCAACAGTTATCCCAATAATTTGGTACTCTATGTCAAAAATGTGATTTCTTCGTAATTTTTTATAACATATGTGATATATGATATAAAAATAAAAATTAAATGGAATACAATCACAATACCATGAATATAAATTCTACCAATCCTCTTCATAATCAAATTCCGTGGGTCGAAAAATACCGACCGAACCAATTTGACGATATTGTTCTCGATCCCATCAATCGCCATCTTTTCCAAAATATATTAGAAAAGAACTATTTCCCCAATTTACTTTTTTATGGCCCACCCGGTACCGGTAAAACAACTACCATTATCAATCTTATCAACGATTTTCAGGCCAGACATTACAAAATAAACAAGAATCTGGTCATTCACTTGAATGCGTCCGACGAACGAGGCATTGATATTATTCGTAACCAAATACACCAATTTGTGAAAACCAACAACATGTTTGATACCGGACTTAAATTCGTCATCTTGGACGAGGTCGATTATATGACCAAGAATGCACAACAGGCCCTGAAATATCTCTTACAAACATGCTCTCAAAATGTGCGTTTTTGTTTGATCTGTAATTACATCAGTAAGATCGAAGAATCCCTACAGAATGAATTCATTTGTATTCGTTTCAATCAGTTACCCAAAGAGGACATTTTCCAATTCATTCGAAACATATCCGACAATGAACACCTGAATTTAACGGAAGAATTGATTCAGACGATTCAAACCACCTACGAATCTGACATTCGCAGTATGATTAATTTTATTCAACTCAACCAAAATTTCAAGGGGGTGGATTGGGAAAACAAGATATTGAATAAATCCATTTTGGAGCATATTCACCAACTCATATTTCGAAAAAAACCTGAAACCAAAAAAAGGACAAAAAAGGTGGCGGCGGCATCCGAGGGACGGGAGGCCAAAGCTGTATCCGACGAATCGATGATTAACAGTATCATAAAGTACCTCTACGACATTAGTGTTCAGTATAATATGGACAAAAGAACCATCATATTGAACTATTTTCACTACATAATCAAAGAATATCCTTCACTCATCACCCAACATCTGTTGAACATCATTTCAAATCTGATTCATAATACAGATGTGAAAACTGAACATATGGTCAACTACTTTGTGTATCAATTGTACGACTACTACTGTAAAATCGCTCGATAATAGTTGTGTTAGACGACTTTGGATAGCTCGGCAAAATATTCGGGTGTCATCATGACCGTCTTCTTTCTTATTTTGGTTGTTTTGTTTTTCACAATGGGTTCCTCGTTGGATACCGAAATATTTTGGTATTCGTTTGCAAAAATCTTTTTAATGAATTCGTAAATATACACTAAAATGCTCTCCGAACAATTACCAACGATCAAGCAACTCCCGGTGCGAAAGATCATGAATGACACCTCGATGTACTTTTTATTGTCAATCAACTCGCTCATTTTCATACCGCGTTCTTCCTGCAAAATTCGACCGTTCTGTTTTTCCGGATCAAACCCCAAATCGTTGTTAAAATAGAATTTACACTTTACACCCGGATAACTGCATGGGTCGTAAGCGGTCTCTATACCATATTTCTCATTTTTTAGTATCGAGTGCAACTTGTCACGATTGATAAAATATCCACAGTTGAAATTGGAGTTGATGAGCACATTATCGTCTTTCGAATTTTCAACAAATTCGATAGGTGTCTCGAGTTTTCCGTCGTTGATTCTCCTAAAATAGGGCTCTAGGATGCCAATAATCATACCCTTAACAATGTCTAAAATCTCTACATTCAGAATTCCCGGAATTTCCAATTTTCCCGTGTTGAATATTTTAACATGGATTTCGCGAAAATTCCCCTGATATTTGAAGCGTAAAATGATGGCAAAACAGTTGTAGAAGGCGTTTTTAACCTTTAGGCGAGAATTGATGATGTCTTTTCTTGACAGTCCTACCGTGATTTTGCGTTCATCTTTGAATTTGATACGACGAGCGGTGGGATTGTTTATTTGTTTGATGATGTTTTCCGTGTAATAGTAGACATGATTGAGTTTTTCCTTGATTAAATCGTATTCTTCCGGGGTTTTTGAGACAATTTTCATCTGTTTTTTAATGACTCCCTCCTCGGGCTTCCAATATTCCACCACCGGTATTTCCCAAAATATTGTGTGAATATCGATTCCGTGATTCAAAAATAATACTTTGGTTTTGGTTGAAATGTAAAGATCGTCACATTTAGGCGTATCGACTTCTGGAACAAAACTGTCGTTATGCTTCAATGGTTCCTGTTTAGAGGTTGGTTTCGTCACATTGCATAAAAATTGCGACCATTCTTCATCTACAGATGCCATTTTGTTATATTGATTAGACTATATAAAAAGAGAGTAATTATTTAAATAGTTTCAATTTTATTATTTATTGAAAAATTCTTTAGCAAACATCCACGCAAATCATTTTTTATGTCAAAATTTTTGTCTTTGATATATTTATAATCAAATGGAAGTTTCAGTAGAATCGCACAAAATTACGAGAACCGACATCCAACTTCCGAGTACTATTAAAAACATTCATCGCAAATCCCAAAATATTGCGATTTTACCCAATAATGTCTATTTGTCAGAACAGAAGCCATTTTCCGCTCCTATATCGAGTTCACCGCCGAATGACTTTATGAACATTTTGAAAAAACGCATGAACAATTATTTTTAGATCGATTATGCAATAATATACCCTTTATTATATATGAAAAAAATACACAAAAAATATTTTAATATAATTATTATTATAATGATTATAACCGCCTTAATGCTGTATTATTTTAAACGATCGAATATATTTGAAACATTCAAATTAGATAAAAAAATTGGAGTAGTATATTTCGCCTTTTTAAAGGAAGATAGATGGAGAACTATTGTGCTTCCTCAAATGCATGATCTTGTTAATTGTAAACTTGCCGTAAATGCAGATATTAATATAGTACTTTCTGGACCAGAAGAAGAGATTTCTTCTGCAAAAACCGAAATAACAAATATTTTATCTCCGGTAAATACCAACATTCATTTTGATTATAATTATGAAAATACATATGAGTATCCTGGAATTAAAAAATTGTACGAAAAAGCAAGCGAAGACCCTGAAAAAATATATCTGTATTTTCATTCCAAGGGTATGGTTTTTCATGAAGGTGAAAATAAACGAAATAAATTAGAATCATATTTATTTGAAACCCTTATTACAAACTGGGAATATATTATTGATATATTTCAAAAAAATCCGGATAAAAATAAGGTCACATTAGGATGTTCAATGCAAGGTTTTTGTTGGTTCAACTTCTTTTGGGTTCGTGGTAATTATCTGAAAAATAATTGTTCACCGCCGATAATTACAGATGATAGATATTATTATGAATCATATATTAGTAATAATTGTGAAAATGCATCATATGAAGATTGTTATAATATAGCTAATAATAATGAAAAACCATATTATACTCAAGAAGATATAGCAGCCTATGTACACAACCTAGGACTGTTAGATTAAGATGAAATACGCTTCTTAGAGATGGATGAGTCCACCAAATAAATCGAGTTCTCCGTAATAATAATGTACTCCTTCTCCACATTGTAAATGCGGTCGATGGGACTGGTGTATTCCTCCTCGCTCTTGACAAGAAGCTTCTCTTGGTCCTCCTTGACGCCAATGAGAACCGTCTTGTCAATGGAGTGCGTCCAGTAGTCCATAAGGATCGGCTTATCCTCGACGATGGACAACTTCACCGCGTTCATGAGAGCATTCATACCCGGTAAACGATAACCGTTGTGCATATTAGCGTCGCTTGGCGCGGCAGCACCGTTTTCCTTTGCTAAAGCCACACCTCCCGTTGCGTCGCTGCGCAAGGGCTGTGACGATTCTGGTTTCACAAATTTGCTCATTTTATGAATAATATATTAGTAATATAATATTATTGGTAATTTACTTTAAATGGTAAAAATAAGAAAATATATTTATGGGTAAAATTTATAAGGGCAACAAAAATGAATGATGAATTGATAAAAATGTTGCTAAATATCATTTATGAATACTTGGACAACATGAAAAATTCCGAATTTTTCATGAAACTTGAAAATAATATATTTTTATTGTCCATCGGTTTCCGTATGATGATACACATTTTTCAGTTAAATTACATTCATTCGAAAAATATCAACGATGTTTATTTTAATTGTCAAAAGGCGTACTACTATTATTTAGAATACTTGGAGCAAATGTACAGTACAAATATGTGTCAGGATTTGAATCATTTAGATGCCATGTTGTTTGTTTATAGTAAAACGCTGATTAAATACGAAAGTGACTCTTTGAATTCACCTATCGAAGTAAAGATGTCCAATCTTCTCGAAAACTACATGTTTATTAAAAAAATGGCCAAAATGACCAAACTGTTGAATACTCTCTTTTGGTGGGAAAATTCGTGCATTTCGTCATCTTTTCCCGACAATTCACTCTTTTTTGACCTGTTACAAAAACATTATGATAGTGAAACTGATGAACTGCAAGTAGCTTTGGAAGAAAAACAGAAAAAAATCGTATCGCGCGATGATTACATCGAATTTTTACATTCTCTGTGTATCGCTTTATGAAGTCTTCAAAGGATTTCACTTAATTTTTGTATCTGATCGTCACCCAAAACATCCGGAAACACTACATCAAAATCGATGATCAAAGTACCGGAACGCCCATCCTTGTTCATTCCCAAATTGGGCACAACCTTCTTGTATCCCGGTTTGATGACCGTGATATTTGTGTGATTGTTAAAAGCCAACATCTTACCGTTCAAGTGCTTGACCTCGAATTTGAAACCACACAGCGATTCCTTGAGCGTCAATTGCTTCTTGACTACCAAATCCATACCCTGTCTCATAAATTCAGTCTCATTGCTAATTTGAATGCATATTTTGATATCACCCTTTATACGATTATCGATCGTATTTCCCATGTCGCGTAAAATGATTACCTCGTTTTCATCGATTCCCGCCGGAATGGTGACATTCAAGGTTTGCATCTCAACATGTTTTATATTATTTACAATGTTCCACTTCTCGATTTGAATGGGGAAAGTGCATCCCGAATACACTTGTCCCATGGACAGTTGGATATTTTTGATAATAGGCGGTGGCTTGTTCATATTTTGAAAGAATGGATTTGGCATACCCGGCATTCCCGGCATACCTCCCATACCGGGCATGCCTCCGTGAAACACATGAATATCAGGACCCCCTCCCATATTGAAGGTGAAGCCGGGACCTCCCGGCCCGCCTGGTCCCCCTGGTCCGCCACCTCCCCCAAAAAAGGCTCTGAAAATATTATTAATATCGTGCATTTCCGCGCCCATGTCTACACCGCCCATAGGAAATCCACCACTGGATTGAAAATCATACTGTTGGCGCTTCTCTTTATTTGTCAAAGTTTCGTGAGCTTCGTTGATTTCCTTGAATTTATCGGTGGCGCTGGGATCACTATTACGATCCGGATGATATTTCAAAGAAAGCTTGCGAAACGCCTTCTTGATCTCATCTTCTGAAGCCTGTTTATCGACACCTAATAGATCATAATAATTTTGAGACATTATATATGAATCTATGTACCCAAATATTTATTATGTTTTATTTTAAATATTATTTAATAATGCACATAAAATGAATTTAGTAAAAATATCAATGTCCAAAACATCTAATACACCCACCTTTATTTCCAAATATAAACCCTATTTTATCGACGATTTTCACATTGACCAAGATTTCTCTTCTGTTTTGAGAACACTCTTTGATATGGATGATTTGAATATATTATTTATCGGTAACACCAATTCTGGTAAGACAACCTTTTTGTATTCGATTATTCGCGAATACTATGGACTGGGCAAACACGATACCATATCTGAATCCAACATCTTGTTCATTAATAATCTGAAAGAGCAGGGGATACAATTTTTCCGCAACGAAATGAAAACCTTCTGTCGATCAAGAAGCAATATTTTTGGTAAAAAGAAATTGATTATTGTGGATGATATGGACACCATCAATGAACAGAGTCAACAGGTGTTTCGAAACTACATCGATAAATACAAGAACAATATTAATTTCATTGCGGTTTGCAGTAACATACAAAAAATAATTGAGAGTATTCAATCGCGCGTGCATATTCTACATATTCCGCTGTTAACTGTACCGAAAATCCAGGATATTATGGAAAATATCATTCAGTGTGAAAACATTCGAATCGACGAAGAATCGAAAAATCATCTGTTGTCGATATCCAATAATTCGATCCGTAATGTCATCAATAATTTAGAAAAAATTTACATATTGGGGGACAAGATTAACCTGCAATTATGTAAGAAATTGTGTTCGAACATTTCTTTTCAACAGTTTGAAGAATTTATATCCGTTTTTTCTCGGGGTCTGGATTCGTCGATAGAACTACAGTGTGCTATTAAAATACTGTATAAAATTCACGACTTTGGTTATTCGGTCATTGACATTTTAGATTATTTTTTTACCTTTGTCAAAATGACCAAATTGTTGACCGAAGAACAAAAATACAAGATCATTCCGATCATTTGCAAATACATTACTATTTTTCACAATATTCACGAAGATTCGATTGAATTGGCCCTCTTTACAAACGACATCCGTACGATTATACATGAATGAAAAGATATAAAAATTGATTCATAAATAGAAGTATATTTTCAATGCATCACACTAAAGAAATGGAGCAAAATAGCGAAATGTCCGAGATTATCTACAACATTCGTAACCGTAAAACCCTACAGAATATTCTTATTAGCGAGAAAAATGTTGACACAATTGTGTTTCAAATTTTGCAGGAGTTTCAAAAGCGCGCCGAGGTTGGTTATACCAAATATGGTACAGATTTGGATCGTGACGATTTGAGCTTTCTTGAATGGATTCAACACGCCAAAGAGGAACATATGGACGCCATTCTGTATTTAGAAAAAATTCGTCAGGAAGAAATGAGACGCATTGAGCGCACTACCCAAAAAATGAAGGATATGTCCAATGCGATTGATTTTGCATACTTTGCGATTGTTGCTTTGGGTTCTTGTTCATTGATGTTTGTTGTGAAAACTGCAGTGTTGCGTCTATTTAATATGTAAAATCACCTATAAAAAATAGAAGGTAATTGTGTAATTTATAACATTATTTTTTAATTGGTTATAGTATGACAAATAAACAACTATTTCGTAAACCGTTACCCAATAATATTATTTTTGATTTATTAGATAGTATTTGCCTCAAAAAGGAAAAACATTATATCATTGATATCAATTCTTTCAAAAAAATGGTTTTTCATCAGTTACATGTGACATTTTTTGAAACATTGAAAGACTATTACCACGCTTCAAAACAATTTTATATTACGCGCGATTTGACCTACAATTCTTTTACAAATATCATTCGTCAAATATGCAAAGCCAACAATATCATGTTTTCTTCCAATATTCGGTATAGTGAATCCAATTACAACATTGAATATTATATTTATTTTTGAACCGGGCCGTTAACCTTATATAAATAAAATGTATATTATATATATTATGTTTGAATCCAAAAATGTCTATCATTATTTATTTGCTTTTAGTCTAATTCTCGTTGCGAATTATGCCGTAATGAAATGGAAGAATACATTTCAAGGTGCTGACGACGAAGAAGCGAAGTTGATCAAAAAATACCTTTTGAATGATTCGCCCTTGCATGGTCTTAACAAGCCGAAAATTTGGATTCATACCAAATATGAAATAAATGCGAGAGTGTGGAAGGACTTCATGTCGCGTAATACGGACAATTTGAACATGCCTTATGTTCATTACACCATACAGTCGGTCATCAATCACAACAATGACGATTTCCACATTTGTTTAATAGACGATAATACTTTTGCAAAACTTATTCCGGACTGGGACATTGACATGTCCAGAATGACCGATCCGCAAAAAACTTATTTTAGAGAACTGGGTCTTTTGAACATCATCTATTTGTACGGCGGAATGGTCATACCCGATTCCTTTTTGTGTATGGAAAATTTAAAGAGTTTCTACGATATTGGTATCAACGGTAAGAAACCCTTTGTTGCCGAATCTGTGAATCGTACCTGCAACTACGCAGATCAAAAACACAAGATGTTGTTCGTTCCCGACATGTATTTTGTGGGGGCTCTTAAAAACGACAGCACGATTGAAGAATTTATTCAGTTTTTGAAAAAGAAAAACGCCAAGTTCGATATGACGGAAGAAAACCGATTTTTAGGCACGAATTCGCAGTGGTGCATGAGTGCGATTGAATTGGGAAAAATGAATTTGATCATGGGGCAACAGATCGGAATCAAGACCACCAAACGCAAGACCATACTCGTGGAGGAACTTTTTGAGGAGAAATTCTTGGAATTGGATCGTTCCTGTATCGGTATTTACATTCCCGAAGACGAAATTTTGCGTCGTCCCAAATATCAGTGGTTTGCCTATTTATCCAAGGAAGATATTTTGAAGACCAACGCTGTGTTGGTCAAGTATTTGAAAGCGTCCATGGTGGATGCCAACAGTATTTATCGTGATACAACGGTTCGTAGCACGGTAACACTCTAAGGTAATTATGTGAATTATTACACATAATTACTCCAATTTTTTGATTTTTTCGAGGTTGGTCTCTTTGGCAATGTTTTTGATGATTTTCGGATAAAATTCTTCGCGTTTTGTGCCGGCCATAGAGGTCTGTTGCATTATCATGGATTTTTCGCCCAGTTCCGTTTCCATATCATTGTATTCCGGGTTGTTCTCACGCCATTCGGATAATTTACACATGTTTTTACGAGTGATTTCTTGGATGCCCTTTTGTAAAACTTCTTTGCTCGCATCTTTTTCCCACTGATCTTCGTCTTTCACATAAATGGTTTCTCGTTTGATGTCGGTGCAATGAATCGGACGATTCGTAAGTTCCAACTGCTTCAGATTGTCTATTATGATTTTAGTGATACCGCCTACAAATCCCATTTTGGCATTGTTCTCCAAATCGTCGTCCGTTACATGGATATTATCGATAAAGTCGGTAAAATTAATGGCGTTCTTACAGGTCTCATTCAAGAAAATATTCAAATTGAACTGGTTGTTGGTGGTATTGTTGTGGTTATTATTAATAATCGAAGGAGTGATGAGAGTGGTCTGGGATATTTCTACCATTTTGTTCAACAGGATATTGTTCTCCTTTTGCAATTCCATCACTTGGTTCTGTTGTTCAATGAGTAGGGTTTTGAATTCTTGGTTTTCTTTGATGATGTCCATTATCAAAGAAACATTGTTCTCCTTTTTTTTGAATTCGTCCATGCTCTCTATATTTTGATTTTTTTCAGAATTTATGTAGACAGAACAGGTTTTCCTGTGTTTATACAGTCCCTGTTGATACTTGTATGTTTTACCGCAAAGGCATTTTACCTCAGAGCCGGTGTCGCTACATTTGTCGCCACTTTTGCTACTTTTTGTATCCATCGTGTGTTTTGCAGACAAACAATGTTTTTCATAATTATATTTTTTACTCGTATGATAATCACAGGTTGAACAACTGAAAATAGGTTCTATTTTTTTGCCACTTTTTGTATCCATCAAATGTTTTGCAGTCGAACAATGTTTGTCGTAATTACTTTTTTTGCTCGTATAATAGTCACATTCTACACAGTGAAAACACAGCTCTATTTTTTTGCCACTTTTTTTATCCATTATTATCCTAAATTGGATACAGAAAAAATAGCAACGAAGGTAGCGCACATAAAATTTCAAAAATTTTTATGCAGTCATACTAAAAATATAATTCTCCATTTTACTGCATTATGCTCACAAACCACTTTTTTAAAAAGTCCCGGAAAAAAGTTCCCCAAGAAAATCGAAAATGGACATTTTTAAAATGTCCAAAATGAAAATTTTCAGAATACTTTTCCAACAACTTTTTCACTAATTTGTCTTTTTACCCAATATTGTCTCTTTTGCCAACTTTTTTATTATTTTCGGGTAGAATTCGCTGCGCTTACCGCCGGCCATCAAATTCTGCTGTAGTACGATGGATTTTTCTCCCAGTTCCGTTTCCATATCATTGTATTCCGGGTTGTTCTCACGCCATTCTGAGAGTTGACACATGTTTTTTCTGGTTATTTCTTGGATGCCCTTTTGAATGATATCTTTACTGCCGTCTTTCTCCCACTGATCTTCATCTTTGACATAGATGGTCTCTCGTTTGGCATCCGTACAGTGAATCGGTCGTTCAATCAATTCCAACTGTTTCAAGTTGTCCATAATGATCTTGGTAACACCTTCCACGAAGCCCATTTTGGCGTTGTTCTCCAGGTCATTGTCGGTGACCTGAATATTATCAATGAAGTCCGTAAAATTGATGGCGTTCTTACAGGTCTCATTCAAGAAAATATTCAAATTAAACTGATTGTGCATAGTATTATTGTTGATCGTAGAAGGTAGGGTCTGTTGGTGTTGAGTAATTTCCACCATTTTATTCATGATAGTTGCGTTCTCCTTCTGAAGTTCAAATAACTGTTTTTGCTGCACTTCAGCATGTTTACATTGCTCCAATAAAAGGTTTTTGAATTCTTGGTTCTCTTTGAAGAGCTCCATGATAAAAGTATTGTTGGCAATTTTTTCGTTGGTTTTAGACTCGACCGGTACTGCTTCAACTGGGTCAACATCGACACAACATGGTCGCGTGATACATTTTTTACTATGTGCCCACAATCCAGGTCGTGATTGATATTGTTTGTTGCAAAATGAGCACACTAATGGAGTGGCTAGTTTGGCTGGTTTTTTGTTAGAAGATGTTAGATAATGATGTTTTGCAGTCATTAAGTGTGCATTATAATTACCTTTCTTACTCGTAGTATAGTCACACACTAAACATTCAAAAAAATCCGGCTTTTTTTGGCTAGTTTTTGTTAGCATTTTTGTTAGAATATGCTAACATAAAAAAAGCTCTCTAAATATTTTTACAAAAATACTTAAAAAAAATATGCAGTCATACTAAAAATATAATTCTCCATTTTACTGCATTATGCTCACAAACCACTTTTTCAAAAAGTCCCGGAAAAAAGTCCCCCAAGAAAATCGAAAATGGACATTTTTAAAATGTCCAAAATGAAAATTTTCAGAATACTTTTCCAACAACTTTTTAAGGGGGTCCAGGACGGCCTTACTGAATAACCGATTTTATTACATTGTTTATATAGGATGTTACCAAGTAAGCAGTGAGTTTGATTATTTACTGTATAAATAATCAATTAATTAGGACGGACGAGGCCGTGGACCGGAAGTTTATTTCTTGGAGCTCTTGTTGCGCTTGGCCGTCTTGCGAACGAAGCCGAACTTGCCCTTCTTGGCGAAGAAGCCTGCCTTCTCTAAACGACGCTCCTTCTTGGCCGTGGCGTGTTTCTTCGCGGAAACAATGCGTCCGTGCTTGTTTTTCATCAAATCATCCTTGACCAAGTTACCGGAGGTCTTGAATGCGTTGCCGTTGAACACCTGCGCGCGAGAACCAAACAATTCACGATATTGGTGGCCGTGGATTTTGTACATGCCATTTTCTTGACGAACGGGTCTTTTCATTGTTGTATATATTAATTAGCTAGAAAAAAATCAAATGGCAATGTTGCTAAAATTTTTGTTGTGAATCAGACACTCCCTAGAAGGCACTTATATTGGCCCTGTAAATTTTATTTGTACTGGCTTTTTCCATTAAATACAAATGTTGGCCATCTCTAGACAATGCCATACCGTAAATATCAATAATATCTGTAGTTAATATGTACCAAGATGTCCCGTTATTTTTAGAATAATATACGGTACTATTAGAACATGCCCATAGGCGGGTTCCCGACGAATTATACGCAATGTGTAAAAATGCCCCAGGCAATGTAATAGCACCCCCGTATGTACTTCCAGAATCCGAAGAATAGTACCCGTACATGGGGAGAGTGGGATTCAAAAAATCTTGATTGGGATCTGGGAGTCCATTATTCAATTGATGATACACATTGTTCACGGCAATCATAAATACATTCGCGTTGTCGTCGGAAGTTATTTTGAAAGGCCGACTGTTGGAATCCGGTGGCGAACTCGGAATTTCATTGTTCGGCGGACTTGAGGTTTGATTGGTCGGTAGCTTGGTTTGATTTATTTTTAAAAATAATCCAGGGAAGCTGTTATAAGCCGAATTGAAATTGACTACCGAAATGACATCAAATGTGTTTGGATTCATTGTACACGAGATGCGGTCACTTATGCTGCCAGCTGGTTTCCAAGTCGCACCATAATCGTTGGAATAATAATCGTACCATCCACCGTTACCCGTTCCGGGACCAGTACCGCTCCCGGTACCATATCCATCTCCACTACCGCCACCACCTGCAAACATGTACTGTCCCGAAGGTGATATGCATGTACATTGCGACCATCTTAGATTACTGACACTGATACCGGGGTTAGCAGTATACAAAAACTGGTTCCAGGTCGTACCATAGGTGTTGGAATAATAAACCCCAATAGAACTACTCGATCTTCCGTTAGTAACGGCAAATTGATACTGACCTGTGTAGCTTACCGATATAGAGTGCATGAAAAAAGTATCGGCCGTGTTGTAATGAACATTAGCTTGGACGACCGGTTGAAATGTCACACCATAATTACTGGATACATAAATACCACAGATGTTGTTTGAGGGGATATCACTATTACTAACAATGGTAACATATTGGCCGTTATAACTGCAGGCAATATGTTCGCCCGGTATTTGTGAACCCCCGTTATCTGGAAACGAAAAATTCGTGGTCAAAGTGTTAATCCAAATCAGCGATTTAAAATGTGAGGTGGTATTTTCAACTACAGGTGGGGCCGGTGGTGGTTGTGCGATACAAATGCTGTTTTTCGGCATACGCTGAACTTGCGAATAGCGCATGGCCTTCGAAATCTGTGTAACAAGAGCACCCGAATCAAATCGTTTGTTGCCTTTTTGGGTAAATGCTGCCTCCATGCAGGTTAATTTGTTGTTTTGCACACAAAATGGAATGGGTTGGATCACCACGGGGAGTTTGGGAATAGATATAAAGGTGAAATTGAAATCGTCGGGTAAGTCGACCCATTCGCCCAAAGAATTGCGGTAGGCAATTCGTTGCGTTGGCGTATCGTAATACAAATTCCACGCTGTACCTTGATAGGTATTTGCTAAAAATGGGAATGTAGTGATGGTTGTCCCATTGTAACTAAAATTATTATTCGAAAAAATGTTGTCGGCATTGAAAATGTTTGTTCCAGATGCCAATATATTGACCCCATAACTGAAATCCTTATAAAATGCTGTGATGGTTGTACTGTTTACAACAATGTACCCACGAAAAATCGTGCCATTAATACTGCGTTGGGTTATATCAATAGAATAATATAAAGAAGTCATTGTTTCGTATATGTAATAAATATAGATTTGGTAATGTCCGAAAATTGATTTTTTAAAACAAATTAAACATATACTCACAATTATTCTATTCGATTGTAATCATGGCAAACCTCGCGCAACAATACCAACGCAAGACCGATCGTGAGCATATCTTGGACAATCCGGATACCTACATCGGTTCGGTCGAGAATGTGGATGCGAATATGTGGGTTTGGAATGAGGAGACCAAAAAAATTCAGTTGAAGGAGATCGAGTACATCCCCGGGCTCTACAAACTGTTTGACGAGGGAATTGTGAACTGTCGTGACCATGTGATTCGCATGATCCAGTCCAGCGCACTTGATAAAAAATTCGTCACTTCCATTGAAGTCGGCATCACAGTCGACGGTACCATCACCATGTACAACGACGGTAACGGTATCGATGTGGCCAAGCATCCCGAATACGATATGTGGATCCCGGAGATGATTTTCGGTCACTTGCGCACTTCCACCAACTACAACAAGGACGAAGAGCGTATTGTCGGTGGCAAAAACGGATTCGGGTTCAAGCTAGTCTTGATTTGGTCGACTCACGGCTATGTGGAGACGGTGGACCATGTGCGTGGCCTGAAGTACACACAGGAGTTCAAGTCCAACCTTTCCGAGCTGTGTCCGCCCAAGATTACCAAGGTCAAGTCTACCAAGCCTTACACCAAGGTAGTGTTCAAGCCCGACTATGCGCGCTTCGGACTCCCAGGGGGCTTGACCGAGGACATGTTGAACCTCCTCAAAAAGCGCACCTACGATATTGCGGCGGTCACTGACCACTCGGTCAAGAAGATCAAGGTTTGCATCAATGAGGAGGTCGTGCCAGTAAAGAATTTCCAGCAGTATGTGGATCTCTACATTGGTACCAAGGACCAAGAGTCGGGGCATCGCGTGTACGAGGCGCCCTCGGAACGCTGGGAGTATGCGGTGTCGCTGTCGCCCACTCACGAATTTGTGCAGGTTTCGTTTGTCAACGGCATTTGCACTTTCAAGGGTGGCAAGCATGTGGACTATCTGATGGGACAGATTACGCGCAAATTGGTCGCCTACATTGAAAAGAAAAAGAAGATTGTGGTGAATGCGAATGCGATCAAGGAGCAGCTGATGATTTTCATTCGTTGCGACATCACGAATCCGGCTTTCGACAGCCAGACCAAGGACTACATGAACACGCCTTCCAACAAGTTTGGGTCCACCTGCACGGTAAGCGACAGTTTCATCGAGAAGTTGGCGAAGATGGGTGTCATGGACATGGCCTGTTCGCTGACCGAGGCCAAGGAAAACAGGTTGGCCAAGAAGACTGACGGTTCCAAGACCAAGACGATTCGTGGGATTGCCAACTTCATCGACGCCAATTTCAGTGGCACGGAGCGTTCCAAGGATTGTGTGTTGGTCCTGTGTGAGGGGCTGTCGGCCCTTTCCGGTATTGTCTCGGGCCTGTCGAGCGAGGACCGCAACACCATCGGTATTTATCCGCTCAAGGGTAAGCTGTTGAATGTGCGCGGCGAGGCCACCAAAAAGATTGCGGAAAACAAGGAGATTGCGGACATTAAGAAAATTCTGGGTCTGGAAACCGGGAAAGAGTACAAGACGATGGACGACATTCACCGTCATTTGCGCTACGGCAAGATCATGTTCTTGACCGACGCAGATTTGGACGGTTCGCACATCAAGGGTCTGTGCATCAACGCTTTCCACAGTGAGTGGGCTTCCCTCTCGAAGATTCCGGGATTTCTGTCGTTCATGAACACGCCTATTTTGCGGGCCAAGAAGGGCTCCCAGACGCTGTTCTTCTACAACGACGGAGAATACCATACCTGGAAGGAATCGCTGCCCCCGTCCAGCAGCAGCAGCACCAGTGGTTGGACCATCAAATATTTCAAGGGTTTGGGCACTTCGACCGCGGTCGAATTCAAGGAATACTTTGCCAACAAAAAGGTGGTGGATTTCATTCACACGGGTCCCCAGAGCGACGACACCATCGACAAGGTCTTCAACAAGAAACGCGCGGACGATCGCAAGACCTGGTTGGAGCACTACGACAAAACGGCTTTCCTCGATACCGGCAAGAAGAATGCCAACTACGAGGAGTTTGTGGATCGTGAACTGATTCATTTCAGCACTTACGACTGTGCTCGCTCGATTCCCAACATGGTGGACGGCCTCAAGACTTCGCTGCGTAAGATTCTGTTTTGCGCCTTCAAGCGCAACCTGACTTCGGAAATCAAGGTCGCCCAGTTTTCGGGGTATGTCAGTGAGAATTCGAGTTACCACCACGGCGAGGCATCGCTCAATGGCGCCATCGTGAACATGGCCCAGAATTTCGTGGGATCGAACAACATCAATCTGTTGGAACCCAACGGCCAGATGGGAACTCGGCTTCACATGGGTCAGGACAGTGCCAGTGAAAGATACATTTTCACCATGTTGAACCCGCTCACGCGGCACATCTTCCCGGAGCTCGACCTGCCCATTTTGAACTACTTGAATGACGACGGTACGATGGTGGAGCCGGACTACTATGTGCCGATCATCCCCTTCTGCTTGGTGAACGGGATCTCGGGAATTGGTACGGGATTCTCTTCCAATATTCCGGCTTTCAATCCCAAGACGATCATTCATTACTTGAAGGCTAAGTTGACGAACCAGGCATATCCGGACGAATTCATCCCGTACTACGAGGGATTCACGGGGAAAATCACGGCCCTCAGTACCAACAAATTCCTCATCAAGGGGGTGTACCAAAAGATCGCGGAAGACAAGATTCGTGTGACGGACTTGCCCGTGGGCCAAGGGACAATGCCCTACATCACCTTCTTGGAAACTCTCATGGATGGCAATGCCGTTGACAAGTCGGGGAAAAAGATTCCGGCTTCCATTCGCGATTTTACTTCGGTCAGTACCGATACTTTGGTCGACATCACGGTCGTCTTTCCCAAGGGCAAGATTCCGGAGTTGGAGGCCAAGGTCGACGAGCAGGGGGTGAACGGTCTGGAGAAGCTGTTGAAGCTGTCCACCACCATCAGCACGACCAACATGCACATGTTCGATTCCAACTGTAGGCTTCATAAATACACCGATGTGCCGGAAATCATCGACGCCTTCTATCCCATTCGTATGGTAACCTACCAAAAACGCAAGGATTATTTGGTGGACGCACTCCAGAAGAAGTTGGTGAAGTTGTCGAATCGTGTCCGGTACATTCAAGAGACACTGTCGGGCGTCGTGGACTTGCGTAAGAAAACCGCTCAACAGGTGACAGACCTGTTGACCGCTCGGAAATTTGACCGCATCGAAGGCGATTTCAAGTACTTGATCAAGATGGCGATGGACTCGGTGACTGAAGAACACATTGCGCATATTACGGAGGAGTGTCGCAAGGCGGAGCAGGAGTTGGCGACCCTTCAAGCCACGACCTTGGAGCAGATGTGGTTGACGGAACTCCAGGTCTTGGAGGAGCAGTACGACATTTACAAGAAGAAGCGCGAGGCGATTCAGGCCGGTTCGGCCGCCCCAAAGACTGCTGCAGCCAAGGTGAAGGTCAAGATGGTGCGTAAGTAATCATCGGTCTAGAAGCTACTCAAAAAAACGGGAACATGGTAAAATAAAAACAACAGCGAAATGATATTCACATCTTTTGAATATTTTTTCATGTACTGTGCGATAAGGATGGAGGAACTGATCAAAATGGCGTCTGCCAAGTACACTACCGCTCCGTGTTCCTTGATGTAATCGCGCGTACCGTCAAGTATACCGTATTTTCCGGGCTTCGTGCTAAAAGCTAACCAGGTGAGTAAAATATCGTGTATGAATTGCACGATTACCGCTAAAAGAATGAATTTGGCCAAGGAAAATTTGGCGAAGATGTAAGGGTAAACGAAAAAGGCGATAGCTAAACATATGACAAAAATGGTGATATCCATTAAGAAGGCCAACAGTCCTAATTTCTTGTACCAATTATTCAACGATTTGGAAGGGATCCATCCAAATGCGGCGAGACCCATGAGTACCACGATCATGGTCAATATTCCGTTCAAGTGTTCCAGAAAATCTTTCATTCTATATCATATTATAACATAAAAATAACATAAACACATGACTATAAATATACTGTAAACCTTTGCAACCTTCGCTTGCCGACCCCTCTTTGAGGGCGCCTGATACAATTCATTTACGAGTAACCGGGCCCTTGAACACTGAACCGGACGCCCTTCGGGGGTGTCTGTCAACGAGCTCCTCTTGTACCCTTCCATTGATTTCCGTTACATGCCAGCAGAGGGGCATCCGTTGAAATTGCTGATGCCATCCCAGAGAATGCCGTTGCGATTCGCCCAGTAGTGTTTAGAGCATGTGGCACCGGCCCCATTTGATCCCCATTTGGGATCATGAAAATCGATGTAACTACCGTTGGAATCGGAACCAATTCCCGCCGCCGTCTTGCTGTCAAATGATCCCATGTTTACTCCATTTTTACCGGGAATATAACAAACACGGTTACCGTTGGGTCCCGTGCCCAGTGTCCAATAATTAGGGCAATCTAACGCCGAGGGGGGAAACACGGTATTGTTAGTCGTCTGATAGATCATGACACCAACAGTGATTAAAATAATGATTAAAATAACGATAGCAATTCCAATAACGGTAGTATAAAAAAAATCCATTCGGTTTATATATTTACTAAATATTTTTGTATTCATACCTTTGATAATTTACGCCCGGATTATTTGTTATTTTGTAGATATGTATATATTATATACTTATATACTTGTAATGCCCTTTTTAGGTAAGGTATCCACTGTAGTATCTATGAGTCAAGCGTTAACTATACCACTCGCACCAATCTTGACCTTTGCATCGGCCACCACCAATTCAATTACCTTTTCTTTTCCGCAACAAAATGCAAGTGTCACATATACTGCGGCGGTTAACACGGATGATGCTAGTAATACTTCGATAACGACATTCAATACTTCCGGCTCACCCTCTTCCTATACAATTGGTAATTTACCAAAGGGAAATCAGGGATACAAGATCGTAATAACTGCTACCAATCGAATCGGCAGTACATCATCTTCACCTTTGCGCTCGGTAACTGTACCGTATCCAACGAATTTTACCAGTTTTACCGTACCATCTGCGACAGATGGTACGCATCCGGGAAATAATTGGATGCAACTAAATTATACGGATCCTACAACCAACGGCGGTTCAATTACCCAGTACAAGGTTACAACCGTAAACACAACCGCTTCACCGAATGTGACCACCAATCCAATAGTAACAGGATCGCCATTTTATGTAGGAAGTTTGACCAGTAATGCGTTGTATAACTTTACTATTGTTACAACTTATTCATTTACGAATGCAAGTGGTACGACAACAACACAAACAACCACGGGTGGTACATACGGTAAATGGACACTACCTGATGCTCCTTCCGTAACTGGTACAGCAAATAGTGGACCAACTAGTATGTTGGTCTATTTCAATACGGTTTCTGGTCCAGCTAGCTCGACCAATTATGTTGGTTTCTATAATGGTAATCAGAGTAGTATTAAGCGAGCTGTTTCACCGGTAGATGTCTACGGTCTTGGTGGGGGTGGTACCTATAGTTTTACAGTTGTTGCGGTAAATTCGAGTGGAAACTCGGCACAGTCCAATTCGACGAATGCAACTACAAATAGTGGTTATACAAATGGTTTCAACCAACTCATGTATTATTTTAATTTTGAACAAAGTACCACAGATATTACTGCGAATAATAATTCACAGACAGTTACAAATAATACTGGCTGGACGCCGAATGGTAGCATAGGATTTCCAGGCAGTCCTTATAATAATTGTACTGTAAGTACCTCCGGGGGAGTGCGCGGAAATTATTTGAGTTTTGCAAACGGGCCTTCCTTTACGATCGCCTTTAGTGGAGTTTTAAGCATGAGTGAGGGATTTACTATTTGTTTTTGGTTTAATATTCCTTCCTGTCCATATAGACAACCGGTATT
>Ga0114960_10001139_pt1 | contig 21591 bp, 17 predicted proteins | sample C_130625_MF_Meta_FD_92637 | JGI IMG/M metagenome (GOLD analysis project Ga0114960, IMG submission 92637) | Freshwater microbial communities from Lake Croche, Canada to study carbon cycling - C_130625_MF_MetaG | ecosystem: Environmental > Aquatic > Freshwater > Lake | place: Lake Croche, Canada... | reverse complement strand
TGGTCGACCACGATGGTGCGACCGTCTCCCAGCCCACCCGCAGCACTGTCGCGGCGGCCACGAAGCTTGGGGAAGTGCACGCGCTGGTGCTGGGTGGCGGCGCGGCCGCGGCCGCGGCGGCGGCCATGCCCGGGGTGACCAAGGTTCTGCAGACCGAAGATGCGCTCTACGCCCATGCTCTGGCCGAACCGGTCGCCGCCCTGCTGATCGCGCTGGCGCCGGGCTATTCGCACCTGCTGGCTCCGGCCTCGGCCGCCGGCAAGAACGTGATGCCGCGGGTGGCCGCGCTGCTCGACGTGCAGGTGCTCTCCGACATCGCCGGTGTGGTCGATGCCGATACCTTCGTCCGGCCGATTTATGCCGGCAATGCGCTGGCCACGGTGAAGTCGGCCGATGCGAAGAAGGTCATCACAGTGCGCGCCGCCAGCTTCGACCCGGTTCCCGCCAGCGGCGGTTCGGGGACGATCGAGACCGTCGCCACCGCCGCCGATCCGGGGCTTTCGGCCTTCCTCGGCGCCGAGATCGCCAAGAGCGAGCGGCCGGAGCTGACGGCCGCGAAAATCGTCGTCTCCGGCGGCCGCGCCATGGGCTCGGCCGAAAATTTCGCGATCATCGAGGCGCTGGCCGATCGCCTCGGCGCCGCGGTCGGGGCCAGCCGCGCCGCGGTCGATGCCGGCTATGCGCCGAACGATCATCAGGTGGGCCAGACCGGCAAGATCGTGGCGCCGGAGCTTTACGTTGCTGTCGGCATCTCGGGCGCCATCCAGCACCTCGCTGGCATGAAGGACAGCAAGGTGATCGTGGCGATCAATAAGGATGAGGAAGCGCCGATTTTCTCCGTCGCCGATTACGGGCTGGTCGCCGACCTGTTCAAGGCGCTGCCCGAGCTTGAGACCGAGCTGGCCAAGAAATAAAAGCTTGGTTTGACGAAAGGGGGCCGCCTGACGCAGGACGTTGGGCGGCCTTTTTTATATGGAGCGGAACATGGCGGAGATCGCGACGCTTGGGGTGATTGGGGCAGGCTTGATGGGCAATGGCATCGCCCATGTGGCGGCGCTGGCCGGGGTGCCGGTGACGCTGGTCGATGTGAACCCGGCGGCGCTGGAGAAGGCGCTGCAGACCATCGACAAGAACCTGGAACGCCAGACCACCCGCAAGGTGATCGCCGAGGGCGCCAAGGAAGCCGCGCTGGCCCGCATCGTGACGGCGACCGAGACCCGGGCGTTGGCCGAGTGCGACATGGTCATTGAGGCGGCGACCGAGAACGAGGCGATCAAGGGCAAGATCTTCGCCAGCCTCGTTGGAGTGCTGAAACCCTCGGCCATCCTGGCCTCCAACACCTCCTCCATCCCCATCACCCGGCTTGGCGCCGCCAGCGACCGGCCGGGCCGCTTCATCGGCATGCACTTCTTCAACCCGGTGCCGATGATGAAGCTGGTTGAGGTCATCCGCGGTCTCGCCACCGAGGAGGCAACGGTCGCGGCGGTGACGGCGTTGGCCGAGCGCATGGGCAAGACCGTGGTGCCGGCGGCCGACTACCCGGGCTTCGTCGTCAACCGCATCCTGTGCCCGATGCTGAACGAGGCGATCTTCGCGCTGATGGAGGGCGTGGGCGATGTCCGCGCCATCGATGAGGGCATGAAGCTCGGCGCCAATCATCCGATGGGGCCGCTGGAGCTTTGTGATTTCGTCGGTCTCGATACGCTCTATTCGGTGATGAAGGTGCTGCACGAAGGCCTGGGCGATCCGAAATACCGGCCCTGCCCGCTGCTGGCCAAATATGTCGAAGCCGGCTGGTATGGCCGCAAGACCGGCCGCGGCTTTTACGATTACAGCACCAACCCGCCGACGCCGACCCGCTGATTTTTACCCTCAGGCGCCGGGCGCCGTTCGGCGCCTCGGCGCTGCGCGCCGTTGGTGTGGTTTGCCCTCAGGCGGCCGGCGCCTTACTGCCCGGCGCGGATGCCGGTCGCTGCCGCGACGGACCCCCAGATCGCATCCTCCTCGCGCAGCCGGGCCTGGAATCCCTCTGGCAGGCTGCCCACCGGCTCGAAGCCCCAGTCACGGATTTTTTGTGCCACCTCGGGCCGTCGCACCCCGTCATGGATGGCGCGGCCGAGCTTGGCCACGATCTCCGGCGGCGTGCCCACCGGCAGGAAGAAGCCCTGCCAGATCAGCGGCTGAAAATCCCGGTAGCCGAGCTCGATGAAGCTTGGCACCTGCGGCAGGGCTGCCAGCCGGCCCGGCCCGGTCGTCGCCAGGATGCGCAGCCGGCCGGTGTGCAGCTGGGCGGAGGCGCTCGAGGTATCGATCATCACGCAGCACAGATGCCCGCCCAGGATATTGGTCAGCAGGCCGGAGCGCATCGGGACATGGGTGATATTCAACCCCGCCTGCCGGGCGAAGAGTTCCGTGAACAGATGTGAGGAGGAACCGTGGCCGTAATTGCCCACCGCCACCCCGTCCGGCCGCGCCTTCGCCCAGGCGACGAATTCGGCCAGCGTCGTGGCCGGCACCAGCTCCGGATTGACCATCAGGATATTGCCCCCGGCATTGAGCTGGCTGAGGCCGACCAGATCGCGCGTCGCCCGATAGGGCGCGGCCGGTTCGATATGCGGCAGGGTGATGATCGCTGATGTGGCCGAGAGGATGGTCATGCCATCCGGTTTGGCCCGCGCCACGGTGGTCACCGCGACGACGCCGCCGCCGGAGGGCATTGGCTCCACCACCACGGTGCGGCCCACCGCCTCGCTGATCAGCTGCGCGACGAGGCGGGAGGGAGCGTCAGTGCCGCCGCCGGCTGAGCCGGTCATCACCATGCGGATCGGCCGATCTGGCAATTCCTCGGCCAACACGGCAGGCGCGGCGAAGCCGGCCAGCACGGCGAGGAGCCAGCGCCCTATGGTGGTCATCGCAGCGTGTCCTCCCCCTGGTCGGCGGCGATTCTACCGCGCCGGGCGCCGCTGGCGAGGGGTGGCCGCCGCAACTGGGCACAGGATCCAGCACTGTCATCGATCAGCATCTCGAATTCGCCGGGCCGCTCGCCTATAAAACAGCCATGGCCAGTACCCACCCACCCCATCCCTCCGAGGCCGAGATCAGCCGGCACCTCCGGCCGCTGCCGGCGCTGATTTTCAGCTCGCGCTGGCTGCAATTGCCGCTCTATCTCGGCCTGATCGGCGCGCAGGGCGTCTACGTGTTTCTGTTCCTCAAGGAACTTTGGCATCTGGTCAGCCACGCGCAGAATTTCAGCGAGCAGGAGATCATGCTCGTCGTGCTCGGGCTGATCGATGTGGTGATGATCTCGAACCTGCTGGTGATGGTGATCGTCGGTGGTTACGAAACCTTCGTCTCCCGCCTTGGCCTGCAGGGCCACCCGGACCAGCCGGAATGGCTGAGCCACGTCAATGCCGGTGTCCTCAAGGTCAAGCTGGCCATGGCGATCATCGGCATCTCCTCGATCCATTTGCTGCGCACCTTCATCGAGGCGAGCCGGATCGGCCGCGAAGGGGCCTCCATCACTGGCGAGGCGGTGATGTGGCAGACAATCATCCACATGCTGTTCGTCGCCTCGGCAGTGGGGATCGCCTTTGTCGATCGGCTGACCCAGACGCGACACTAGAGCATGCTGCGTTCACATGCGTTCACGCACCCTGCTCTAACCGTTGTTGGATCGCGCGATTCAGCGCCTTCGGCGATTCCGCCTCAACGCATCGCGCTCTAACCGCCGCGCGGGCGGCTTTCCGCCCCGCCCCGGCGCATGCGATCCTGGCCCCGGACGGTAGGGGGGCGGGGGCGACATGGCACTGAAGACCGAGGATCTGCGCATCGGCGAAGGTGCGATGGCCTTCGCCGGCAAGACGGTGGCGGTCCACTACACCGGCTGGCTGTTCGATCCGGCCGCCGAGGCGGGCAAGGGCCGGCAATTCGACAGCTCCCGCAGCCGGGACGAGGTCTTCCGCTTCCGGATCGGCGACCGCCAGGTGATCCCGGGCTGGGAACGGGGGGTGGCGGGCATGCGCGTGGGTGGTGAGCGGCGGCTGATCATCCCGCCCGAATTCGCCTATGGCCGCGAAGGCCATGCCGGGGTGATCCCGGCCAATGCGACGCTGGTCTTCGACATCGAATTGCTGGGGGCGGCATGAGCGCGCTGGCGGGCAAGGTCGCGCTGGTCACCGGCGCCAGCCGCGGCATCGGTGCGGCGGTGGCGGTGGCGCTGGGCGCTGCCGGGGCGCGGGTCGCGGTGAACTTCCTGCAGGAGGCGGCGGCGGCCGAACAGGTCGCGCGGGCGATCGGCCAGGCCCTGGCGGTGCAGGCCGATGTCGCCGATGCCAGCACGGTCGCGGCGATGCTGGCGGCGGTGGAGGCCGGGCTGGGGCCGGTCGATATCCTGGTGAACAATGCCGGCATTGCGCTGATCCGCGGCATCGAGGATCTGACCGAGGCGGATTTCGACGCGACCCTGGCGGTGAACCTGAAGGGCGCCTTCCTGTGTACCCAAGCGGTGCTGCCGGGGATGCGGGCGCGTGGCTGGGGGCGGATCGTCAATATCTCTTCCGGCGCGGCGCGCGGCGCGGGCGGCGTCGGGCTGCACTACAATGCCTCCAAGGCGGGGCTTGAGGGGCTGACACGCGGCTATGCAGCGCGGCTGGTCAAGGAGGGCATCACGGTCAATGCCGTCGCACCCTCGCTCATCGAGACCGATATGGTGAAGGGCGGGCTGGCATCGAGCCCGTCGCGCATCCCCCTCGGCCGTTTCGGCACGGCGGAGGAGGTGGCGCAGGTGGTGATGATGCTGGTCGGCAATGCCTATATCACCGGCCAGACCATCCCGCTGTCCGGCGGCATGGCCTTTAACTGAAGCGGCTCAGGCCGTGCGGTCGGTCCCGGAGGAGAGCGCGGCCTGCGCCGCCGCCAGCCGCGCGACCGGCACCCGGTAAGGCGAGCAGGAGACGTAATCCAGCCCCGCGCCCTCGCAGAAATGGATCGAGGCCGGATCGCCGCCATGCTCGCCGCAGATGCCGAGCTTGAGGCCGGGCTTCACGCGGCGCCCCTTCTCGACGGCGATCTGCACCAGCGCGCCGACGCCATCGACATCGATCGAGACGAAGGGGTCCTTCGGCATGATGCCCTTCTCGACATAAAGCGGCAGGAACTTGCCGGCATCGTCGCGCGACAGGCCGAAGGTGGTCTGGGTCAGGTCGTTGGTGCCAAAGGAGAAGAAGTCCGCCACCTCGGCGATGCGGTCGGCGATCAGCGCGGCGCGCGGCAGCTCGATCATGGTGCCGACGTAGTATTCCACGTGATAGCCCGTCTCGGCGAAGACCGCCTCGGCCTGCTGATCCACCTGGGCGCGGGTGATTTCGAGCTCCCGCCGGGTCGCGACCAGGGGGATCATGATCTCCGGCACCGGCGCCTTGCCGGTCTCCTTGGCCACTTCCACCGCGGCTTCGAAAATGGCGCGGGCCTGCATCTCGTAGATCTCCGGGAAGGAGATGCCAAGCCGGCAGCCGCGATGGCCGAGCATCGGATTGGCTTCCGACAGCTCCGCCGCGCGGCGCTGCATGGTCGCCACATCGGTGCCGAGCGAGGTTGCGACCTCGGCGATCTCGGATGCCGTGTGCGGCAGGAATTCGTGGAGCGGTGGGTCGAGCAGGCGGATCGTCACCGGCAGCCCTGCCATGATCAGAAACAGGTCGCGGAAATCCTGCCGCTGGAAGGGCAGCAGCCGGGCCAGCGCCTCCCGCCGGCCCCGCTCGGTCTCGGCCATGATCATCTGGCGCACGGCGCCGATCCGCGCCGGGTCGAAGAACATGTGCTCAGTCCGGCAGAGGCCGATGCCTTCGGCGCCGAACTTCCGCGCCGTCTCGGCATCCAGCGGGGTTTCGGCGTTGGTCCGCACGCGCAGCCGGCGGACCCGGTCGGCCCATTCCATCAGCGTGGCGAAATCGCCCGAGAGCTGGGGTTCGATCATCGCGACCGTGCCGATGAAGATTTCCCCGGTCGCGCCGTCCAGGGTGATGACCTCCCCCGCGCGGACGATCTGGTTGCCGGCCATCAGCGCCTGGTTGGCATAGTCCACGCTGACGCCGCCGGCACCGGCAACGCACGGCCGGCCCATGCCCCGGGCGACCACCGCGGCATGGCTGGTCATGCCGCCGCGGGTCGTCAGCACGCCCTTGGCGGCGTGCATGCCGTGGATATCCTCCGGGCTTGTCTCGATCCTCACCAGGATCACGCTCTCGCCCTTGGCGGCCCGCGCCTCGGCCTCATCGGCGTTGAACACCACGGTGCCGCAGGCGGCGCCGGGGGAGGCGGGCAGACCCCGGGAGAGCGGCGTACGCTTCGCCTTGGGGTCGAGCGTCGGGTGCAGCAACTGGTCGAGCGCGGCCGGGTTCACGCGCTTGATCGCCTCGGTCTCCGTGATCAGCCCCTCGCGCGCCATGTCGACGGCGATCTTCAGGCTGGCCGCGGCGGTGCGCTTGCCGTTGCGCGTTTGCAGCATGTACAGCCGGTTCTGCTGCACGGTGAACTCGATATCCTGCATGTCCGCGTAGTGCTTCTCGAGCGTCGCGCGGACCCGGACGAGGTCCTGGTAGGCGGCGGGCATGGTCTTTTCCATGCTGTTCTCGCCCGGCTTGGCGCGGGCTTCGGCCATGGGCTGGGGCGTGCGGATGCCGGCGACGACATCCTCACCCTGGGCGTTGATCAGGTATTCGCCGTAGAAGACGTCCTCGCCGGTCGAAGGGTCGCGGGTGAAGCAGACGCCGGTCGCGCAATCCTCGCCCATATTGCCGAAGACCATGGCCTGCACGTTTACTGCCGTGCCCCAATTGGCGGGGATGTCGTGCAACCGGCGATAGGTATTGGCCCGCGCGTTCATCCAGCTGCCGAAGACCGCGCCGATCGCCGCCCAAAGCTGGGCGTTGGGGTCCTGCGGAAAGGGCGCGCCGGTCACCTCGGCCACCATTTCCTTGTAGCCGTCCACCACCCGGTGCCAGTCCTGCGCGGTCAGCTGGGTGTCCTCGTGCACGTCCTTATCGAGCTTTACATGCTCGATGATCTCCTCGAAGCGGTGATGATCGACGCCGAGCACGACGCTGCCGAACATCTGGATGAAGCGGCGGTAGCTGTCCCAGGCGAAGCGGGCATCGCCAGAGGCGGCGGCCAGGCCATCGACGGTGGCATCGTTCAGGCCAAGGTTCAGCACGGTGTCCATCATCCCCGGCATGGAGACACGGGCGCCGGAGCGGACCGAGACCAGGAGTGGCTTATGGTGGTCGCCGAACTTCAGGCCGACGGCCTGTCCGATCCCCGTCATGGCCGCGGCCACCGAGGCGATGAGTTCCGCCGGGTATTGCTTGACGTGGTCGGAGTAATAAGTGCAGACCTCGGTCGTGATGGTGAAGCCAGGCGGCACCGGCAGGCCGATCAAGGCCATCTCGGCCAGATTGGCCCCCTTCCCGCCGAGCAGGTTGCGCATCTCCGCCTTGCCCTCGTTATGGCCGGCGCCGAAGCTGTAGACCCATTTGGTCATGCGCGGGGCTTTCCTTGCGCGTTGGAGGGCACGCTCAGCCCTCGATCTTCGAAAAATCTGCAACGGTATCGGTGGTGGCGCAAAGTGCGGCCAATAGGCGGAGTCGGTTGCGGCGCAACTCCGGATCAGGATCGTTTACCACAACCGCCTGGAAGAAATCATCCACCGGCGCACGCAGCGTGGCCAGCATCGCCATGGCAGCCTGGAATTCCTCCGACCCCAGATGCCCAGCGACCGCCTGCGACACCGCCGCCACCGCACCCGCCAAGGTCTGCTCGGCCCCGGGGGAGAGCAGGGCGGGAGCGACCGCGCCCGTATGCGGCCCATCCTTGCGGTTTTCGATCCGCAGAATATTGGCCGCTCGCTTATAGGCCGCCAGCAGATTGGCGCCATCGGCCGTCGCGAGCATGTTTTCGAGAGCGGCGGCCCGGGCGAGCAGCCGGGTGAGGTCGTCATCGGGCGTCGCGCCGAAGACCGCGGCGACGAGATCGTGGCGGGCACCTTCGGTGCGGAGCTGGACGCGGAGGCGGTCGAAGAGGAAGTCGAGGATTTCGTCGCGAACGGCCTCATAAGGACGACCACTCCGAACAACGCCTGTGCTGTCCTGCTCGATACCCGTGGTTTGCTGAAGCTGCGTCCGTAACCCTGATGCCTGGTCGACCAGAACGTCCATCGAACTGGTGCGCGCCGCCTGTACGGCGTGCCATAGGATTTCGCCAAGGCGGATCCGCAGGGAGTTTTCGCGGACAATCCGCATAACGCCCAGTGCACTCCGGCGAAGCGCATAGGGATCGCCCGAGCCGGTTGGCTTTTCATCCTGGTCGAAAAACCCCGCCAACTGATCCAGCTTATCCGCCAGCGCCACCGCCACCGCGACCGGCTCCGTCGGCACCGCATCGCCCGGCCCCATCGGCCGGTAATGCGCGCCGATCGCCTCCGCCACGCGCGGGTCCTCGCCACGCGCCAGCGCGTAGTAGCGGCCCATCACGCCTTGCAACTCCGGGAACTCGCCGACCATGCCGCTCGCCAGATCGGCCTTGGCAAGCTTGGCCGCCCGCGCCGCCAGCCCAGGATCGGCGCCGACTTGCGGGGCGATCAGCGCGGCCAGCTTTTCCAGCCGTGCCACACGTTGCCCCTGGGTGCCGAGCTTGGCGTGGAAGACCACGCTTTCCAGCTTCGGCAGGAATTCCTCCAGGCTCTGCTTCCGATCCTGGTCCCAGAAGAACCGCGCATCCGAAAGCCGCGCCCGCAGCACCCGTTCATTGCCCGCGATGATCGCCGCGCCGCCATCGGCGGGGATAATGTTGCTCACCAGCGCAAAGCGCGCAGCCGCATGCCCATCCGGCGTGCACATCGAAAAATAGCGCTGGTTCACCCGCATGGTGGTGCGCATGACCTCGGGCGGCAGGTCCATGAAGGCGGCATCGATTGAGCCCAGCAGCGGCACCGGCCATTCCACCAGCCCCGCCACTTCTGCCAGCAGGCCACGGTCGGGGACCACCTCCAGCCCCTCGGCGGCGGCCAGCTGGGCGATCCCCGTCTCGATCAGCCGCTCGCGCTCGGCCGGGTCGGCGACGACCCGCCGCTCCCGCAGGCCGGCGATGTAGTCGTCAAGGCCACGCACCGCGAAGGGCGCGGTGCCGGCCATGATCCGGTGCCCCTCGGTCAGGGTCCCGCTGGCCAGCCCGTGCACGGCATCGCCGCCCTCCGCCAGGGCGAAGGGCACCACCGCCCCGTCGAAGACGCAGAGGACGCGCTGCAGCGGCCGCACCCAGGCGAAGCCGGAGGTGCCCCAGCGCATGCTTTTGGGCCAGGGGAAGGCGCGCAGCAGCGGTGGCAACCGCTCGGCGATCAGGGCCGGCGCCTCGATCACCGCCCCGGGGCGGGCGAGTACCCAGAACTGGCCCTCTTCCTGCAAATCGGCGCGGGTCGCGTTGTGCTTGCGCAGAAAGCCCTCCAGCGCCGCGTCGGGCGCGCCGAGGCGCGGGCCGCGTTCTTCCTTACCCGCGGTCTCGGCGCGGGCGGCCATCTCGCCCACGGCCGCGATGCGGCGGGGGCCGAAGAGCGGGCGGGGCGCTGTCGTCATCAGCGGCGCCAGCGCCTTCAGCAACAGCCCACAAAAATCCTCGGCAGCGCGGGCCTGCATGCGCGCGGGGATTTCCTCGGAGAAAAGTTCGATCAGCAGCTCGGGCATGGTCAGGCCGCCGCCTTTTCGCCGGCGATCCAGGCTTCGCAGCAGCCCTTCGCCAGGGTGCGGACCCGGCCGATATAGGCGGCGCGTTCGGTCACGCTGATGGCCCCGCGGGCATCCAGCAGGTTGAAGCGGTGGCTGGCCTTGATGCACTGGTCATAGGCCGGCAGGGCCAGGCCTTCGCGCAGCAGGGCGGCGCATTCCTCCTCGGCGTCCTGGAACTGGCGGAACAGTTTTTCGACGTTGGCATGGCTGAAATTATGGTGGCTGAATTCCACCTCGGCGCGGTGGAAGACCTCACCGTAGGAGACGCCCTGGCCGTTGAAGTCCAGGTCATAGACGTTCTCAACGCCCTGGATGTACATCGCCAGGCGTTCCAGCCCGTAGGTCAGCTCGCAGCTCGGCACCGCGCAGGGGATGCCGCCGACCTGCTGGAAATAGGTGAACTGGGTTACCTCCATGCCGTCGCACCAGACTTCCCAGCCCAAGCCCCAGGCGCCCAGCGTCGGGCTTTCCCAGTCATCCTCCACGAAGCGGATGTCGTGCACGGCGGGATCGAGCCCGATCGCCCGGTAGCTGCCGATGAGCATGCTTTGCGGATCGGCCGGGGACGGCTTCAGGATCACCTGGTACTGGTAGTAATGCTGCAGCCGGTTCGGGTTTTCCCCGTAGCGCCCATCGGCCGGCCGGCGGGAGGGCTGCACATAGGCCGCCTTCCAGGGTTTTGGGCCGAGGGCGCGGAGCGTCGTCGCCGGGTGGAAGGTGCCGGCGCCCACTTCCATGTCGTAGGGCTGCAGGATGAGGCAACCCTGGGCCGCCCAATAGGCGTGCAGGCGCAGGATGAGTTCCTGGAAGGAGGGAGGGCGGGACGACATGGCAGGGTTTTGCCATGTCGGGCGGCGGGAACCTAGAGCACCCGTTCTGGCGGCCCGGCGACGGCGACGGGCCGGCGAGAGCAAGAGATCCGTTCTGATGGAGCACCGCGTGATCCATCAGAACGGAGGCTGCTCTGGCGGGCTTTCGCCTTGCTTCGTCGGACGGGGCGTGATAGACTTTTATTCTTATATCATGCACCGCTCGGTGCCGCCCCGCTCTTTGAAACCCGCATCCGTCCCACCCCCTTTCCCCGCCCCCGGGGCGGAGCGGGGATTTGTCTGAAACTCTGCAAAGCACCGCCGGCCACGGCTTTTCGCCGCCAGGCCCGGCAATGCGTCTGGCGCCTGCCCACCCCACCCCGGGGGCGGGCTGGGGATTTGTCCGAAACCCGGCAAAGCGCCGCCGGCCATGGCTTTCCGTGCCGGGCCCGGCGGCGATCCCGGCCCTGCGCCCCGGCGGATGACCGGCCCGCCCGGCCATGTCATGCTCTCGCCATGGCCCAACCCGTCCCGCCGGCCGGCCCACCGGGGCTGGCCACGTTGGGCTTTGCCGTCGCCGCGGTCGGCCTCGCCACCACCCTGCCGCTGCCGCTCTATGGGGCCTATGCGGCGCAGGGCGGGTATGGCGCCGGGGCGTTGGCCCTGGCTTTTGCCTGCTATGCTGCGACGGTGATCCTCGCGGCGCCCCTCCTCGGGCCGCTGCCGGACCGCATCGGGCGCCGACCCTGCGTCCTGGTCGCCCTGGTGCTGGCCGCCGCTTCCACGCTGCTGCTGAGTCTGGCGCCCGGCATCCCGGCCCTTGCCGTGGCCCGGATGGCGCAGGGCATCGCCATGGGCTGCGTCACCGGCGCTGCCGCGAGCTGGGCGGCCGAGCTCGCGGGCGGCGGCACCGCGGGGGTCGAGCGTGGCGCCCGGGTGATCGCCCGGGCGACCATCGGCGGCTTCGGTGTCGGCGGGTTGCTGACGCTGCTGGCGGTGATCCTTTGGCCGGCGGGGCTGCCGCCGGTGACCTTCCCCGCGCATTTGGCCTTCTGCGCCCTGCTGCTGGCCCTGGTCCGGCGCCTGCCGGAGACCTTGGCCCGCCCGATCGGCGGCGCCTGGTTGCGCCGCCCGGCCTTCCCACCTGGCACCTGGCCCACCACCCTGGCGATCTTCCCGGCCTGGGGCAGCACCGGGACGGTGCTGACCAGCGTGCAGCGGACGCTGGCCGAAGCTGGCCTGCCGCTGGCCGGGCCGGCGGCGGCCTGCGCCATGATGCTGGTCGGCGTGCTGGCGCAACAGGCCGTGCGCGGGGTGCCGCCGCGCCGGGCCGTCCCGCTCGGGCTCGGGCTGCTGGCCCTGGGCCTGGGACTGACCATCTGGGGCACGCTTGCCGCCCGGCTTTGGCCGCTGCTGGCCGGCGGCACGCTGGTCGGCATCGCCACCTATGCCTTCATCTATCCCGGCGGCCTGGCGACGGCGGCGGTCGCGGCGTCCGGTGAGGAGCGATCGCGGGCGGTCGCCGGCTATTTCGTGATCGCCCATCTGGGCTTCAGCGTGGTGCCGCTGGCGGTCGGGCTGGCGGTTGATGCGCTAGGTGTGGCGCCGGCGCTGGCGGGGCTCTGGTGCATGGTCGCGGGCGTCGCGGCGCTGCTCGTCCCGCGCCTGCTGCGGCGCGGCGGGGCTATTTCTCGCAGCGGATGAACAGCGTGCTGCGCTGGGCGATGTCGCCGATATCGGCGGCGCTGCGGTCCGCCCCGGTGCTGGCGGCCAGGCGCGGCGGCGCCCCGGCGCGTTGCAGGAAGGCCAACGCGGCCTCTCCCTTCACCGCGAAATTGACGTTCTGCGCGATATCGCCGGTGCGCTGCGCGACGCGCTGGGCATTGAGCTTGGAGACGACGACGCCGGTCACATGACCCTGCATATCAAGCATGGGCCCGCCGGAATTGCCGGGCTGCACTTCGGCGCTCACCTGAAAATGAATGGGGTTGTCGCCTAGCCCCGCCAGGCCATTGATCTCGCCCCGCGTCAGCTTGGGGTCGGAGGAGAGCAGCCCGGCCAGCGGGAAGCCGAAGACCACCACCCCCTCTCCCCGGCGCACCGCCGGACCCTGGCGGAAGGCCAGCGTCGGGCCGGTGAGACCGGGCACGGAGAGCAGTGCGAGGTCGAGTTGCTGATCGACCCGCGCCGGCGGCACGGCGCCGAGCCAGCGCCCATCCGGCGCCTTCAGCAGCACCCGGTTGCAGCCATCGACGACGTGGTGGTTGGTCAGCACCCGTTCTGGGGCCACCAGGAAGCCGGTGCCGGTGGAGGCGCGGGCATTCGAGTTCGGCCGCTGCTGTTCGACCGCTGGCGCCGCAGCTGGCGCGGCGGGCAGCGGCGCCGGGCGGGCGGCGCTCGCCATGCTCACCTCCCGCTCGGCGCAGATGTCGCGGTCGCGCACCGTGCTCTCCCGCCCATCGGCCAGGACCAGGCGCAGATCGAAGCGGCAGCCGGCGGCCTCCGCCGGCTGGACACGAAACGCGCCGCCGGCGGGCAGGGGGCGTTCTGCGGGCAACAGGCTGCGCCCCCAGTCATTGCTCGCCCCGCGCGGCGTGCGGACCGCATAAAGCCCAACCGCCGGCGAATCGGTGCGGTTGACGACGCGGAAGGGCTCCGCCTCGGCATGGGCCGGGGCAGGGTGCGCCAGCGCAAGGGCCAGCAGCAGGAAGGCGGGTTGAAGCTTCATGGGCCCCCATGTCGGGAGAACATGGCCGCCAGTCAATCATTACCGAGCGAGACGACGGTTTTCGGGCGGGCGATACTGACCTCGACACCCCATCTGGAAGGCGTATGCCCGAAGCACCCTTGCCGGCCACCGCGACCCTTGCCCTGCCGATCGCCGGCATGACCTGCGCCGCCTGCGCCAGCCGAGTGGAGCGCGCCTTGCGCCGGGTTCCCGGCGTGGGCGAGGCACAGGTGAACATCGCCACGGAAACCGCCACGATCACCGGCGGGCCGCCCCTGCCGGCGTTGATCGAGGCGGTCGAGGCTGCCGGCTACCAGGTGCCGCAGGCCGCGCTGGAACTCGGGATTGGCGGCATGACCTGCGCCACCTGCGCGCTGCGGGTCGAACGGGCGCTGCGGGCTGTTCCTGGGGTGCTGTCGGTTTCGGTCAATCTCGCGGCCGAGACCGCCGCGCTCCGCCTGCTTGTCGGCACGCCCGAAGCGGCGTTGGCCGGCGCCGTGGCGCGGGCCGGCTATCAGGTACGGCAGGCCAGCGAAGCGGCAACCAATGCACCGGCCGAAGCGCTGCGCGAGAAGGCCGATCTGGCGCTTGCCGCGCTGCTGGCGGCGCCTTTCCTCATTGGCATGCTCGGCATGCCTTTCGGCCGCGCCTGGATGCCGGCCCCTTGGCTCCAATTCGCCCTGGCGCTGCCGGTGCAGGTCTGGCTCGGACGGCGGTTCTACCGGGCCGGCTGGTCGGCGCTGCGCGCGGGCACCGGCAATATGGACCTGCTGGTCGCGCTCGGCACCTCGGCCGCCTTCCTGCTCTCGACCTGGATGCTGCTCCGCCATGGCGCAACGGCGGGGCATGGGCATCTGTATTTCGAAGCGAGCGTCACCGTCATCCTGTTCGTCCTGCTGGGGAAATGGCTTGAGGCACGGGCGCGACGGGCGACCGGGGCGGCGATCCGGGCGTTGCTCGACCTGCGGCCACGGACCGCCCGGCGGCTCGATGCCGGGGGCGAGGAGAAGGACGTGCCGGCGATCGCGCTCAGCCTCGGCGACCGCATCGTCGTCCGTCCTGGCGAGCGCATCGCCGCCGATGGCCTCGTCGAAAGCGGCGAGGCTGGCGTCGATGAAAGCGCACTGACCGGCGAGAGCCGGGCGGTCGAGAAAAGCCCCGGGGCGAAGGTCGCGACCGGCACCATCGCCGTCGATGGTCGGCTGGTCATCCAGGTCACCGCGGTGGGCACCGAGACCGTCCTCGCGCGCGTCGCGGCCCTGGTCGCTGCCGCCCAGGCCAGCCGTGCGCCGGTCCAACGGCTGGTCGACCGGGTCAGCACGGTCTTTGTGCCGGTGGTGATCGGCCTCGCCCTGCTGACCGGGCTCGGCTGGTTACTGGCCGGGGCCGGGCTGGAAGCGGCGATCATGCATGCGGTGACGGTGCTGGTCGTCGCCTGCCCCTGCGCCCTCGGCCTTGCCACGCCGGCGGCGATCATGGCCGGTACCGGCGCGGCGGCGCGGGCTGGGATTTTGCTGCGCGACGCCGAGGCGATCGAGCGCGCCGGCGGCATCACGCTGGTTGCCTTCGACAAGACCGGGACACTCACCGAGGGACGGCCGGCGCTGGTCGCGGCGGAGCCCTCGGCGGGCCTCGATCGCGCCGGGCTGCTGCGGCTGGCGGGCGCCTTGCAGCAGGGGAGCGAACATCCGCTGGCGCGCGCCGTGCTGGCCGAGGCCGGGACGGGGCTGCCGCTGGTCGAGGCGTTCCGCGCCCTGCCCGGCCGTGGCGTCGAGGGACGGATCGAAGGCCGCAGCCTTCGCCTGGGGAGCCCAAGGCTTCTGGTCGAGAGCGGCCTCGATCCGGGCCCCCTCGCGGCGGCCGCGACGGCGGCGGCGGCCGGGGGCCGCAGCCTCGCCTGGCTGCTGGAGATGGCGCCGGCGCCCGGCGTGCTCGGGCTGCTCGCCTTCGAGGACCAGGCGAAGCCGGGTGCAGCGGGGGCGATCGCCGCGCTGCGCCGCATGGGCATTCGCCCGGCGGTGCTATCCGGCGATGGCGCGGCGGCGGTGGCGAGCCTTGCCGAGCGACTTGGCATCTCGGAGGTCGCGGCCGAGGTGCTGCCAGCTGATAAGGCGGCGCGCGTGGCTGCGTGGCAGGCCGCCGGGGCGCGCGTTGCGATGGTCGGCGACGGGGTGAACGACGCCCCAGCGCTGGCTGCCGCCGATCTCGGCATCGCCATGGGAACGGGGACGGATGTGGCCATCCAGGCCGCCGCCATCACCCTGTTGCGCGGCGATCCGGCCTTGGTGCCGGCGGCGCTGGAGGCAACGCGGCGGACGCTTGCCAAGATTCGGCAGAACCTGTTCTGGGCCTTCGGCTACAACCTGCTTGGCCTGCCGCTCGCTGCGCTCGGGCTGCTGACGCCGGCGCTGGCCGGCGCGGCGATGGCGCTGTCCTCCGTCTCGGTGCTCGGCAACGCATTGCTGCTTGCTCGCTGGCATCCCACCTCTCCCCCAGCAAAGGAAGCCTGACATGGCCAATGCGGAAATCACCCTGCAGGTGCAGGGCATGCGGTGCGGGCATTGCGAGAAGGCGGTCACCGCGGCGATCAAGGCCCGCGATCCGGCCGCCGAAGTGCGGGTCGATCTGCCGCAAGGCATGGTCCACGCGATAACCCGGCTGCCCCGGGCCGAGCTGGCTGCGGTGATCACCGAGGAAGGCTACCAAGTGGCGGCCTGAGGCGCGACCGGTGCCACGTGGCTTTCGGCTAGAGCGGGATGCGTTCACATGCGTTCACGCAGCCCGCTCTAAAGCAGCGCCGGCAACCGTTGCGCCAGCGCCTCATACTCGGCCGGTTGGTTATAGGCAGCGGCCGAGACCCGCAGCCAAAGGCCGCCCGCAAGCGCATGTACCGGCGTGTCGATGCGCGCAGCCAGCAGCTTTTCGCGGCACGCCATAGCGGCGATGGCCGTGCCCGGCCCGGGCAGGCGGATCGCCGCCATGCTGCCCGCCATCTCCGGCCGGGCCGCGACTTCCGTGCCTAGCCGCGTGGCGAGCAGCGCGCCGGCCGCGCGCGCCATCGCCCGGTTGCGCTCCATCAGCGCTGTCCCGCCCAGCGTCGCATGCACTTCGATCGCTGCCCCGATTGCCAGAAAGGCGGAGGGGTCGCGGGTTCCGGTCCAGTCCAGTTCCGTGACGATCCCTTGGCCGAGACCGTGCGAGATGACATGGGCATGGGTTTGTGCCCGCCGCGCCGGCGCGGTCCAGAGAAAAGCGCATCCCTTCGGGGCCAGCAGCCATTTGTGGCAATTACCGGCATACCAATCGGCGCCGAGCGCGGTCAGGTTGAGCGGCACCTGCCCCGGGGCATGCGCGCCATCGACCAGCACCGGCACGCCGCGTGCCCGACACAGCGCGATCAGCGGGGCGATCGGCAGCACCAGGGCGCTTGGAGAGGTGATGTGGTCGAGGATGGCAAGCCGGGTCCGGGGGGTCAGCGCAGCCTCGAGCGCGGCGATCAGCCCGGCCGTGTCGGGGCGGGGAAAGGGGATCGGCACCTCGATGAGACGCGCCCCGGCGCCGCCGGCGATATGCGCTGCCGCTTTCTGTACCGCGGCATAGCCATGGCTCAGCACCACCACTTCCTCATCCGGGGTGAAGCGGAGGCTGCGCAACACTGCGTTGCAGCCGGCCGTCGCGTTTTCGATGAAACCGAGGCCTTCGGCATCGGCGCCGAGGAAGCCGGCGAGCTGGCTTGCGGCGCTCCGCAGGGCGCCTGGCAGTTCCATCGTCATGAAGCGGGTGGGCTGCGCCTCCAGCCGGTCGCGCCAGCCTTGCTGGGCGGCGATGACGGCCCGTGGAGTCGCGCCAAAGGAGCCATGGTTCAGCGTCAGCCAATCGGGATCGAGGCAAAAGGCGGCGCGGGCGGCGTTTGGATCGAACATCGCCGACCAGGGAAGGCGGTGGTGGGTCGCGGCGCAAGGGGGGATGAATGAGCGCTTTGGCGAGCCTCGCCGGGCTTTTCTTCTTCACCTTCGGTGCGGCCACCCTGTTGCCGCTGCAATCGGAACCGCTGCTGATCGGGCTCCTGCTGGGAAGTTCGATCCCGCCCTGGTTGCTGGTGGCCGTGGCGAGCCTCGGCAATCTGCTGGGCGCAGTGGTGAACTGGTGGCTCGGCCGGCAGGTACACCGGTTCCGCGACCGGCGCTGGTTCCCGGTGGGCCGCGCGACGCTGGCCCGCGTCGAGGGTTGGTATCGCCGTTGGGGGTGCTGGTCGCTGTTGTTGAGCTGGGTACCCCTGCTCGGCGATCCGCTGACCGTCATCGCGGGGGTGCTGCGGGAACCGCTGCCGGTCTTCCTGCTGCTGGTCGGCATCGCCAAGACGCTGCGCTACGTGGCGGTGGCCGCCATCACCCTCGGGCTGTTCGGCTGAGCGCTGCAAGCGGCCGATACCAGCCGGCGCCGATCTGTTCTAAGCTACCGGTCATGTTGGTGGATCGCCAAATCCTGCTCATCGTCTCAGGCAGCATCGCTGCCTACAAGTCGCTGGAGCTTGTTCGCCTGCTACGAAAATCGGGCGCGACGGTGCATGCCGTGCTGACCGCGGGCGGCGCCCGCTTCGTGACCCGGGAGGCGCTGGCCGGCATCACCGGGCAAAGGGTGCATGACGATCTCTGGGCCGCCGAGGCGGAGATCGGTCATATCCGCCTGGCGCGCTTGCCCGATCTGGTGGTGGTGGCGCCAGCCTCAGCGGACCTTATGGCGAAATATGCCCATGGGATGGCCGATGATCTCGCCAGCACGATCCTGCTGGCGACCCGGGCGCCGGTCCTGATCGCCCCGGCGATGAATCCGGCGATGTGGGAGCATCCGGCGACGCGGGCCAATGCGGCGACGCTCGCCGCCCGGGGCGTCGCCTATGTGGGCCCGGCGAGTGGGCCGATGGCCGAGCCCGAGAGCGGCCCTGGCCGGCTGGCAGAGCCGGCCGAGATCATGGTGGTGATCGAGGCGCTGTTGGCGCCGCCAGCACGGCCATTGGCAGGACGGCACGCGCTGGTCACCTCCGGGCCGACGCATGAACCGATTGATCCGGTGCGCTACATCGCCAACCGCAGTAGCGGCAAGCAGGGCCATGCCATCGCTACGGCGCTGGCCGCACTTGGTGCGACGGTCACGCTGGTGGCCGGCCCTGTGGCGCTGCCCGATCCACCCGGGGTGACGACGGTGCATGTCGAGTCGGCGCGGGAGATGCTGGCGGCTTGTGAAGCCGCTTTGCCGGCTGATATCGCGGTGATGGCCGCCGCGGTCGCTGACTGGCGGGTGGCGCATGAGGCGACGCAAAAGCTGAAGAAGGCGGCCGGGGCAGCGGCGCCGACGCTGACGATGGCGCTGAACCCGGACATCCTGGCTGGTATCGCGCAGCATCGCCTGCGGCCGCGTCTGGTGATCGGCTTCGCGGCGGAAACCGAACGGGTCGTCGAGCACGCCATCGCCAAACGACAGCGCAAGGCCTGCGACTGGATCGTTGCGAATGACGTATCCGGCGATGTCATGGGCGGCGATGCGAACCGGGTACAGATCATCACGGCGGATGGGGTAGAGGAATGGCCGAAGATGCCGAAAGGGGAAGTTGCGATGCGGCTTGCGGGTCGCATTGCCGAGGCTTTGGCATGATCGGGCGTGCCTTGCCGCTACTGGTCCTGCTGGCGGGGTGCGGGATGTTCGGGCCGAAGAACACCGATCCGGCGGCAATGGAGCTGACCGCCGAGCAGCGGGAATGCCGCGCCGAAGCGCGCGGTAGCCCGCAATACCGGGCCTTCGACCAGCAATGGAACCCGATGAACAATGTGAACTGGGAACGGGTGATGGCGGAGCGTCAGTCGGTTGAGACGCGGCTTTATCGCGACTGCCTGCGGGCCCGCGGCCTTGCAATGCCTGGCGGCGTCGAAGCGGTGCGGTCGCGCTGAGAGGTGGTCCGCGGCAAGGCGCTCAGCCGCCGCCGGCGGCGATAGCCTCGGGGGTGATGGCAGCAAGCAACGCACCAATCCGCTTGACCAGGGCTGCTTGTTCATAGGGCTTGCTCAGCACCTCAAACGCATGGGTGCTGGAGAAGGCGCCGCGCCCGGCATAGCCCGTGGTCAGCAATACCGGCAGGCCGGGCCGCAACGCGCGGGCGGCTTCGGCTAGGGCGATCCCGTCCAGGCCGCCTGGCATGACGATATCGCTGAACAGGACATCGAATGGGTCACCGCGGCGGATGCGATCGAGCGCCCTCGCGCCATCAGGCATGGCGATCACCTGCAAGCCGGCATCCTCCAGCATCTGGCTGGCAACCTCGCGGACCTCTGGATCGTCCTCGACCAGCATGACCCTTGCCCGGATCGGTGGCGCAAGCCAGCCGGATTCCGCCGGGGCGGCGTGCCGCTGGGGCGTCGGCGCGCCGCTTTCCGGCAGATAGAGCGTGACCCGCGAACCGATGCCGGGCGTGCTCTCCAGCCCCACATGGCCACCGAGCTGACGGACGAAGCCGAAGACCTGCGACAAGCCGAGGCCGGTGCCGCGCCCCGGTGGTTTGGTCGTGAAAAATGGCTCGAAAGCGCGCTCCTTGACTGTGCGGTCCATGCCGAGACCGGTATCCTTGACCGACACGGCGATGAACTGGCCTGGCAGGGCATCAGGGTTGTCTTGCAGCAGAACAGTATCGAGGCGTGCCCGGCGGGTCTCCAGGGTAATCGTCCCGCCCTCAGGCATCGCATGCCGTGCATTGGTCACCAGATTGAGCAGAGCAGTTTCTAACTGCCCCGCATCGGCGCGGCATGGCGGCAGGTCCGGCTCCAGGACGAGAACGAGTGTCTGTCCCTCACCGATTGCACGGCGCATCAGCGGTGCGAAATCCTGCACCAGGGCATTGGCGTCGAGGCTTACCGAATCGAGTTTTTGCCGGCGGGCGAAGGCCAAAAGGCTGCGGTTCAGGCTGGCACTGCGGTTCACCGCCTCTCGCATTGCGCCCAGCAGGCGCCCCGCGCGTGCGTCTATATCGGGGCCAAGATGCCGTTCGAGCAGATGGACCGTCCCCAGAATGGCGGTCAGCAGATTGTTCGAATCATGCGCAAAGCCGCCGGTCAGCCGCCCGAGGGCTTCCATGCGTTGTGCCTGGGCGAGGCCGGATTCCGCTGCCTCGCGTCGCGCTGCCTCGACATGCAAGGCTTTCAGGGTCGTCTGCTCCGATCGCCATCGGCGGCAGGCTAGAAGCGTGGCGAAGCTGAGCCCGCTTGCCGCGGCCAGGCAGATCAGCGCGGTGATAAGCGCATTGTGCCACCAGGTCGCGAAGATCCGATCCAGAGGGATCACCGCCGTGACCAACAGAGGATAGCGACCGATTTGCCGGAAGGCGGCGAGGAATTCCTGCCGCACGCCCAGGCGGACCAGCCTTAGGCCAACGTCCTCGGGGGCGGGGCCGCCGATCGCGTCGGGCAGCAGGGCTTCCGCGAAGGTGCGTAAGCTCTCGATTTCCGCGGGCTGGGCAATGAGAATTTGCCCGTCCGTGCGCATCAAGGCGAATGGCACACGGCCGTCGATCGTCAGGGTCCGCCAGTAGTCAAGAAAATAATCTGGCAGGATCGAGCCCGCGGCGGCCCCTAGGAAGGCGCCATCGGCACTCTCGAGCCGCCGCGCGATGACAAAATTGAGCACTCCGGTCTGTGGCCGGCGCAGCGATGTACCGAAGGAAACCTGCGCGCCGCCCGCCAGCGCCGCGAACCAATCGCGACCGGTGATCCGTACCGGCGAGGCTGGCCAGGCATCGCTCCGCAGCAACACCTCGCCCGTGGCGTCCGCGTATTGCAGCGCCGAGATCTGCGCGAAGCGCTCGTCCATCGCCCGTAGCCAATCATGGGTCACGGCGCCCTGGGCCAAAGTCTCAGTCCAGCCTAGGCCATGGATGCGGTCGGCCATGCGATCGAGCAGGAGTAAATCCGTCTCGATGACGTTGCGGGCATGGTCTTTGGCGACGGCGGATAGCCGCGCCGCGTCCGCATGTGCCTCAGCGAGCAGCCGGCGATGGTCGAGATAGGTCAAGATCGCCAGGAGAGCGAGCGGCACGAGGAGGGATACGACACGCATCGCGCGGAGCGAGGTCGGCAGGCCTGCGCGCCTGCCCAAAAGAGTTGAGAACCACGAAGCTGCCATCCGCCGCTATCCCGTTACGCCGTGCAGAATGTTGGCGGCGAGCGCTGCTCGCAATCATACTTTTGCATCGCTCACGGTATTGCGAACGGCGACGGCTCTTTGCGTTGAGCGGATC
>Ga0114960_10001137_pt1 | contig 21601 bp, 21 predicted proteins | sample C_130625_MF_Meta_FD_92637 | JGI IMG/M metagenome (GOLD analysis project Ga0114960, IMG submission 92637) | Freshwater microbial communities from Lake Croche, Canada to study carbon cycling - C_130625_MF_MetaG | ecosystem: Environmental > Aquatic > Freshwater > Lake | place: Lake Croche, Canada... | reverse complement strand
CACGTGCCGCCGAAGACCACGGCATGTATCCTTTTGCATCCTTTTTGATACTGATCTTGTATGCACACTGGCGATAGAACTTTAATCTCTTCTGAAGCTGTCCCCGTAAACATTCATGAACATCCTCCACATCAAAGATCACCGGATGAAACTTTCTTTCATCTTTTTTCAGACGGAAGATCCGCCCAACCGACTGCTCAATATTGGACTTCGGCGTGACTAGCGCCACAGCCGATAGAGTCTTGATATTCAGACCTTCACTACTCAGAGTAAAGGTTGCCAACACTATCTGTTTCGTAGCCGACAGATCGCGCGCAGACTGCTTCATACCACCAACATAGAAACCCGTATCCGTATATCCGCGTTCCCGAAATGCTGCATCAAACTCTTCCAGATGTCCACGACGATCAGACAAGACCAGTATCTGACGACCCTCTGCCACCAGCGGCACTAACTCTTCCACAATAGCCTGGGTGCGCGGGCCGTATTCTGCCAATTGATTACATAGACGCGGCCGACATACTTTTCCCCGACAATCTGTAGGTTCATCTGCATAAACCGAATCCGCTGAATGAAACCGCAGTACACGGACCTCCACGGTTTCATCCGGTTCGCGGATCCGAATTTGATGACGGATTGGACCCAGATACCACAGAAATACATTCGTTAATCCATCCTGCCGATCCGGTGTTGCAGACAGCCCCAGCATTTTGAGTGTCTGAATTGACATGAGCGCTTTACTGAAATGTTCTGCGCCCAAGTGATGGCATTCATCAAATATGGTAAATCCGTAACCACTGAAGGTGTCCAGTGGCCAGTCCCGTGAACACAGAGTCTGTAGCATACATATCGTGACATCGTAGCGGGCCGGATCCAGCTCCGCTTTAGAACCTTGCAATTTTCCTACCCGAATTCCTGGTACGGTGGCCTCTAATTCTTTGCGCCACTGATCCAGAAAGAATTCCTGATGAACAACCACAAGAAACCGACGTTTGATGGCGACCGCCAGCCAGATACCCATAAAGGTTTTACCGTATCCGCAAGGCACGCTAATAATTCCATTGTCTCCAGCGGCCCGAAACGAATTCACGATCTCTACCTGGTTCGGACGGAGTTGCATCGCAAAGGATAGTGTGGTCGGAAGGGGCAGACCCGGCTGGCGAACGTCTCCGTCGGGTGTGCCACAATTTTCTAGTCCCCAGAACCGTGGAACATACCATCGCGTGGGCGATTCGTAATATATGGGAAAAGGATCCAGACCCTTACTGAATTCGGCAGGTACTGCGGGAGCAACCGTGAGTGCGGCACGGAGTGTCCGCGTTTCAGCAGGAGTTAGTGCGTCTTTACGGATTGCATATCCGCGATGACTCAGTATACGTGTATCCGTCATTTCAGGAGACCATGATTTTGTCAGAAACATTGCTTATACTGACTCTATTTATCTTAGGTCGTCATCTTTCTATACACACAGTAGATGGCGATATCCCGCATAATACGATCAGACGCCGTCGTTGCGGGTCTCTTCCTCCTACTTGTGGCCACACTGATGACGTGGTGGCTGTCAATCCCTGCGTACGAAATGGCTCCGATTTCTCCACCAGGTCAGTATCAATTACATCAGCAGCGTTGGCAGTGGCCAGGTGTAGAAAAGATCGCCACCTATATACCACAATCCGCCACGAATCGTGTGAAATTTTACGATGCACCGCAGCCGAAGGAGTTATGTTGGAAGGGAGTCTGCAACTAAGAAGATGGATCTTTTTTAACGATCCAAGAGAAGATGATCGTGAGCTACATAGCGGCTCTGACCGAATTGCAATTATTGATTTTTTCGGAAACTAGTACGGCGAATATCGCGAATAAGATCCATCAGATGTCACCGCAAACTATCGGCCTGTATGTATGTTCCGCATGTCCGTATTATGATACGTCATTTCACGAACCACTTCTGGATACGGTCATACATCGCTATACATCTGTATTAGTACTTCGTTCTCCAATATCTGCATCCACATATATCAGTGGTGGAAATCGTGATGCTGTACTATGTTTTCGTAGAGCATTCGGTTTGGAATTCTGTTTGGATTTCGGTTTGGATTTCGGTTTGGATTTCGGTTTGGATTTCGGTTTGGATGTTGGGTATCTCTCTGGCCGAAATTCAGCGAATATCTGCAATAGAGGAAAGCAACCCGGTGTTCGGCTGGAGATTACTGACATAATAAGAACAAAAGAAATGGAAAGTAAAATCATAGATTTAATTACATCACGCCTTGCATGCCTGCATTCCCGTTGTATCCACACCCATTCCTCTCAGATTCTGAAGAGTTGATTCCGCATAGCACATTGCGACACCATTGCTGCATCCGAAAATGGTCATACCATCTTTCTCTATATTGAATCGGCCAGAATCTGAAGGACAGGTTGTCATTTCCTGTGCCTTACGGAACTGGCAACTCTTCGGATTGCGAAACCAATTGTCGTCGGCCACAATGTCACAATTCCACGCCGATTCGGCCAAACAGTCGGTTTGTCCTTCATTTGGGAGAGACACGCAACATCTTCCTTTTGCCGTACTGGAACCACTGGGACCTTGTACAAAATTGGGCGCATCTTTCGGGCAGTTCACTTCACCAGAAGTGCGCAACATTTTTCCGCGTATATCCTGACAGTTGGCCGCTGTCAGCGTGGCCGGACCCAATGTGCAGAATGTCGGTTTTTCTGCAGATGGATCGGATGAGATAGGCATGCACGTTTTTTCAATACGATCGGTATCTACATTGATTCGTCCATTACAACAGTAGGATCCACCTTCCCACATATACATTTTGGATCCATTTGGACATTCGGTGATTGAATTAATGGGTGAAACTGCGAATCCCTCCCGAATCCGTGAGACTAACGGCGATCCCCAAATGATCCGTGCGAGTATCAATACGGCCGCAACTAATGCGGCTGCCACAAGTAGACGCATCTTCCCCTAACGATCTATGGCAAAATTAGACAAAGAAGATTGCTATGAATGCCGTGATCGCCGACACCACTAAATAAAATATCAGTTTGATCACGGAGTGTTCTCTGAGCTCTGTAAAACGGAGTGCCCATACGAAATTATAAAACAGCCGATCTGCCAGAAATATCCCCAAATAGGTGACAAACCAAACCAGAAAAAACCAGCCGATCATGAATGGACCATAGATCGTCGGCATGCCCGTGCCTGGTGTATTCGGACCATTGGATGGCCGATATCCCAATAATGTGGCAAGATCTATAGTGCCATCGGATGTATCTACAACATTCCTTCCTTCCCGTATCTGCAATGGCTGGCATTCCAATTCGGTATTCTGCTGTTCCTGCGGCTTTGCAGAATTAGAAGACAGTGGAGCTACTCCAGGCACCGCCATCAATGTCGCTTTCAATAGCCGATCCCGGGGCACACGGTGTGCCGCCTTTACACCCTGTGCCGGCATATTACGTGGATCTGTGGAGAGAGATCCCTCACGGGGTATCCGTTCAAGATCCATCGCCCGAATGTTGGCCGGTGTCATCACGAGGAAGAACTGTCGCTCATCAGTGGAATTACAATTCGCCGCGGGTGCCGGTGCATCGGCTGTGCGTCCCCGTAGATCGGGTCCAAGAAACACGATTGCGCGTGAGCCCGGTGATAGAATAGATGTCAGATTCGGTCTCTGTGCTGCAGGATCGGGTTGAGCGGCTGCGGCAGCAAACCAGTCTGTTCCGGGACCGTTAACCCGATGACTTACGGGAACTACCACTGTCAGAAATCGTTGGGGTGCCGAATTCGTGTGCAGATGAATATGTACTTCTGCAGGATAGACCTCTGTCTGACCTGGAAATATATGGAGACCTGGCATGTGGAATACGACTTCTTCCAGTGAGTAACGTTGCCCACGGAAATCGGCGGCAACTGTGGATGATTCCTCAATATTTACACCGTCGCCCGCTGCAGAAGAGGCAGCAGAAGCAGAAGAAAAGCGGCGTGTTAGAATTTGCAGCGATCCGCTAGCGAATGCCGTCAGATTGAGTGCACATGTCGTACACACTGGTACATCTGCAGGATCCATATTGGATGGCCAGGCCATCGGCGTTTCATCACATGTTAACTTGATATCGCCCATCTCTAACGGCCAGTGTCAAATTAACGTCTTGATACAACCTAGCCAAAAATAGATCGCCGATAGACAGTAGCCTGAAACGCACGTCCCATAGCCGGTACATGAACATTATCTCCGTCTGATAATTCATCGCATCCATTGGTATCGTCGTCACATACGCGGTTTCGTATGCGCACTGTTACTTGGACTGGATTGCTACCGTCGGTCCGTGTATAGTAATTCCATCGGCCGCGTCGGGGGTCTAGTTCACGTCCGTAAAGAGGAAGAATCGTACGCTCGCCTGAATCGCCTGACCCTTCTGCCGTCAGAATACCGACCTGCTGATACGGAGTTGCCGGACCACGGGTTGCTGCAGGAAAGAGACCCGTTGGAAGACCAATTCCGAGTCTACTGACCGGTTCAGGATATATATCAGGACGCACAAGTTGAACGCTAGATGGTTGCTGCTGCTGTTGTGGCTGTACGACAATCACGTGAGGCTTGGATGATTCTGATTGTTGCGACACTGGATTTGTTGTTGCTAGCCTTGACCATATCCATGCTCCACTCATCAGACACACTGCGAGAACTATCGCGAGCCACAGTGTGTTTTTATCTGTACAGATAACACCACGTGGACATTTACGCATTACTCTAATTTGGTACTGGATTTGAATTGTAATCGTTCGTCGTACGAAACTCATTAATACGGTCATTAATCCGCAGTAATGAATTTACATCTGGCCGGATTTTATCTGCCTCATCTATGAGATTCCGTACAGGGAGCAGTACTTTCTCAAAAAAGATATGCGCCAACATGCGATCTTTGGGTTCAAAGAAACTGTTCCATGCGGCAGGGCTGACTCCGCCGAACTGGGCGAAGAATTCTTTCACCTTTATGCCGACAAAGTAATCGCGCAATCGTGCGAACCGATTGGTTGTAAAATCAGAAATGTGATAATCCATATTTACTGGAACGATATATTAACTTTTGGACCGCTGCTCATCCAAATACATCCGCGCAAGTTGACCAGGATCCTTATCCATAACCGACGCAGCATGACCCCAAACGGATGGTTTATCAATACTATCTAACATAGCACGAACCTTCTTCAGAATTAATGCCGGATCTGGTAGATCTTTGAGACCCATTCCATCTGGTAGATCAACGAATGTTTCTGCTCTCTTTTGAGCTAGCCAGGCAATAGAGGCAATAGAGGCAATGGAGGCAATAGAGGCAATGGCAAAGGAGAGCAAAAACAAGAGTCCGACGGTGAATAGTATACGGCGCCACATTCTCTAACAGAATGCGTGTTTATTGACCACCGGTAGATGAATTAAAGAATCCGGTAATCTTACCCATGTCTTTCATCAGCGGTCCGAAGGAGTCCAACATCGTCATCAGAGATTTTTGGGTTGCCAGCAGATCCTGTGTATCCCGCGTCATCGCAGCGATCTGCTCAGGCTTCAGCGCCTTGTATGCATTCAGAAAGGTTGTCCCAGCATCTAGATGGTAGCCCTTATCATCGGACTCGGACGGTAGTTTGTAAGGTTTACCGAGAACAAGTGGCTCCTTACGATCGGTGTGGTCAGGAAGCATAGGTTTCTTGCCTGATCCGTCGGGATTTGTAAAGGGAGCGGCTGTTGCTGTTGTTGCTGTTGTTGCTGTTGTTGCTGTTGCTGCTGCTGCTTCTCCTGCGCCTTCTCCTGCACCTGTTCCAGAGGCTCTGGCGGTGCCATCTGTTGGTGCTGTTACAACTGCTCCTGAATCTGCAAATCCCTCGGACCAGCGCCGTCTCTGCAACAGCACCACTACGGACGCCGCAACCAGAATTGCCAGTGTCAGCTGCTTCGGCAGAGATCCGTAGACAATCAGGCCGAACGCCGCACCCACTGCGACTGCTACGGGAGTTCCCCAGATAAGCGCATACAGAATAGACAATACTAGAAAGACAACGGCATAACTATCGGCAGGACGCAAGAAACGACGTAACCACTTAAGGGCGTCCATGATCTCTACTTTCTAAGGCTACTTTTCAACCACAGATGCAATTGTCTGATATACTAGAAAGATCGCTCCTGCAATAACCGCTTTTACAAGAAGTCCCGCAATACTTATATCGCCAGTTCCTAGATACATCCACGGAGCGTACCGACTGAGAGCCGATGTTACAACAGGGAGACTTAACAGAAATACAATAGATGCTACAATCACGGGCGCTTTCAACTGATTGGATATTGCAGTCTTCCAGTCCAGAACCTTTTTCGGGACCGGTATCGTTGCGCCAGGGACCACTGCCGGGCCATGAAAGGGTGCCATTCCCGGAGCCGCCTGGAGGAACATGGAATGAAAATCCGCCATTGTGGGAGTAGTTCCACCAATCACATTCGCACGGGCGGTGGCGGCATCCATCCGGATATCTCCTGTGCTGACGGATAGTGGAGGTTCATTGATAACTCTCTGGCCGGCAAGAGGAACTTGTACCGGAGGCTGTGCCATCTCTCCTGCGTTCATTTCTGCTAGGATCCGCTTCACACGTTCCTCATCGGCCGACGGCGCGTTACCAGTACCGCCGTTATGCAGATCTTCCAACGAAGTGCTCATCTCTGACATATGATGCACTACGGATTTTTTTTCCTCTGCTGTACGCTTTGGCTTTTGGCTTTTGGCTTTTGGCTTTTGGCTCTGAGGCCTGTTACGCTGTTACGCTGTCACGCTGTTACGCTATCACGCTGTCGCCACACGTTTCACAGTATGCACTAGCTGTGCAGCTTCTGGAGAATCTTTCTTCGGACAGCTCACCACCTCCGTAGAGAACTCCACACATCGCTCTCCCATCTGATATACCTTATGGATCACATCTGCCACCGGTGGCCCGTGCACAACATAGCACTCTGGGCCATTACACAGTGGCCGAAACATCGCAGCGACCCCAAAACCTATCATGAAACTAACGAAAGCGGCTAACCAAGGCACTTCCATGTAACTCCAATAATTCATGTTCACCTTACTTTCTGTATATAAAGTAAGGGCAACGCGATGAAGTTTTTCAACCATTTGCAATTGATGCCACTACTGTTGGGGCTCGGATTCGGTATGTTTTTTGTTTATGTATTGAAACCGTCACCTGTTGTGGTCTACAAATATCCAACAATAGAGAATGCCGGTAAAGTTATATACCAGGATCGCAATGATGTCTGTTTCAAGTATCATGCCGATACGGTAGATTGCGATAAGAATGAGAAGCGAATCACTGCTTTCCCACTACAATAAGGTCTATGCAGAGGCAGAGGCAGAGGCAGAGGCAGAGGCAGAGACAGAGCCATCCATCACATTGATTCCGCGCCGATTCAGCGGGATCTGCGGTACATAGATTCCTTCTATAGTTGGAATCTGCGTTTTGCGTATTCCATAATCTCGTTCAAGATGGAGTAGCCCTTGAGCATTCACATTTTCTAACGCATGACTGTAGATTTCACGATCCTTTTTGATTTGCTCTGCAGCAGCCTCTTCAATCTCCACAATTCGTCGCTCCGCCGTCAATACATCACGACGCAGCGTCGCTTTCATTGCATCATCGGCCGAATGATATGTACGCCATGTCTGCACCAGATCAGCTTCCGCAACCCGTAACTGTTCGGTGAATGCTGCCTCCGCTGCATCATTCTGTTCCTTGATTTTCTTAACACGCCCCGTCGCCGCCGCGACCAGTGAAGACGGAAACCGTGAAGGCTCCGCCAGCACCGTCACTACATCGGCTTCGCGACGCCACGGAATCTTGCTGACTTGTGTGTTTCCATCCAGCGAAAACACTGCCGGCTCTCGTGTTACCGGATCAAAACCCAGATTTCCTGACGTAGGCCATCGCGCAACCCACGCCTTGAGCGTGGTTACAGTGTCCGGATTCACTGTGCGACGCTTTGATTTTGATGCCATCGCTCTGAGAAAGACAGCGAAATCTCCGCATCATCCAAACGATATGCCACTTGACACAAATCTTCTGTACGGCACTTCCATTGCATCGGGTATTCTTCATTTGGCGATGCCATTTGGTCTGAGTCTGTTGGTCGCACCTCTGGGTGGAAATCCGTGGATTCTATTGGGACTCACAATGATATTATCGTTTGTACTTCACGGGATAATGTTTCTGGGTTTGCAAGGGTCGGCATGTGACGGTGTCAAGGAATACAAAACAATCGCAGGAGGCGCTTTCATCGGATCAGTCGTGGTCGGCGTGATGGCGACCATACCTATTCTGTTTGAGTCTATGCGACTCGTTCCGAGCCAATTGGGTGGCAAACATCTCCCACTTATTACGCCAGATCAGATGGAGAACTTGACAGCCGTGGCGGATACAGCTCTCAAAGCACGTGGAGATTTGACAACCGATCGTGAATCTGCTGCCAAAAAAATGGGTATCGGCAAGAATGATTATGAGAATCAGACATTTCGCGAAACCTGGATGGGCATGAGTTACTGGGCGGCATTTGGCGGACTGTATGGAGTGGGGCTAGGATCTCTTATCGCAGCGGGTTGTCCGGCAACAAATTAGGAGGGAGGTGCATCACCGTAATAGATATATCGCCGGAGACCCGACTGTTCTGTCTGTGCAGGCTTCTCTTCTAGGACATAATATCCCGGACGTGGTTTACCCTCTGGATACTTGCGAGGACGTCCGGGGCCACGACGTTTTGGTCCCTCTGCTATCGTATCTGCCCTTGCCTCTGCCTCTGCCTCTGCCTCTGCATCTGTATCTGCCTCTGCCTCTGTATCTATCTCTGCTGCAGACCAATCATAGCCTGAATGACCAATTGACGCTGCGGCGCCCGCTGATGCAGAAAACATACCTACATCGGAATTCCACATGATACCTGTCGCAGCGGCTATTGCGTAACTCACGATGGCCCATGCAATCGTAAACAACCAGAATGGAAAAATAGTGTATCGCGGTCCACGCTGGTATCCAAACTCCTTCCAGGCACCATTCTCCATAAACATGAGGGATGGTCGGATATATAGAACTGCACCGAGACCTGCACAATAAATAACGATGGCAAACCACAGATTGGTCATCTCTATTTATGTCTTGGGCATTAAGTTTGGGTAATGTCACGCAGATGCCTTACTCAAATCCTTTGTCGGCAATGGTATCCGTAGGTTCTTGTGAGATATCGGATGCCTGTTGCGACTGTTGTGACTGTTGCAACCGTTGTGACCGTTGGAGGATGCGCATTTCTTTCTGTTGTTTCCACTGTTCGTAGATACGTGCCAACGGATATTTGTCCACAATAATTTCCTTATCATGAAAGGGAAACTTCTTGTACACCGACACGTAAATTGCATCCAGAATATTTATACTCTCATGCACTAGCGGAATAGTTCCGGTCACATATGATTTTATCCCATAACAATTGTTCGTCTGACGTAGGCCGCTACAATCAACTCCCGTTAACTGGCCCTGAATATGGCTCAAATCAACTGCACTATATATCGGAATATATGTAATACTCTCAAATGTGTTGCGATAGTTATAGCGAAGACGATCCGTTTGGTAGAAATCATCTGCCACATAGATTCCATCCTGCGTTAGAACTCCAAATTGCTCTAATTCACACTCATCGGATATCCCTTGCACCGCGCCAAAAAGGCTACGTTTAATGCGACATGGATGTTTGCAGTGAAGCATGGTTCCAACAAGAGTAGGGTTCCAGCGAACGAGTTCTGTGGGCGTAAATTCGGGGTCAAATGCGGGCGCTTGGTTGAGCCGTTCGGTCAGCGAACGTATTTGACTCATAATCTCTTGACGGGTCGTCATCTTAGTACGGGTCGTGTTTTTTGCGGATAACCAAACAGAAATCGCTAATAATCATCGCCTGCTGCACCCTGGTCTACTTCATAACCGGCTTCGGGTGCAGCATCTAATGCTCCGAAACCAAAATCAGCTGCTCCTGCAGCTCCCGCAGCTCCTGCAATAGCACTAGGATCTGCAAACGGCGCATCCACAATACCCATGCGTTTGCGTTGTTCACTCTCAAACTCATAGAGATCTGGATCATACTTGTTCCAACCTTTTGCCGAGACTCCCCACCGCCCCATACGCAGCTGCTTCTTGATCAGCTCTGCTGCCCGTTCGTCATCATCCCGAATAGACTGAAATTCTTCTACGACGCTCGTACGCTCTAACTCTGCCCGCTGCTGCAGAATCTGCGCAATCCGCTCTTTGCTATACCGTACGAATTGATACTTTGCATGATGCATGAGATTCCGCGACCATTTGACAATCCCCGCAGCCGCGGCGGCCCGGTCGTCAGGTGATGGGATACTTCTGAACATCCATGATGATCCGGTCACGGCATCGCGCCATACATGCAAGACCAGGCATCGCAGGATTATCCGTGCTTCTTCAATAGTCCATAAACCAGATGTCATCGTTGTGCCGCCGATTCCCTCCTGAATCCATGTTTTCAAACACGGTCCTAGACTCGTACTCAACGCCGTCAATGCCGTTCGCATATTCTCCGTGATATCACCGGTGAACCAGTCCGTATTCTCACGCAGCAGCTTATTGATCCGTTCACTATGATCCGTGGATAGCTTCGCCCAGGCCGCACCCTGTACGGATCGGACACCGAAACCAACACCTGCTGCCAGTGCTTTGGCACACCAATATTCTTGCAGAGTACGTGGTCCTTCAATCTGCGGATCCTCCGTAATCGTGTCAAATGTGGCAAGCACCTGGATGGCATCACGTGCTCTGGCGCGGTGAAATTTGCTATCACCAGAAGGGTTTATCGGACCAATTGCATCGGCAACTTCATTGCGGAGTCCGTCCATATGCTCAATGAGAGGAGCCCATACTGTGGCACGGGCGATGTCATCACCAGATCCAGAGCCAGAGCCAGAGCCAGCAATCAATGCCAGTACCGCACTCAGAGCCTCGCCACATGCAGCATGACTCTTCCGTGCTGTCAGAAATGCGGCGAGCTTTTCCAATCCTCCAATCCATGTAGGTCGCTCTGCTACAGACCGTTTCTCCATCAATTTCCGTCTGCGCACGGCATCCGATAGCGCTTCAAATGCAGGCGGTGATGCCTCCACCCGCAGATCTCCCTGCTGTGATGCTAGAATACCCGCACCTTCCGTTGCCACATTTACTAGATCCGCCTGCTTCCCCAACACGAATCCGCACTGCCGACACACATTTCCTGTACTAAACTGATGTGCTTCTCCCACTTGGCTGCCTGTATAACAATACTTCAAGAAGAGCTGAAACAGAAGACTGGGGTCCACCGCTTGATCCACTGACTCAGATACATGGCTGTCTTCCTGTATCCATAAATGAGTTCCAGCACGAGACACCGTTGGCTGAGCTCCCTGTAATAGCCGTGCCGCGGCCAACAAATTAACAGAATCAGTACGACGACCAGTCAGTACTGATCTCATGTCGGCCTCTCCCAGCGGAACCGGACAACACACTGAATCTTTCTGTTTCGTACCAACCAATCCGGTGGATCCCGCAGCAGCCACCGCATGCAGATCTGCAACGGATGAAATGGCCTGTCGCCGGATCGCGCCAGAAATCGCGGCAATGAGATCTGCCGGTGCAGCGGATGTTCCCATCGCCGTTGCTGCCTCGGCATTCGGCAACGGATTTCGTTCTGGTGCTGCCGCCGTATAGTTGGCCGGTGGCTTGGGTTCGGGGCGGAATCCAGATGGTAGACGATCATGCACCGTCACCAACGCCCGCTCCTTGGCAGCGGCTGTATCTGTCTGCACCCGTGTCAGGGATGCACGAATCTCTGGCGTGAAAGACAGTGGTGCGGATTTGGCATCGGCACCCAGAATAATCGTAGCAGCCTGCACGGCTACCGTAAGTGCTTTCTTGCGCCGAGTCTCTATTTTAGGTTCAGCGGCCCACGCCACGTTTCTCCATGGAGCTGCATCCCGCTGAATACTAGCAACCACACAGGCGACATAGAGCATCGCACCTTCCGTATCTGGTTTCGCAGTGGGGTCCAGTGGCCATCCCGCACGACTGAACCGGCACATCGGAAACGGATTATTCACCTGAATCGGCGGATCTGCTACCTGGAGTGCAATCGCAGTCGTCGCGGTTAGTGCAACAACCCGTAATTGGTCCACCAATGCCGAATATGTTGGAACATCAGGGATAGCAATTGAAGAAGCAGAGGCAGAGGCAGACTTTATCCGAGTAGATGCCGCAGTCAGAAGTTTGGTACGCTGCGCATCGTACGCCCCTTGCGCAGGTGCCCGTGCCGATACATACAGATCTGCATATCGCACAATCTGACGGATCACCGCTTCTGATGCAATCATCCCACCACGCTCCAGAATTGTTGTGAGTGCTTCGCCCAACTGTCTCTGTCCTTCACTACTAAAGGAGACGGGCGCCGCCATAAGGGCCGCGGTAGCCTTTTTCCAGGTAGATTCGGTTGGCACTTCCTCCTGTTGCTCCTCTGTCAGAACACTGGCCTCTACAATCGGGCGTCCTTCGTCGTCAAACTCTACATGTTCATCATAGTCAATATCCTGTAGCGATTGTCCACAGTTGCGACATATGATCTTACCTTCGTATCGTTCGCCGCCAAAACGTACCATCACCTGTCGGTGGATAGCCTCTCCGCGTGTGGGTTGGGCCAGCGCTTCTAGTTCCAATAGATCGTGGTAGCACACACAGTCCTTTGTGCAGATGGCGCAGGTCACCCATTCCTCCCGTTTGCCACCCTGGAATTCATCCACAAATTCCCGTAGCATCCGCGCACGTTCCACCACATCACCGATGCTCCGAATTCCTTCTAATCGGTCTACGTGCACACAGCTGTTGATTTCGGGTTCTGCATGGAGTCCTAAGAGAGCAGCACCTCGCAGAGCCGCCCGTCGCAGATGATAGGCGCGTGATGAGCCCAGAGCGGCAACCGCCGCCGCCTCATCCAGGCCCACTGGCCGATTATCTAATGCTCCCAGGGCTGTCCAAACAAGAGGTTGGGCGTCTCCCTGAGCCTCCGTAAGTAGGGCGGCGGTGATCACGGTCGGTGCGCCGATAATGCTGGGATTGCGACGCTTCGCATCAGCAAGAACATCGGCTAGAGCGGCGGTCTTACGCAGTGCGGGCCAGACAGGCGATGCATCACCCGTTACAGACTGAAAACTGCGTTTGGCACTTCTTTTGAGGACAGTCCGAATACGCTCCCGTTCGGCCTTAAACAGGCGACGCCATGTTTGCTGTGCCTGTCGCACCCACGCCTCTAACACGGATGCCACGGAAGGTGCGTTATCAAGCCGTGAGAGACCCAGCACATCTAATATACCCAGAATTGCCGGGGTGCGTGGCTGTAAGGAATCATTAGGATGTACGGTCATCCGCAGCGTTTTTGTAAGCCAGTCTGCCACCGGTACCGCATCGGCATCCGCCATCAATGTCCACACAGAGTCCATGGCGGCATCTGGGGATAGCAGCTCCTTCAGAGTCGCCGTAACTGTAGGTAGATTATCATCATTCAGCTGTTCCGCATACAAGATCGCCGTTGGCAGATGTCCAGGTCGCGTCGGCGGGCGCAGACGCAGTGCCGCCTTGGCAGGGAGAATTGTCCACGCAGTCACGGTATCCGGATCAGACGGAGCAATCGCTGTCTGTTTTCCGGATTTGCGCATCAGAATATAATCCGCTGTCAATACCCGCAATATGCGTTCCTGAACATTAGATTGGATATATGTCTCGGTAATGTTGGGATTTTCCTTGTTTTTAGTACCAGGAAGATTTTTGCTCAGACCTTCTACTGGTAACGCCAGCGGCGCCGTGCGGATAATATCTTGATCGGCCCGCCATCCTAATGCTGTCTTACCCTCTAGGACTGCCTGATCGCGACCCAACAAGTCATACGTGTAGGACGAGAACTCCTTGGCCATGGAATCCGGTAACGCACCTTCTTCATACATTTTGGCAATCTCATCAGATTGGTTCAGTACCTCTCTAAGGATCCGTGGAACAACGTCAGTGTCTTTGGTAGCGGCGTCTGTAGCATGTTCATCCAGATGTAGAACACGGGCGGCCGTCACAATTGGAAATGCAACGGGAACTACGCTACCGTCTGATACGGCATCCTGTAGTGATTCTATGGTAGTGGATGCAATACCGGTTATACGATTTCCTGCATCGCGGGTTGCAATGAGATTTTTAAGAGCAACCGCAGTATCTACTTCGCGTTCCAATGCACGGATTATGCGCGGCTGTTTACGTTGTTTCGGCTTGACTTTTTCTAGCAGATCTTGGAAGAGATCTTCACGTTGTAGCGAATCCGGAAATGTTCTTTCGGCCATCGGAATTGCCTCCATTGTTCCAACTGGTAAGACAGATTGCAAAAGTGCCAATACATCTTCCTGGCGCTGACTGGCGGCAACCCGATCAATTACGAGTCCTTCACTGGCTACACCCTCCGCAGAGGCAGAGGCAGAGGCAGCGGCATTCAGAGCAGTCCGAACACGAATCACGGCGATCGGCGCGGGCGGACCACGCCCACGGAATTTAAGTGTTCTGCCGTCGGTCAGAACAATGGCATCTTGTTTGGGACCTTTGAGTACTTCGGCAACTTCAGCAGCAGGAGCCGCCTCTTGTCCATCAGATGTGAAGAACTCTAGCGTTTCGCCGGGTCGCGCGCCCAATAGATCAACGTAATAGTCAGATTCTTGTGTGGAGATAACTTCTACAACGGTTACGCCGAGGTCAGGGTTGAATTCCATACCGTCACCGACCATTGCGAATTCCATGGCGCGATCGGATACCTCTTGCGGCATCACACGGACCAGTGTAGCATCGCGAAATACAACGCGTCCTGTTACGAATCCGTATGCAGAAGATATGATTTCTACCGTATTGCCAATGTGCAGCGGATCCAAATAGTCTGTATCTGTGTTCGTGTTTGCCTCTGCTGCCATCCGCTATCGGTCGTGGGCAAAATCATCTGCTTTATCGGGCGCCGGCAAAGTTGACTGGGGTACCGTGCGACCCTCCATATGAATAGGATGAATTCAAACAACGTGTTTTCTGCACTAACGGCACGCTACCCCACGACGGAGGCTCTCTTTGACTATCTGCGAAGCCCAGAGGGAGGACGGCTGGTAGTGCGACAGAGCAAGGAATCGCCACTGGCACTCATTTATTATGACAAGGCGGTCTCGGACATGACGATGGACCATGTTCGTGCATTCCGGAGTATTGTCTGGGATGAGCGGACGAATCGTCCCCTTTGTGTATCGCCGCAGAAGGGACAGTCACTGGAGGATGTTACGGGGACTGTCGTCGGTCTTGTGGTGGAGGACTTTATGGACGGTACGATGATCAACCAGTTCTGGGATGGTGAGCGATGGCGGCTGGCCACCAGGACTATTCTGGATGCTGGGTTGGCATTCTACGGATCTAGCATCAACACCGATGCAAAGAGCTTTGCGACTCTGTTTCATGAGACTCTGGCCGGTCAGCTGGATCTCACTGTCGCAAATTTCTCTAAGGACTTCTGCTACTCATGGGTGCTCAACCATCCGGCAGAGCGCATCGTCGTGCCGGCGAAGTACGGGATTCCCAGTCTGACTCTGGTAGAGCTCTCCAGTGTGAACCCGACCAATGCCGAAGTACATACATACACGGGACGCTATTATGTGGAGCATATGGCTACTTCCCGCCTGGATGATGTGGTTACGGTGGCCGTGGCCAAGCAGCTAGGAAAGGCATTGCCGGCGCCGCATACGGATATTTCAACGATTTCGGATATTAAGTCCCGCACGATCGCATGGGGGCGGCGCTTCCGCCACGAATGGCAGGGGCTGGTGGCCCGCTGTCCTCTGTCGGGTACCCGCTATCGGATTCGGTCGGCAGAGTACGAGAACGCACGGGCTCTTCGCGGAAATCAGAGCAATCTCCGTTATCACTGGCTGGATAACTGGACACAGGGCCGTCTTCCAGCCTACCTTGCTATCTATCCTGAGGAGGCGCTGGATGCAGAGACCACCGTCGCGGCCTTCAAGAAGGCCACTGAGGAGATCTACAATCTGTACCAGACGATCTACAAACGTCGGGAAATGCCGTTGGGACAGGCACCACACAAGTATCGCAAGCTTCTGTGGGATATCCATGCTGCCCGATCGGGTGCATACTTTCCGGCATTGCGGGCCTTTATGAACTGTCAGGATACGGCACGGAAGCTGTGGCTCATCAACTATGAGCGTCGCTATGGATCTGGCATCTCTGGCATCTCTGGCATCTCTGGCCTCTCTGGCATCTCTGGCCTCTCTGGCCTCTCTGACGTCCCTGGCCTCTCTGGCCTTTCTGACGCCTCTGGCATCTCTAGCGTCAATTGAGGCAATAGAGGCAATGGAGGCAATAGAGGCAATGGAGGCAGTGGCGTTAACGACGACTGAATGGACTCTCTGTAGCGATTAGATGTGTGGAATTTGTGTACTCTGGGGGTCCGATGCAGCAATTACGGAATCGGTACATAACGCCTGTCTGGATGCATTAACTCCCCGAGGCCCCGATATTACAAAGTCTGAATTTTTGGAGCACTCTGCATCTGGAACAACGGTGGCAGTGGGATTTACGCGCCTTCACATTCGCGGTTCAGCAGGTGGTGCCGAACAGCCTTTCCGCATGTCAGACGGCCGGATGGTACTATGCAACGGAGAAATTTTCAATTCAGATATTTTGATTCCCCAGTTGGGGCTGAATGTACCGGAAGGCAGCAGTGATTGTGCTGTGATTCCTGCCCTTCTGGAACGCGGTGATATGGATCTGGCGACTCTGGCCCGACAACTTGACGGAGATTTTGCAATTGTCGTCGTAGATCTATCTGCTGGGCTGGTTGAAGTCGCCCGTGATCCGTATGGAGTTCGTCCGTTGTACTGGGCTTCAGGTGCGACCGCAAATCAATGGTTCGGTATCGTCAGTGAACTCAAGGGTTTTCCTGCTGGAGCACAACGCGTGCATCTGATTCAGCCAGGAACAACACAAACTTTCCATCTAAATGGAGATATATCAGAGCCACGGATATGGCATCAGGTGCCCTGGCTCAAGATACCGTATTGGGGGAGTTCTGTAGAGGGTCTGGCCGCCGGTGGCGCTGCTCTCCGCAATGCACTCACGGAAGCCGTGGCAAAACGATTGAACACCGTACGCGAAGTCGGTGCATGTCTATCAGGTGGTCTGGATAGTAGTCTCGTGGCAGCCATCGCGGCAAAACTATTGGCGAATCACGGTAAGCGTCTCCATACCTACAGTGTTGGTATGGCCGGTAGTTCTGACCTGCATCATGCCCGTCTGGTTGCGGATCATATTGGGAGTATCCATCATGAACAGATTCTCACACCAGATCAGTGCTTAGCGTCTATTCCTGTGGTTATCCAAGCAATTGAGACATTTGACATTACCACGGTCCGTGCATCGGTAGGCAATTATATGGTCGGTGCACTGGTAAAGAAGGTAACTCCTGCAGTGAAGGTCGTGTTGAATGGTGATGGATCCGATGAGGCTCTGGGAGGATATCTGTATATGCGGTCTGCACCAGATACCGCTGCATTTGAAGCCGAAACGGATCGTCTATTGCGTGAAATCCATCGGTATGATGTGGCACGTAGTGAACGTAGCATGGCTGTACATGGACTAGAATCGCGTTCGCCGTTCTTGGATCGTCAATTCATCACGGTGGCCCGTGCGCTCCCAACAGAAGCACTCATGACAACGGCCTCTATGATGGAAAAGACGATATTGCGTACCGCGTTTGCGGATACGAATTTGCTACCCGCGACTGTATTATGGCGCAGAAAAGAGGCATTCAGCGATGGCATTTCGCAGGCAGATAAGTCGTGGTTTGAAATGGCCAAAGAGGAGGGAGAACGATGGGCTTCTCGCTCTGAAGGCAAGGACGGCACCAACGACACAGTAAATTCCCCCAAGACGCCCGAAGCCGCATGGTATCGCCATCTGTGGAGTCAATCATTTCCTCAAGCCGCAGCAGCAGAGGTGGCTCCTGTAATGTGGATGCCCCGATTTGTAGCTGATGCATCAGATCCTTCTGCAAGAACTCTGGCGGCCTATGGGGCGGCAAATATCAAAACTTGATGCCCCTCACCCATGATACGATTATCCAACAGTGAACAATGACTTCGCTTCTTCCATCGTGGGTCTGTAAGCATGTGGACAATGATGTTCTCAGGACACCAAATCGTTACACGACGCGTCACAAGACATACAATCATGTGGCTCTGATTTTCAAGGGTCGCAAACTGATAGCGATCGGCCAGAATACCGTTGGTGGTAGAAATATGATTCACGCCGAAGCGGCGGCAATCAACGCCGTAGGAAATCGCGACAAGTTGCGTGGAGCCATGATTGTTGTAATCCGCATCAATCGTGGTATGGAACTTATGAATTCGGCTCCGTGTCAGGCGTGCCAGGTTCTCATCCGTAAGTGTCAGCGTGAGTATGGATTATTGGGATGTATCCATTCTTAGACGGGCAGCGCATGGCTCTAAATAAACTTCTTTTCATAAAGTAAGGGGGATGCCACGTCTAGACGTCGGCGACGGTCACGAATTACATTATGAACTTCACGGATCATCCACTGGAAGACCTGTCGTTGTTCTTCATGGTGGTCCAGGCGGAGGACTACAACGGTGGATACTGAAACTATTTAATCTGCGGAAATGGCGCGTATTACTCTATGATCAGCGGGGTGCAGGACGTTCCACTCCATCGGGATCTCTCCATGCGAACACCACATGGAATTTAGTTGATGATCTGGAACTACTGCGTACAAATGTTATGGATACACCGGCGTGGGCTGTTTTTGGTGGTTCATGGGGATCCACCTTGGCACTGGCGTATGCCTCCCGTCATCCTTCGGTGATCACCGCCATGATTCTGCGGGGAGTCTATCTGGGAATGCCTTCAGAAAATGACTGGATGTTTTCTGCCAAAGGAAATGCAGCGCTTCGCCGACCACAGAGTTGGAACGCATTCTCCAAAGGAGGAAACGGATGTCGTACAACGCGTGCCTGTTTATCGGCATACGCCAAACGAATCCGGAATCGGCGTACACGCAAGGCTGCCGTCAATGCATGGAATAAATGGGAAGCCGATCTAAGTAATTTACCAGTAACTCCGAATGAATATCCGTTAGCCGCAATTGAGAATCACTACTTTCGGAATGGTTGCTGGCTCCAGCCAGGCGAACTCTTGGCCGCGGCTCCTACAATGACGATGCCGGTAGTTATTGTACAGGGGCGATACGATCTAGTATGTCCACCTTCCTCTGCCGCGGCTCTGGCAGATGCGCTGCCGAACGTACGTCTCATATGGACCAACGCAGGTCATCCTGCATCTGAACCAGAAACTGCGGCAGAGTTACGAAAAGCCACCGATTGGATTCTGCATCACTAACAGAATGTCAGGTGCAAGTATAGGTCCAGAATCACCCAAGCAAGACGATACTTCTTCAACTCTGGAATGGGGTCCAACAATAGATATACTGTTGGCGCGTTGGTGCGATGAGGCCAAAGCCCACGAATGGATGCATACAGAAGCGGCGTCTACATTTGGAAATAGAGCACATCAGATGATGATTGCATTGAATGTATTGACCGCGACCGCAGGACTCAGCAATGTCGTTGCGGGTGGCTCAGTATGGGGTGGATTCCAGTCGTCCTGGTTGTTTGGAAGCCTCAGTATCGCGGTCAGTATTCTCACAATGCTTCAGGATAAACTAAATTATACGAAATACGCCACCGAACATCGTTTGTGGGCACAGCAATGGTCACTGATTCGGCGGCGGATTGAAGAAGAGCTGACGATACCGTTGCCTATGCGTAAGAGCTGTTACATCTTCTTAAAGACAATCCGAAATAGCATCAATCATGTCTCTATTGCAGGAGCGCAGCAGATCCCTGAAACGATTCGCGACGCATGCAAAAAACGATTTGAGAATATACCCGATTTTGAATTACCGGAAATTTGTGGGGTTGCGGAACATACGCGGGTGTATGTGGCATTACCTGGTTAGAGACGCAGAAGTCGTAGTATATTGTGGCAAATCCATGCATCCCATCCGTTCTTGCCGATGAACTGCATATCCCGCAACATGAGTGCAAACGATGCGCCGCTATGCCATAGCGGATTCTTTAGTCGTTCCATAATACGGGATGGAAGGCCCCCGTTGCTAAACATGAAGCCGTCACTTCCTGGATCGGCTGTAATCTCCTTCCACGCATCCAGATCAGTAATCGTTTGGAACACGTCTTCGTATGCCGAACGATACGCATGATTCTTAATGAAAGAGAAGTCTCCCGACATCCTATAGAGATGAGTTGTGATTGTTGATGGCATCAACTTTTACCGCCGTCGCTATCAGGAAGATGCCGATATTCTGGCCACACAAGTATTATGCCGGTCTATCCAAGACTGCCAAGAAACATCGTCGTGCGGAAATCCGAAAATTCGGTGCTCTGGATTGGCGAGATCCGAAGGCCTATAAGGGATTCTCAACCGATCGTCTCCGTAAAACGCGCCGCAGTGGCTACACAGCAGAGTGGCAGAGACGTTATCCAGATGCGCATAGTCTGGCGGCAAAGGCGGCGGCGACGGGTGTTCCTGAACGTTTTCTCCGTGATTCTTACAATCGGGGGATGGCGGCATGGCGAACCGGTCATCGTCCTGGTGCGACCCAACAGCAATGGGGATACGCCCGTGTCCACAGTTTTCTTTTATGCGGTAAAACCGCCCTTACCACAGATAGTGATCTGCGCCGGCAGGCAATTCGCGAAAGCCGTTCGGCGGCACGATGGTTCGCGGCCAACGGATGTGCTAGTGAATGAAATTCGCCTCACTGATCTGCGCCTGTTCTATAATTGTATCCAGAGACTGTTGCATTGGCGGCACCGGTCCCTGACCAGATAGATACATCTTGATCCGCTTGCCAATGATTTGGCGACAATAATGGCAGCGTCCTACAATCTTGTCTGAACATATGCTGCATACCGTGTGTCCACACGGATCATATACCATATCCACTGCACGTTCGGCGCAAATAGGACACAGACATATATCGCGCATTTCGGGAGCTAAAGATGTCGCCATGTTGCGGATTGCCGTCTGGGCTTCCGTAAGTTGTCGCAGTTTCTTCAATGCCGCGGTTTCTTCTGACATGAGTCTCTGGCTCTGTATTAATGCCGCATCTCCGACATATTTATAGAGTGCTTCGGCATGTACAATAGAATCAGCGGTTGGCTGAAAAGTCCTCAATCGTTGAATCAATTCACGGGTATCCAACATATGTTCGGCCAATTGTTTCAACTCCTTTTGTTTATCGCTGACCCTGGCGCGTAAATCGGTGCATTCCTGATGCATTTCTGCCCAACGTGTATTCAGTTTGGTGACATCCAGAATAATTGGATCTGTAGCTGTCGTGGCTGTCGTGGCTGTCGT
>Ga0114960_10001136_pt1 | contig 21602 bp, 26 predicted proteins | sample C_130625_MF_Meta_FD_92637 | JGI IMG/M metagenome (GOLD analysis project Ga0114960, IMG submission 92637) | Freshwater microbial communities from Lake Croche, Canada to study carbon cycling - C_130625_MF_MetaG | ecosystem: Environmental > Aquatic > Freshwater > Lake | place: Lake Croche, Canada... | reverse complement strand
TTCCTTTTTCATATTGTGACGACGAGGAATCATACGTTGGTCGGGATCTTCTCCTCCAAGCCCACCTATAGAGATAGAAATCCCCTTAAAGTGAGAATTATCTTCGTCTTCATAATCATCTTCATCTTCATCATACTCATCCTCATCATCTTCTTGCCCTTGCCCTTGCTCATCCTCATCCTCATCCTCGCCTTCATCTGTATCCTGAGAGCCAAGGGTCTCACCATCATCTTCTTCTTCACTCATTTGACGTAGTTTCTTCTTAGGTAGAAATCCACGTTTTTGTATAGGTTTTATATCGCTATCACTATCGGTTGTCGGAGATTTGCTTGCTTCTTTCTCCAGCTTTTTACGAATCTCTTCTCCAGCCTTTAAAGCTGCAGCACGAGGTGGACGACCTCGTAGTTTATTTTTAATATGTGTCGGAAGCTTTCCCTTTTTTAAACGCTTCTTATCGGAAGGACTTAGGCTTCCTTCGTCTGAATCTGTCTCATAATTATAATCAATTAAACCGGGGACATTTCCATATTCATCTACATCATCATCTTTATCTGTTGGGCCACCGCGTTTCTTATTCATTTTTCCCTTCGTATTCGGAGGAGGCATTCTAGGACTTGATGGCATTTGAAAAGTGTACCTTTTCCTTTAGCAGTAACCAATTTCAACTTTTTAAGTGCTACTCACACAAGCACATAAAAACTAAAAATATAGTAACTATTTTACTTTCTAGACCTGCTTTTCCTATTTCTGTTCTTTCGTGTTTTTCCACGGAGAACACCATTTACAGAGCGATTTAATCCACGTGTTGCTGCTACACCTGTATTTTGAGCAAAGCCAAGGACATTATTCAATACCTTTCCTGAACGAGAAAATGCAGACTTTCCAACATTTCGAGTAGCTTCTAGTAAATGATAGACGGGAGAATACGCACGCTGAAATAAACGAAGGCTCTTCTTTCCACGACGAGTCGTACTTTTTGGCATTCTACATAGTATTATACAATTAAATCTTTCAAATCCATCAATCCAAAACGTGCTTTTATACTTAAACTTGGACGAGCAACCTGGCTCTTTTTATCAATCAATCCGTTAAGCTTTTCAAGCATGCACCCTTGAATATCTGGTTTCACTTCTGTAAAGAATATGTTTGATTTTGTCTTTAAACTTTTTATAAGGCGAATTAAACAATCTACATACTCTTCTATAGTTTTGCTTTTGCCTTCAATTGTATTTAATTCCCATATAGACCGGGTAATCTTTTCAATCATTATGATAAGTTGACTTTTCTCAAGGGCATTTTGTCCTGCAAGCTCGGATAGAAAGTGCCCATATCCCATACGATATTGTTTCTTCTTTACTTGAACAGAATAGTCAGCATCAGCGTGATCCTCTACATCATCAAATATTTCAATGAATTTTGTATGATACTTTTGCATTTCAACATATATTCCAGTGTATTTTTTTGCTATCTCCGCAATTAATTTAGCAAATAAACCACAGAATAACTCTTCTAATGTTGCTTTTGTAAAGACCTTTTCTACAAAGACTTTTATAAATTCAGTTTCTCCACTATCCATAATTTGATAAATGAAATCACGTGTATCATTATACGTCATTTCCGTAAAGGCATTCAGCTTATTTCCAATAATAGATGTAAGAATTTTACCGTCAATATTTCCCTCATTTCCAGACGTAAACTTGCTTTGATATCTTCCGGGAGGCTTTACAGTGTGTGTTGGTTGAGTACGATGACTATGCCAAGGCGCATCTTCAGGGTGAGTCTTCTCTGAATTAAATCGTATTGCTCCTGCTTCTGCTGCTTCTGCTGCCACTGCCACTGCTCCTACCACTACTCCTGCTCCTGCCACTGCTTTTGCTCCTGCCACTGCTTTTGCTCCTGCTAGACCTGGTCCATTTTTCCAAGCATTATGGGGTTTTTTATCAAAGGAACGTGTTTCACTTGATTGGCCCAATGATCCCAGTTGGCCAGAACCACGAAATCCAGTTGCAGGAATCTCCATATCATATCGTAAAGTCTCAAGTAATGTATTCAATGCTGCAGGTGCAACTTTCACACCCTTTAATAGTTGTAAAATACTATCGATTTGTTTCATCTCTGGCGTAGCCGTTTCATGAGTCGTCATTGTAAGGTGGTAACACTTTTTGTTTAGGTTCTAACATTCAATTTTTGACAGGGTACCGTTCAATGAACCTCACGATAAATAATAAGCGGTACGCGGATTAATTTCATATATATCACATTTTAAATATTTAGAATGGATACGTATCTTATCAAGATACTCGGTTCTAACAATACAATCGTAAATAGCCAAATATCAGAAGCTTATACAGCATGGCCAGCCTCAATTGATATATGTCTGAAACGAGCAACTCATTTTAAGGCAATGAAAGACAAGATAGGAAGAGAAGCTGATACGGCTAATATTCTAGAAGATATTCACGAGTCAATTAGTAAATTAGAGCCACTCTTACGTGATTCATCTGATGTTGAAAAAGAGGGATTCTCGCAGGTGTTATTTGAAGGGATCCCGTGGTCTGAGATAAATTATATTCCTTTTGCCCTTGTCCTTGTATCTTTTTTTAAATCGTATATGGTACCTGTTGCAAGTCTTATGTTACCTCTTTTAACATGGATACTTCCATATATATTTTTACGAGTTATGTATAATATTCCAATTGAATTTACAGATTATACACACCTTTTATGGCGTATGTGGAATGGTAGACCTCTTCCACGAACACCCGATGAATTATATGCTCCCGATCCGCCTGTAGATTCTATTACACAAATTAAACAACTTCTTCAAAATGGATGGACTCTTTTTACATTAGGACAGGCGCTTTGGCAACCCATTCAACAAGCCCGACATTTTATGACATTGGATCGTGATTGTCTTTCTTTGGGGTCATCTGTTATAGCACTTACATCATCGTCCTCACAATTACTCTCTCGTTGGAAAGATTGGTTACCATCATGGTTTTCATATTGGACATCTCTTTGTCCACAGGAGGAAAGGCAAGCATTTGCCTTTGTTCGTGATGTTCCATATTGGCTTCCTCACATGTGTAGAGCTATAGGACGTTTCGATGCTTTATATCAACTTGCATCACGTGAAGATACGGTTCCAGCTTCTTTTGTAAAATCTGAAAAGCCACTTCTTCTTCTTGATAATTTTGGAGATCCTTCTATTCCTATAGCGAAACGTATTCTTTCCTCTGTTGCATTGGGTGGAAAAACAGAGCGTCATGCTATTGTAACGGGTCCAAATCGTGGGGGCAAATCAAGCTCAATGCGTGGTATTCTCTTAAATGTAATGACGGCACATACATTTGGTGCTGTATTTGCTAAAAAGGGGCAATTATCTTATTATTCATGGATTGCCGATGGAATGAAATTAGATGATTTACCAGGCACAATGAGTATGTTTGAAAGGGAAGTCTCTTTTGCCTCTTCTATTCTTCATAAGAAGGGAGGATATGGACTTGTCTTATATGATGAACTCTTCCATAGTACAAATCCTCCTGACGCAATTCGAACAAGTGAACTCTTTTGTAGCGAATTATGGAAGAAGGATAACTGTGTAAGTATGGTAAGTACTCATGTATACTCTTTAGCAAAATCGGCCCCTTCTACTGTCAAAGCATTATGTGTAGGAGCAAAAAAGGAATTGAATAATATTGAATTTACATATAAGCTTCAGCGTGGTATTTGCGAGATAAGCAGTGTAGATTTATTACTTGGCCAATATTCTTTATTATAATTTATAAATGCGAAATAGATGTCTGGAGCTCAGCCCATAGGACTTGAAAATAGAAAAAATATTTTACCAAAGCCAAAAGTTCCAGGTTTACTTGGACCTGATTACAGTTATGCAGATGCAGTAAAATTACCAGGCGAAGTAGGAGTTCACGATGGAGATACAATTGATTCTGTTATTTCTGCTGTAGGTGGCGCAGCATATTATATTGATACAATTGGATTTGGCCAATCAAGTAATAAGTTCAGTGCAAATACAGGTGTTAAACCACTTGGTGTAAATGTATGGATGCCAACCGGCTTTACATGTAGTAATGGAGCTGATATGTGGACATATTTAGAAGGAATCCCAACAGGAAAGGCATTTGGTGGTAAAATGGCTGCTGGACTTGCTTCGGCAGGTTTACCTCAACTTCGTGGTTTAGCTCCTGGAATTTTAGAAGATGTTACAGGTGCTCTTGATCCTACGCCTATTATGTCAGCAGCATTTGGTACTGGATATCCACAATGTAGATTAACAACAAAACGTGTAGGCGACCAAGATGGAAAAATATCAAAAGTGGATGAGAATGGGGTTACTATATATTATATTCATAATCCCGAGACAGCTTTTAAAGGTGCAGATGGGTATTATTATCAATCTCGTTGGACAAAGGAAAGTGAAATAGACCAAGCAGAGTGGGAATCAACGGAGAAGATATATTGCCCGAATGGCGCAGCCAAAAATGGCGACTGTCCTTCAGAAGGATTTTGTTCACCTTGTCAAACAAATGAAAAAGTTAAACAACTTGTTTTACTAAGTGCTGCTGCTATTGGTATATTTGGCATTTTATATTGTATTCGTGCTCGATCTAAAAATTGACACAACGTCCTATTTGTTTAGAAAGTTATCTAATGAGTCAAAGGCGAATTCAAAAAGAATTACAGGACCTTCGAAAGGATGCTCCTTTGAATTGTTCTGCAGGCCCTATAAACACAGATGATATGTTTCGATGGGAGGGTATTATTGTAGGACCAGATGATACGCCGTATGCTGGTGGGATATTTGACTTGAAAATTCTATTTCCAGTCGATTATCCATTTAAGCCTCCGACGGTTACATTTACTACAAAGATTTATCATCCAAATATTAATCAAGCAGGAGGTATATGCCTCGATATTTTAAAAACACAATGGTCTCCTGCATTAACTATTTCCAAGGTATTGCTAAGTATATGTTCTATGTTGAGTGATCCAAATCCCGATGATCCCCTTATGCCAGAGATTGCGCATCAATATAAGAATGACAGGGAGGCATATACTGCTACAGCAAGAAGCTGGACTATTCAATATGCGCAAAAATCTTAGGCGTAAGGAGAATGAGTGATGTATTTCTTTTATTGCTATGCCTTGTCTTATTAAGTCTGACGCTCGCAATTGCTGTTCGATTAGGGGATACTTCTCTTGTATCATATTCAGAAGGACTGGAAGGGTTTGAAGGAATTCCTCCCGTGGCTGTAACAGCTCAAGTAGCATATGAACAGAGTGAACAAAATGGAACTGGTCCTACACGAACAGGCTCCTATGAACAAAAAACAAGTAACCCTAAAAGGACATCTGCACGTACTGGACAAATTATGGAACGTGAATTAATCAATCCTCCATTTGAAACATAGGTGTATTAGGTATTTCTGGCTCTACAACCTTTCTTTTTTTAGGAGGTTCAATATGCAATGTACCTTTTTTTACAGCATCCACGTCTTTCCAGAAAAGGGGGATATCGTCCTTCGACATACGAAACCATTCCGTATCTCGAATCACAGTTGTTCTGCGTATTTGTTTGAGAGCCCATGGATATGTTTCTAGCAAAAGCCATTCTGCGTTGTCAGTTGTCATTTCAGGTAATGAATGATATTCATATCGCATCTCATCGCTTTCCTTATTTATAAATAGGGAAATCCATCCTTCAGGTGCTGCGTGTGCTTTTTCATTTGCTTGGTCTAGTTTCACTTCTACATATTCGCATCTAGGAATATCACATACTTCCATTTGAATTTGCATTTGACACCAATAGTCAAAGGGTATATCATCTGTAATAGGTCTACTTGTAGGACATTTGATTTCAACAAGGGAACCTATATATTCGGAAGATCCTTCTGTAATAAGGCCATCTGGACTTGCTGCTAAGCCTTCAATGGTACGATGATAAATTCGTCCTAATTCTTGTATCTTACATTGCAGCATTTTTTCTAGAATTTCTTTTACAATAGGTTCATACCGAACACCCCAATCCATAGGACCTGTTTCTTCTTTTAAACAAGCAAGTCGTTTGGATGTTATTAGTTGAGGATTGACTTTCGATAAAATAAGAGCATTTCGTGCCTTCTGGCTTTTCCATATTGCAGATATTTCACTTGCTGTTAGGAGTGTGCTTTTTTGTAAATACCATTCCGTTGTCCTTTGTGGCATTTGTTCAATAGTTAATAGCCATTTCCATGAATCTATAGGGATTTTAGGTTCTTTAATTATTGTGTGAAAAGATGCGTTATACATATCAAGTCGAAAGCTAATAATTGCATCTAGAACACTCTCTTCATTGTTACCAAACTCACACATATCTTCGCATGCTTCTTTCCATGGTTCTACATACGAAACATGTGTAGCCAATGGATATATATCTTCTAGAGATGATACATATTTACAAGCACCTTTAAACATCGTGTGATATCTATACATGGCGCTGGGAAAAATCATATTTATTAGTTTGTACTTTTTCATATTTAGGGGGATACATCTGTTAATCCTCGTTTTGTATGAGGTTTTCGAAATGTAACACCCGTCTTTTTTTCTATAAGTTGTGATAAAACACGCCCATCTGCTGTCTTATGATATACAAGCCCCCTAATTTCTTGTATTTCTTCTTTCTCAGTATCATATACAACAGTTGTCTTGCTATTTAATAATTTCTTATCGAGACTACGATGAAGTAAATTTGTGAGGTATTCTGTATCTTCATCTGACAGATTTAATTTACTTTTCTCTGATGCAATAAATAGACTTAGACGATTTAATCGTAAACCTCGTTCTAATAAATGCCAGCGACGTTTATATGCTTGGCTAGCATTTAAATTCAAAAAATCAACTAAATTTGTATTCATTCCATACGAATCTGTCTCCTCTTGGGGTGCATCATCGGCCTTCCGTGTTTTATTACGGGATGCCTGCATTTCTATATATATAATATAGAATCTCTTAAGACCTTCCATAATATATCAACAGAACCAAAGGTACCTATTCGTATATCTTTTAATCCTTCTTTCCATCCCCATTCATCAGCATCACCATAATGAGTTGAACCTACCCAAAAAAAAGGTCGCCATATCTCATGTTTACATTCTGTTCCTTGTAATATATCGTTCCAAGTATAGAAATCAGAAATACATGTTTGTTTAGTATCGATTTCATATAAAACAATATCCTTTCTGCTTGTTGGAATATACTTTCCATATATATTATTTTCTTCAAAATGAGTTTTCACTATGATTTCAATAGGTGTATCTGGTATTTCCCATAGTTCTTTACCACCATTTGTCATAAACACCCAACATTTCCACATTTTACATCCTAATGATATATTTTTTGGGTTTTCTATAAAAAAAGGGATGAGGTACATTCTACATATATATGAGGGAGGGTTTTATACTACCATTCATTATTTAATTTAATATGCTGCGCGAAAAGGAATCTCTTTTTTTCTTGATATATAGTAAATGTTCGCGAAGGAATTTATACTTCGTAGTCGTAAAGAGACAAACGCAAAAGAACTTACAAATATACGACATGTTGAACAATGGCAAACAGACCCCCCTGCAGCTGATAAAATGTCTTTTTATGAAGATACTGCTTCGATACCATCCAGATTATATAGAGAATCGTTAGATAGATTACCTTCTTATTCTGTTACAGTAGAAGATAATGTTGAAGCAAAAGAATTAGAACGTCAGCGATATATTGTCCTTAGTCAAATACAGGAACTTGAAAAGAAGAATGATCCGAAAGATGCTGATATACTTCGTGATGCATATGCTACATATGAAACAATATTAAAAGGCGAAAAAATGGCATTTGCTGAATCAATTAGCGCAAATCCTTATTTTGATAAATATGATGTCGCTGGTGATTCTCGTAATATTGTACGAGAACTTCGTAGCGTTATTCATGAAGATATTGTTGATCGTGGTGTGAATGAATCTAAGAAACTTATGGAAAGAATGTTTATGCGTTAATCAAATCGCATCTCTATATCACATGTGTGTTTCTGAAGAACCTTGATAGGTGCTACCGAATCTCTTGTATGGCTTTGACGTTTTCTGGAAGATGTTGTAGATGTAGAATCGTTTCGTTGTTTATTTAATGTTCGCATAGCAGTATTCATTTCCTTTTCTATTTCTGGTTGATGGCCTTTTATATAGGTTAAAATATCCTTTTCTATAGCCCATTTGAAAAAATTAAGCTTACCTACTGTTGTCAAGAATGAATCATGCCCCGGAACTTGAAAAGAAATTCTCTCTCTACGGCAAAAGGGGTCAAAGAGCTTTTTACTATATGCTTTTAATTGATTTTTATAATCAATGTATACAACAAATTCTTGGCCACGTAGAATATACGATGTATTGTGTAGCCTTGCATAATTTGTAACAAACCAGTCTATAAGACGAAGACTTATATCACTTGTTCCTTTTAATAAATCTACAATTTCTTGTAAATCATCCCGATTGGAATAAAAACGTTGAAGACTTGTTATAACAATTTCTTGACGACAAGGAATCTTTTTACGAGTTTGTGAATCTGCAGATACAGTTGGTGGAAGGGTCATTGGTTGAACATTTACACTTGTATTCATTGCTGTTGTATCATTCCCGGATTTCTTAGGCCTCTCCTTTAGTAGATGGCTGATAGTTTATTAGAAGCCCCTTCGATACCTGTTGAAATGAAAGTATTTCATGGAGGGGGGCATCCGTGGACTGGAGTTGATAAACTTATGTTTCGAGGTGCTACTATAAATGAGTTATATAATACTGATACTAGTATATTTGATTGGGCAGAAGGTATTAATAATAAAGATGAACTAAGTGCCGCCCTAGATAGAAATCAACGTATATCTGGGTGTATGCTTGTTGACTTAACTGACACCGATACTGAATTTCGCAAAGTTAGAATAGAATGTATTGGTTTAGATAAAGATATTCCTGTTCTCACGCTTAAATATCCGTTAAATGATAATAAACTATTAGATACTTTATTTATATATGGAACTAATGGAAATGAATTAAGTTATATACAAAATGGTGTAGAATATCTTCTTATTTTTTTCACAACTGCAATGCGTCCTATTATACCCTTTTCACAATTACCAATTCGTGACGAAGAAGAAGGAGGAGAAGGAGAAGGAGAAGGAGAAGGAGAAGGAGAAGAAGGAGAAGGAGAAGGAGGAGGAGAAGGAGAAGAAGGAGAAGGAGAAGGAGAAGGAGGAGAAGGAGAAGGAGAAGAAGGAGAATCAAATGACTCTACATCAGCTGGATTACATGGTGTTCTGATTCTTGAAATAGAACCTAATATATTTATTCGTGATCCAAGTGACAAACGTATAAGGGAATTATTTACAGAGTCATTCGAACTAGATAAATTAACAAGGGGAGAAAAAACGATTCTATATAATGAATTATTACATGGTGATGTGGATGGAATATTAGAAATTATTAAGGATAATCCTACAATGTTTTATGACGAGTTTTGGAGCACTCTTATTGATAGAACAGGCGGTGTGGGAGATAGATTTGAAGAGCCAGGTATAAAGGCAAATGGTTATAGGAAATATCTTTTAAGAGAAGTATTAAAGAAAAAAGCTACCCTTTTAGAACAAGTTCGTGCTGAATTAAAACGTGGTACGTATGATGATTGTGAGTATACAGATGATGAAGGTGAAGATGATAATACTGGGCAGGATGAATATATTAATATCACAAATATTATTACACTAAAATCATTAACTCCTGGGTGTAATATACGAGAACCCATAGCAGTAGATACAGCAATAACATCTACAGCACCTACAGCAATAACATCTACAGCACCTACAGCAGCTACAGCAATAACATCTACAGCACCTACAGCATCTACAAGAGCTACAGCATCTACAGCACCTACAAAAGGACAAGGTACCACACGAAGATCTAAAAGACTAAAACCTTTAATAACACCTATAGTAACACTTCTCAATAAGATAATAGAGTCTCGTGATATTACAACAATTTCAAAGACGATAATAGAGATGGATAGTAAAATAGATGATTTACTTAAGGCCTGCTGTATAGGTTCTGATATATTCGTCAATATAGAGAAATTGCGAGGAGAAATAGAGGATCATGTAAAGAAATACAATAGTATGGTTGCAAAACAATCCAAAACACATACGATGGGCAAACTTATAGAAAAACTAACTGAACTAAGAGATAAAATATCAAACATTACACCACCCGCTGGTGGATATCGAAGTAAACATCGAAATACACGTAAATCACCTAAACTTTCGTAATGTTTCCAGTCCAAAGAGTAAAAAGAGTCCACTTAAAATAAAAAGAGCAATTTCTGTGCTAGCAAATTCAGTATGCTGATGTTCCATTGTTTCAAGTCTTGCAAAGAGGGTATCTATCTTTCTTTGTAAGGATGGTTCTACGTTTGATACTTCTACACGACTATGAGGTGTTTCTAATTCATTCCATTTCCACGGATTTGAATCTTTTACAGGAACACCAGCTGCTTTCTCAAGGCCAGCTTGTTGAAAAGATGCTAAAAAATCAGGTTGTAATGTATAGCCAGGATTTTGGCTTATAGATGGAGAAAAATTCGCAAATGATTCATCCGCTTCTGCTTTCCCAAAATAAGAAGCAATTGGTTCGGAGAGTTGAATATTTGTACTAGTCTCCATCTTTTCAGGAGGTGGTGCTAAGGGCTCTGCAGGACGGTCGGGGTCTTTTTCGGCACCCTTTAAAAAACTAAGTGCCGGTCCCTTACATTTCATAGCCTTTTTCTTCTCTTCCCTCTTTGCAATCTTCCCAGCTCTTTCAGTATTATCCGGAAATGCTTCATTTAGCGAACAGCCGGACGTAGCCATCTTCGCCTCTATATGTATATGTTAAAATCAAAGAATCCCGGCTACTTGTAGTTAGGATGATAGGAGGAGCAAAACTTCAAGAAGCCATTCTTGATTGGTCCAAACAATCCCATTTTCTTTTTTTATCAGTCTTTTCTTTTTTACTTATTATTTTAGCGACATTCCCTGATAAGGTACCTGTAAAGATGCGTGAACAAGCATCTACATTCCCTGGAAGGCTCTTACTCCTCCTTTTATTATTTATACTCTATGAAACATGTGGAACAGTAGCGGCTATTCTTTTTGCGATAGTCATTGCGTTACTTTGGGCAAATAAACCTCTTGGAAAACCAGTGGAAGGTTTCTGGGATGATATTAAAACAACATACATATCTGAAAATTCTCATAAATGGTTTAGCGAAAATCTTTTGAAGGAAAATACAAAAGAGATAGTGGAAGATAGGGTTGATACAGATGCAGTACAGGATAATAAAATGGGAAAGGCGGGTGTATCTTCAAAGGTAGAAGTGTCGATGGGAAAGAGTTCTAGATAGATGCAAAACCAGAAGCAACTTCAAATAATTAACTAAACTGCCATGAATGTACGGTAGTTTAATTAAGTTTGATACTTCACGGTATATAAGGAAGCTTCCTATAAGTTAGATGGAAATAGATAACGAACTTATCTTACAAAGAGTACTTTTACTTCTTCTCTTTGTATGGTGTTGGCAAATTGGAACTCATTTAGAAACTCCATACCCTTCTGTTCTTGTAGAAGCATACGCAATACCCCTTACAAGAATTGGACTTTTACTTCTTGTACTCCTTGTTTCTGTATGGTCTATGCCTCTAGGTGTACTCACAGCACTTGCTTTTGTATGTCTTGGAACAGATGTTCTTTTCTTTGGAAAACCCTCAATGACTGAATCCATTGTACAGTAGATGAGCCTTCCGGGCATCATAAGTTCTTTACCAGCAGTTACATCAATGAACCCAATGGATATATTAATGGCCAGTATCAATTCAAATCCTTATTTTATAGGTATTATGATGGTGCTTTTAAATATTGGAGGCCGTTTCTTATCATTAGAAATTAGTAAAGAACAAGAAAAGTTTCTTAGTACACCTATTGTTCGTCGATTTCTTCTTTTTGCCATTTTATTTGTAGGTACTCGTAATATTATTATTGCTGGGTGTCTAACTATAGTATTAATTTTATTAATTGGATATTTATTTAATGAAAATTCTGACTTATGTATATGGCATTCTTGTAGTTATAAACCACCGGCAGCCTTTCAACAAGTATCTACAAACCTTTCTGCAGAAGAGTATATGATATATAAAAGGTTACATGATAAAATACAAAATCAAACTGTGAAAGAAGCACCTTCCGAAGAACAACGTACATCGGAAGAACCTTCTGCATATTCATATTATTTAAAATCTATTCAACAACTCGGTATTACACATTAAGACTAATGGTTGCACCTACAGGAGGTAGGGCACGTTTTTTACGACGTGCGGATGTACCAGTTCCTGTAGAATCAGCTTGACTTTGCATATCAAAACTTACAATAGAAGCTGCTCTGGAAGCTGCTGCTACTGCAGGTTGAGTTGCAAATCCACCCGCTGATTGAAATTCATTTCGTTCAGCTGCTTCAGCAAGCCTTGCTTCTTCAAATGTTTTAAGAATATCGTCTACACCACTTGGTCCAGACATTTCCCTGCGGGCTACTTGTTTCAGAGGGGCAGGAGGAACAGGAGGAGGAGGAGCAGGAGCAGGAGTAGAAGGAGCAGACGTTTGAGGTCTTACAGGGCTTTCTGCAGATGCAGCAAAAAATGCACCCGTTGGTGCTACAGGAGTAGAAACAAAAGGGCCTGTCCCTACAGGAATATTATTAGGTTGTTGTGAGCCCATCGCCATCCCCATGAAATTACCAAATCCAGGTCCAGCCTGTTGTGCCGCTGCCGCTGCCATTTGTTTAGCTAACTCTGGATTCTTACGTAATACATCATCCATAGAAGGCATTTTAGACCTAAAAAATGTATTGCTGACGTGGCACATAAAGCCACTACCCCCAATTGCCATGATTAAGCGCATTTCAGGTGACATCTTTCCGCGATCCTTATATTTATCATATAACTCTTCAAATATTTCATCAAAATCCTCGATATTTTCATGTGTTGATTCAGACCAACCATCTAATTTTAAATCAAATGGGTCAAAACGACCATTTAACCATTCCATCCCAGTAATTGCTCCTACAAGCATTTGACGTTGAAACTTGATACTTGTTTCTAATTGCCTTGCATCAACTAGACGAAAATATTCTGTTTTCATCTCCTCCAACCCATTGTCCATTGTAAACTTGCGAGAAACAGGAAATCCCTTCGATTCTAAACGCTGAAGTTTATTTAAATAGTCTGATTTATCCTTTTTCTCCTGTTCAGGGTCACGTGTCGCTGTAGACAGCTGAATACCAGGATTAGTAGATGTTTGAGAATTACTAAACATATCACCAAATATGCTACCCCCTGATGCTGGCTGAGCCTTAGTAAAGTTTACTTCTACTGGTTTTCCACCATATGAGTTCATATCAATTGGAAGGGCATCCGTTGGTCCAATATTAAATGATAAATTATCAATAGGTTCAAGGGGGCTTATTTCAATACCTTCTAACCCGGATGATCCAGTAAATATATCCATTGGTGCTGTTCGTTGGGATGGAGTAGATGCTGGTATATGAATTGTGCGTGGTGGTTCGGATGAAAATTGCACCGCTGAAGTATTTAGTTTGGAAGCTCCAGCCGAAACCTTTGATGGGTTTGATATAAGAGATAAACCAAGGTCGTCACCTAAATCACCTGAACCCAGATCACCTAAATCTATCATAGACCCTAATCCTCCTGACCGGGAATCTCCCCCAAGAGCAACCCTTTCCATTTCAGCGATCGATACACTCATCTTCTTCTTCGTTATAGACTGCTATTTAGGTTAGCAACTTTGACGCAGCATCCATGACCATACATAGACAATCTGCCAAGTCGCTGCGCTTTTTTTGATTCATAAACCAATTACCTCCTCCATTACATGCTAAAATAAGTTTGTTTTCTTCAAATGCCTTTTGAATACGAATTTCAGATGCATGTTTTCGCTCTGTATATCCTTCATCCCCTTTTGTAGCTCCTATTGTCTTTTTTCCAGCATGGACAAGGAGAACTTTTGGTGGTCCTGGAAGCATTATTCGTAATGTAGCAAATAACATCATTTGAACTGATTTCATAACTGGATTCTTAAATGCGGGTTGGTTTTCTAAATATATATAATTACATGATGAAAAAAGTTCTTTATTTTGTGTAACTACATTCTTTATTCCATCATGAATTGTTTCTAAATCAAATGCTTTTACTTTAGGATTTGCTATTTTTGGAAAACAGAACTTTTCTTTTAGGAAGAGTATAGATGATTCTTTTGTTTTAGATTGTTGTATTGTTGCACCGGAGGCCTTTGCTATTTGTTTTAATAATTGCGCAGGCGGTATTTTTCTAAGAAGATTACCTGAAAGGTCGCGCAAGGCTGGTGTTAAAGAAGGGCAGTGTGTTACACAATATAGTGTATTGTCTTTTTGATAGCTAGCCTTTTTCTTACATAATTCGCATATTGATTTTTCAATTTCTTCTTCAGCACTAGTGCCTGTAAGGAGATTTTCATTTGTCCATCCACGAATAGTTGATTCGGAGCTACGAATGTCAGCACAACACCATGCAAGATTCTTAATTCCAATATCAAAAGCAAGTATTCGTAGCATTCTAACATATTTTCATTCTTCTTTATTTAACCCCATTATACTTTAGCAGATGTAGCAGATGTAGCAGATGTAGCAGATGTAGCTGCTGCGGCAGCTTTAGATGCATTACGATAATTATACAAAAATAATCCTCCAATTAAAGCAATACCTGTTAATATATACCTTACTCCTGATTCTACACCTGAATTACTCATTCTTCTTTATGAAAAGATTCCTCTTACTGTATTACGTCCTCCTAAATACTCTGTTGTAACCATGGGTTTCGCAGGAATATTAAGACTTGGTCGAGATGGAGCAAATGTACCAAAGAGTTCAGGGATTGTTTCAACACGTTTTGTTCCTACACCCTTTAAGGAACCTTGTTTAACAAGACATTCATATTCATTACATTGTACATATCTTGAATGAGGCATATCTACGACAGGATTATATGGTAAACCGGCTCCTACTTGAGATGCTTGTCTGGCCCTTGATTGTCTTATAATATCAGATGCACTCTTCTGGAGAAATTGTTTTGTAGCAAATTGAAGTCCTGTTGGTATATTTAGTTCACATTTTGAACGATAATCTGTTACAAAGCGGCCATCTGACATTGGTGCTGCCCAACCGGGATATCTAGAATCTTGGGTAGGGGTTGTCTGCTTTTTAGGTACAGTTACCTTTTTTGCCTGTACTTCTATAGCATATGTATCAGGTGTTGAAAAATACCATGGACTTTGTTTTTGTCTGAATCCGTCGTTATCCATCTATATCTAATACAATAAGTTGTATTGGATATATATTATAGTCTTTAGCGGATTTAAGACCTAGACTTTTGCTTAGACTTAGTCTTAGACTTAGACTTAGACCTTTGTTTTTGCCTAGACTTTTCCTTAGACTTAGTCTTAGACTTAGACTTTTGTTTTTGCCTAGACTTTTCCTTAGTATTTTTCTTTTTATAGCCACCCATTTGGCTGTCAGCAGTCATTTCGCTAACAGCATTCTTTACATTTTCTTGCGCAGCATACATTGCATTTACAGCAGGAGTGGGTGCATTAGGAGGCATAGTATTAAGGGCATTGGTAACAGCAGTAAGCGCATTATTGGCGTTATTGACAGCCTTGGCGTTCATGGGAGCAGCGGAGTTCATGGGAGCAGCGGAGTTCATTTCTTTCTATATATGAAATATATTTTACGCGTATCCTATGTAGGGGGCGTAGGAAGTTCAGCTAATGTAACAGAAAAACCACCTGTATCGCCAGCAACCGGTTCACCGGGAGTTTCCAATCCACGGAGAGAATCAATTAAATCCTTTTTCTTAACACTATGTACAGTTAGTCCTTTTTGCCGTCCAAGCACTTGTAATTCCTTCAAACTCATAGATTCATAATTTGCATCCATCTTAAGGGGTTCCTTCCTTTCTGTTTCCAATGGCATCTCTTTTAGCATCTCTGAGTATTTCTCCTCGTCAATTGTATCAACATCATCCTCATTTAAGGGTGTTACATTTGATACAGGTTCGACATACTCTGGGCCAACCATATCAGCACCAAGCAAAGAAGCCTCTGTGCTCATTTTTAATGATAATAAAAGATTCTCTAGTAAACTAACACGCTTCTCATTTTGAACCATACGACTATATATATAAAAGGTCACCGCACCAAAAATTATGGCAAGGAGAATACCCACTGTGACCGAATCATTTAATACCCCTGTCATTCTCTGGTCGGAAGCAAGGAAAGCTTTTCCAGAAAAGAGCGCACTATGTTGTTTTTTTTAAAGTATATGTTATAGCGGCAAGATTCATAATGGTTAACAATGCTATAATTCCTATATCAGACCCAGTTACTAAAAGTGGTATAGCATTTGTAAGAATCATAATAAACACACCTATCGCTGTTATATATGTCGCATATATAGGAACTTTATTTATATTTAACTTGTTTAAAAAGGAAAGGGATGTGTGAAGAGAACCTAATTCATATAAGTAACGTGTATTTGATAAGAAAACAATAAAACTTGTAAGTAACATGTAAAATCCAATAGAATATTTTGCAAATGTATGAACTCCTTTTCCAAATACGCTTTCTACAATATATATAAAACTGTTATTTAAATTTTTTATAGAATGTTGTGAGGCTGTCTGTATAAATGATAAGCCTAGACCAAATACAATACATAATGACAATATATTTGATATATAAAAAGCAGAAGGAACATATACACCCTCTTTTGTTTCATCTGTAAATTTTATTATAGCATCAAACCCTGCCAGGATATAAAAGAAGTATATGAAACTCATCATAATATTTGTTTTAGAAGGTGTAAATTCATTTAATTCATGTATAGAAGAATATCCATATATGGCAATTATAGATAATATACATAGGAGTATACTAGATAGCACATTTACTATTTGTTTATTTATCTGTATACCCTGTAATGAAAATGCAGTCATGGCTGATAACATAAGAATAGAGACCCATACATGATTTGTATAATTTAAATTGTCAAATAATATATCTGAACATAATACAAGTGTAATAGCTATTGAAAATATATTAAATATAAGAATACATGCTGTTGAAATATAAGACATTGTTTCACCAAACACTTCTTTTATGAATTCTGATTCGGCATTATTCTTTTTAAAAAGTGTATAGGCTTGTTCATATGAATATGAAGAACCTAATAGTATTGCTCCAGCGGCAAATAGAGGTATTGGCCAATATTTCCCACCGGATGTAACAGCATTTCCAACTAAATTAAATCCACCAGCACCTACAATAGAAGCTGTGCCAAAAAGAACAAGATCTATTAATGATAGGGATTTATCCATTCCCCTCTACTTGTACTTTAAGTATCAAAGTTAATTACACTACCCTTTTGGGGCAGTACTAATATGCTTTATACACTCACGGCACTTTCATTCATTATTACAGCGCAATTAAATAGTGTGTTCATGAAAAATCTTCATCGGTGTAAAGCAATACGTATATATAGCATAGATGGCTTATTTAACTGTAGCAATACCCACAATGAAAAGGTGGAGTTTTTTGAAAGAGAGTATACCTATTTATTTGAATAGACCTGAAGTAGGAGAAGTTATTATATGCGATGAAACAGGAGAGGATGTGAATGCTATTTCATTATCATCGTTTCGTTCACATCCTAAACTTCGATTGTTTATAAATGATTCTATTCAAGGTATTTATAGGAATAAGGTAAAGTGTATGAACCTAGCAAGGTATAGATGGATTGCTTTGCTAGATTCAGATAATTATTTCATGGATGATTGGTTTGAGAGATTAAATAGTGTGATTGAAAAGGAAAATCCTAAAAAAATATATGCAAGTGCTTCTTTCCTAACAAGTAATTTACATACGGGTATAACCGAAACTCCAGCAGCATCTTTCATAAATACTCGTATAAGAAAAGCCAATTGGAACTCGATTCTAGAACAAAAAGGGTGGAATATATTATTAAATGATGGAAATTGGGTTATATCAAAAGAAGCATCTGACGTTTTAACAGCTGGTAAACATAGCCTTTCTTTATATGCGGCTGATGCAATATATATGTTACGTGAATTTATAAAGAATGGATATGAAATATGGTATGTACCTGGATTAGATTACATCCATACAGTTCATTCTGAATCTTCCTGGCTTTTAACAGAAAAACAATCCACAAGAATTCTGACTACAACATCTTGGAGACTTTGATTTAATTTCATGCAATTAAATAATAAGCGCTAAGAAAACCAGCTTAAATAAAATTGATATTTGCTATATGGTTCTTCCAATGTATCAATGTTTCCCGGTATAATAAAACAAATAGAAGTTGATACAGACCCTGTATGGTCTCTTTGGGAGAAAAAAGAAAATCCGATGAAACAGGCATGTGATAAATGTGCCGATATGGATTTTAGAGATAGCGATGATATTATAACGTGTATCGCATGTGGAAACGTAATTGAACGAAGCCTGTATATGGGCGCTGAATATAGATTCTTTAGTGCTGATGATAAGGGCGGCGCAGACCCGTGTAGGGTAGGTGCACCTACAGACCCACGATTTGCTGATTCATCCCTTGGAACGATTATTATTGGAATTGGTCGTGGCGGTCATTCTACAGCAAGAAGCGCGATGATGCGTATTCGGCGTTTTCATACATGGTCTATGTTTCCATATAAGAAACGAAGTCTACTTCAAGTATTTGAACAAATGAGTTTAGCAGCATCGAATCATGGCATTGAATCGAGGGTGATTGAAACCGCGAAGGATTTATATATGCAACTTGTGGATCATTGTGATAAACGTGGATTATCACGTTCCTCTGTTGTTGCATCTTGTATTTATAGTGCATTGAAAATGGCTGGTGCTCCTAGGAAACCAAAAGATGTGGCTGATATGTTTCATCTCCAAAATGCCCAATTTACAAAGGCATTTAAGGACTTTCAGTGTGTGTTAGCTCAAGCCAAACAAAAGGGGTTATTATCGCAGAGTGCAATTATTCCCTCTCAGTTACGAACAACACGCGCATCCGATTATGTGGCATATCCATTAAGTAAGTTATCTATACCGCGTTCTGAATCAGAAGAACTTCGTGATATTTCTATTCGAATTGCGGATAAGGCAGAAGATGATGAATTGAGCACAGAGAATATGCCATCTAGTTTGGCATCTGCTGTCATAGCATATGTATTACATCGATGTGGATATACGACAATTACAATTGAAATGATTGCTTCAGCATGCGATGTTAGCGAGGGAACCCTTCTTAAATGTCTCCGACGCCTTGAACAATCAGATTCAACTTTGATGGAATGTATACCTAAGCAAAAACGAAAGGCCAAGTAGTATGGGAGCAGGAGCTTCTTTAGGAAATCAGACAGCAAGGAGTCTTGCGAAAGATATGTTAAATGGTATATATGCTAATACAAATATAGCACAATTTATGGAATTATCAAAACGTTCTTCTTGTTCTAAATTTGCTTTTGATTATAAGGAATCATTATTGAAGCATATGAAGGAAACACAGCTATATCCAATGCGAGGAGAAAAAGGTATTATAGGTGTTTTACCTTTGGAGAAGCTTACTGCTACTGTAGCTACAACACCTGATATGGCTTCTCTTTTAAAACGAAGAGATGAATTTTGTGTAGATGCAGGGTATCTATATGTAAGTATTTTTCAGATTTATTTTGCCCTTGCTATTAATTTATTTGATGAAAATCCTGTGCGAACAGCGATGCGAGGAGGAGGGATTCCTCAATCAGCATTTAAAACCGCCGAAGAGAAAAGATTTTATGATAATTTGGAGGAGAGCATGTTGTCTCCTTTTAGTGAATTAAAAAATCTAGTTACTAAATTTACTTCATCTTCACGTAAACTTCTTCTTACACTAAATGATTCATCAAAAGCAACCGTTGAGTTTAATGGCTATGATATATTAGATAAAAAAGAATCAAATAATATAACGATTCCAGGAATTTATGGGGCAAAGGATACACCTGTGAGTGTTAGTTTTACTCGTAAAGTCGAGGATACTACTACATATATCACACTTAGTATAGAAGATATTGAAATTATTCATTTCAAAAAATTTAGAGGGCCATGGAGGTATACCCTTGACCCAATTACAGATGATACAGATTATTATACGGTGACAACGAATTTGAATATACCAAACTTGTTGGAGAAGTTAAATAAACATTTTAATGAAGAACAAGTAAGTGGTAAAAAAACAGCAACTACATCAACAACAGGTATATCTGTAGCGAGTGGGTCATCAATGTATATAGGATTTGATAAAACGCGAACTATATTACAAGGCGCTCAAAGTGGAAAAACAGAATACCCTATTGCATATGCAATTGGACGAGCACTTACTGTATTATATCCTCTTGACAATCGTGATTTAACAACTACAAATCAACGTTTTTCACAGATTTGTAAGAAGACACTCGATTTTGAGAAGAATGGCTCTTATTTACCAAAAGAGGGTAGTCCTATTAAAGATAATATTTATTATGCAAGCCTTATAGGCTTATATTATGATGAGTATATATTACAAGGAGACAAAGTTACATTTACTAAAAGTTCGGGTGGAAATAAGGATTTAGAAGCTGCGTCGAATGATTTATATACATTATATACAAATAAAACTGATTCATCAGGAAGCAGCTTTATAGAAAAAGGTAATTTTAGGAAAGTAGATGATGAGATTTGTAAGGCACCTGGTAATTTGATTTTTACTTCACCTCAAGCTGTAGATACTCTTATGAAACAAGTTATTACAAAATTATTCGCATTACAAAAGGATTATAAAACAAATGCTGAAAGACTTATTCAGAAACTTTTTAAAATACAAGTTTTAACAGGAGCAGATGGAAAACATACAGTAAGTATTGACTTTGCGCCTGGAATCTTACGAGCGGGGAGAGTAGAATTAGATAAGATACGTGTAGAAGCAAGAAAGCTTTTATTGAACTATTATATGACGGCAGATTCTTATTTCTTTTGGGCCATTGATTTTATAAAGAAGAATCCAACTTTGGTGAGGACCTTATAGGGACAACCTTTGGTGAGTTCCTTATAGGAACAACCTTTGGTGAGTTCCTTATAGGAACAACCTTTGGTGAGGACCTTATAGGGACAACCTTTGGTGAGGACCTTATAGGGACAGAGAGATGTAACATTTCAGTATAGTATGATATATTATATCATAATATACTCATTTGTATATATTATTAATTAGGGGCATTTAGATGCTTCATCGGCAGCGCATTTTTGTAAACATTTAGAACAATAAAATTTAATATCAGATAATCTAGCACCGGTTTCTAGCCAATTATGATCTCCCCCTTTGGGGCATGCGCCACCACCCTTCATTTTCCTCAT
>Ga0114960_10001133_pt1 | contig 21639 bp, 16 predicted proteins | sample C_130625_MF_Meta_FD_92637 | JGI IMG/M metagenome (GOLD analysis project Ga0114960, IMG submission 92637) | Freshwater microbial communities from Lake Croche, Canada to study carbon cycling - C_130625_MF_MetaG | ecosystem: Environmental > Aquatic > Freshwater > Lake | place: Lake Croche, Canada... | reverse complement strand
TTTGCCACCTAATTCAAGACCAAGCGTCGTAAATGTTCCGGCTGCTGATTTTTCAATAGCCCGACCACCCGCGACAGAACCCGTAAAGTTGCAGTGATCAACCGATCCCGTCGATAAAATCCGCGATGTATCATCATGCGTTAGAACGAGATTGGTAAAGAGACCTTTAGGTAAATCGGCCGCCAACATGGCTTCGGCAAAGCGCTCGCCAACTAAAATTGTCTGGGCCGCCGCTTTAAGAATAACAGCATTTCCTGCCATCAAGGCCGGAACAACTGAATTTACCGCAGTCAGATAGGGATAGTTCCAGGGTGCTACAACAAGCACAACGCCAACGGGTACCTTTTCAATATACCGACTAAAACCAATCTTAATTTCTGGAACAATAGGCGCAAGGGCTTCAGGCGCGATCTTGATCATATGGCGCGCACGTTCTTCAAAACCGCGAAACTCGCCTCCCCATTTCACAGGTCGACCCATTTGCTGGGCAATTTCAGGTACCACCTCTTGGTTCATGGTAAGCATGGCATCAACAAAGGCCGTCAATTTCGCTGCGCGCTCGGCCAAAGGAACCTTCGCCCAGAGTTTTTGGGCGATACGTGCGTCCCTTAAGGTAGCATCAATTGTAGCTTGCGAAGCCGAGGAGCGACGCGCCACTTCACTGCCGTCGATAGGCGACGTACAAATAATATCCGTCATCATTTTCTCACTGTTAGAATCAAATTATTTCGAAATAACGCTGCATTTCCCAGTCGGTAATCGCGCGGCGGAATTCGCGTTCTTCCCATTCCCGGCTTGCGGCATAATGGTCAACAAAAGCATCCCCGAAAAGATCGCGACCAGCTTTAGAAGATTTCAATTTTTGTGCCGCTTCCCACAGGGTGCGTGGCAATGCGCGATTTTCAGGCAGTTTAGCCTCATAGGCATTGCCAGTCTGCGGCTCACCGGGTTCGATTTTATTTTCAATGCCCCATAAACCGGAGCCGATTGCAGCCGAAAGGGCTAAATATGGATTTATATCTGCAGCAGCAACCCTATACTCAACCCGTTGAGACTTCTCAGAACCTTCGATCACGCGCAGGGCCGTAGTACGATTATCAACTGCCCAAGCGGAATCGGTTGGAGCCCAAAAGCCCGGGATCAGCCGCGAATAAGAATTCACCGTCGACGCAACCATAGCGAGAAGCTCAGGCATCAAAGCTTGCTGGCCGCCCACAAACCAACGCATTGTATCCGACATAGAATGCGGCTTGGACTTATCAAAAAATAGACCCTTCCCCGTTTTAACGTCTTGCAAGGAAAGATGAAGATGCCCCGACTGCCCCGGCCATTCATGTGAAGATTTCGCCATAAAAGAGGCTATCCATCCCCGCTTTTGCGCCAATACCTTTGTATAGGTCTTAAATAACGCAGCTTTATCAGCGGCGGATAGAGCATCACCGACTTTAATAGCCGCCTCTAAAACCCCAGGGCCGGTTTCCGTATGTAAGCCTTCGATTTCAAAATTCATCTTCCGACCGAGATCCAAAAGATCACGATAAAAATCAGCGTGAACTGAGCTTCTTAACATCGAATATCCAAAAAAGCCCGGAGTGATGTTTTTCAACCCTTTATAATTCTTCTCGCGCACAGAATGCGGCGTCTCGTCAAAAAGAAAAAACTCAAACTCGGCTGCAGCGCTTACATTAAAGCCCATATCGGAAGCACGTTTCAACACCCGGCGGAGCGTGCCACGCGGACAAACATCTTCCCATTTTTCAGCAAATTCGCATAAAAATAACGGCAAATCATCTTCAAATGGGATCAGCCGCATCGTATCTGGCAAAAGCCGAACGGCAGCATCTGGGTACCCTGTGTGCCAGCCAGTTACCTTAACATTATCGTAAAGTTGGTCGTTCGAATCCCAACCTACAACCACGTCGCAAAAGCCAAGACCTTTTTCTAAAGAGCTTTCGAACTTATCGCGATTAATGTATTTGCCGCGAAAAACCCCATCGATGTCAAAAAGACCTACCCGAACATAAGGCAGGTCGCGCTCACGAATAAATTCGAGCGCTTCTTGGGCGGAATTGATTTTGATTGGTATATTCATCAGATCTCTCAATACGGTTCAAAGACAGAATGACCGCAGGCGATCAAACCTGCGGTCATCACTTCTTGCAAGCAAGAAGTGTATTATTTTTCACCCACCGCGGCTTCAGCAGCCGCAATGTCTGATTGCCGCTTGTCGATAACATCGCCAATTGGTGGACCTTTGAAGCGCTTGTTCTCGAATACCAACCAAATAATAGCAGTCAAAATCAGGAATCCGATTGTAATGGAAAGCGCCCAATCATTTGGTGGTTGAACGCCAACATAGAAAATCAACGCCATCGCAAGAACTGACAAAAATGCGACTAATTTAAACAATCCCGGTCCTAAATCCCACGGGCCCATTTTACTCCACTTTGGTGTACCGTGAGCAAAGAAGCCGAGCGCAATTGGTACGGTAAAAGACAGGAATAAAAAAATCACCGTGCACGACACCACTATCGTATAGGCTGATGAACCGGCAATCGAGATTGTTGTCGTTCCCCAAACGAAGAGCACAGATAGGACCGAGGCCGTCCAAATTGCTGATACAGGTGTGCGATGCTTTTTACTTACGCCCGCCAATGCATTTGAAAATGGCAGTCCCCCATCGCGCGAAAAGGCGAAAATCATTCGCGATGCTGAAGTAACCGTTGCAAGCCCACACAGGAATTGTGAAGCGAAAATAGCAATATAAAGCAATGTTGCAAAAGTCGGGTTCATACGCTCGTTTATGGCCCAAAAGAATACGTTCCAGCCTTGTTTAGCAGCATCATCCATATTCGGAATCATAAGCACAAATGCGCAAAGCATCAGCCATCCTGCTACCGATGACCAGATAATCGACGACACAATCCCCCGAGGAACCGAATGAGCTGCACGCTTCGTTTCCTCGGATGTATGTGCGGAAGCATCATAACCGGTAATCGTATAAATCGGTAACAAGAGTCCGAGCAAGAAAACGCGTAACAACGAATCTGATTGAGGCCAAACAGCTGCGTCACCTTCCGGCAGTCCAGAATAGTTTTTAAATGTCCAAAGACGAGAAAAGTCCCAATGTTCGGCAGCGACAAAGCATCCGATGGTAAGGGCTAACGCAGCTGCAAAAATAAGGTAACCAGACAGATCGGTTAGTTTTGCCGTTAGCTTTATACCGAAATGGTTCACTAGTGCTTGAACGGATGTAATGACAACCAAAAAAATCATTTGATTGTTTAAATTTGCCGCATCAAAGCCAAAGGCACCCGCAAAAAAATTCCAAGTACCAACATTGATCGCGCCAAGGACTGTCACAAGACCAAGCAAGTTAAGCCAAGCCGTCAACCACCCCGTAAAGCGATTTCCGAGAATAGAGCCCCAGTGATAAAGTCCACCGGCGGTGGGATATGCAGAGCCAATTTGAGCCATTGCTAAGCCGAACACACCTGAAACAGCGCAGCCAATTATCCAACCGATGCCAATCGCTCCACCTCCTGCACCGGAGGTAGCTTGGGCCAACGAATTGATTCCGCCAGACAAGATACAAATAATAGAAAAAGAAATCGCAAAATTTGAAAATGCGCTCATGCTTCGCTCGAGCTCTTGCGCGTATCCCATGGAGTGAAGGACTTTAAGGTCCTCTTTCTTCGCATGATCGTCGTATTGATGGTCAACCATAGCTTCTATTCCCCAATTGTTTCTTCGTCTTAACTGGCAAATACCAGTTCATAATCTTGTATTGGTTCGTAATCAGTCTAAGCGCCGAAATAACTTTATGATCGTACATAAAAATGGATTTGAACCAAGTGCAAAAAGTTCGAATATTGACGATTTATCAAAAAAATCGAATAAATGGCGCCTTAAGGTGTCTGATTCGAATATTAAGAGCCTATTAAGAGATTTATTGGTCTTAATACTCGAGTGTGTTGTTCATTGTATTGCGTTGAGTAGTATCGAATGTCGGAAGTAGCCTTTGCTGATGCTGCAGGCAGCGTTGCGTCCCATGGCGGAACTGTCACGCTTGACAGCCTCCCTAAATCAAACACGACACGATGGGTTACCAGCCGGAAATCGCAATTAATTGCAGCCATTCGTGATGGCCTTTTAACCATTGAAGAGGCAGCAATCCTTTATCGGCTAACCCTCGATGAGCTTACTGAGTGGCAAGCCGCGTTCGAACGGCATGGTCCAAAAGGGCTAAAAGCGACGTTAGTTCAACAATTCAGGCATGTTCGGCGAGCTTAGTACAATCGGCTAGAATACCTTTGTGAGCAAGCTCGTGTTACCCAGCGCTACAAAGTGTCCCGTGTGATATCCTGGTTTACCGTATTGGAACTTCGCACCATTCCCGGCAACCATCAAGCCGCCAGCTGCGCGTAGAATAGCATCCCCAGCAGCAACATCCCACTCCATCGTTGGCCCAAAACGAGGATACAAATCAGCCTGCCCTTCAGCGACCAGGCAAAACTTCAACGAGGATCCAGCAGAAATTTTCTCGTTAATCGCGAGACGATCGATAAATTCTCCAGTCAAACGATCGGGGTGCGAACGGCTAGCAACGACTTTTAGCTTATCAATGAGCGGTAATCTGGTACTAATTTGCTCAATATCTTGTGCTGTTATAAGGGAAGCTCCCGGTGAAACGGACATAGCATAGGCAGAGTGTCCGCCGATCCATAGTCGGTTAAGTGCTGGAGCATAAATGGCACCGGCAACAGCAATGCCTTTATCGATCAGACCTATATTGACAGCAAATTCTTGACGTCGCTTCGCAAACTCACGCGTTCCATCGAGGGGATCAACCAAGATAAATCGCTCGCCTATCGCTGGTAAGATACCTTCGGAAGCCGCCTCTTCTGAGACGACAGGAATATCGGGAAGCTTATTAGCCAGGGCTGAAAGAATCAGGCGTTCTGACGCGAGATCCGCGTCCGTAACGGGACTACCATCGGTTTTACGCCGCGCATCGCCATCAGAATTAAAGAAGTCCATGATCGGAACTGCAGCATTTACCGCTATTTGACCAAATATGCGGGCAATTTCGTCTGGATTCGTTACCATACTCTCTATCCTACGGTTGCGCGAAAGTGCCGGTTCGCGCTACGCCCAAGCGCCCTCGATAGTATAAGGTAATGCGCCATGACAAAATCCAAAACAACAATTCCATTTCCAATAGGAATTGTAACTGTATCAGATCGAGCTTATCGTGGGGAATATGAAGATAAAGGCGGCCCGGGTATTATTGCAGCCTTAGGTGAGTTGTTAGAAACGACCTGGCAACCAATAACGATTGTTATCCCTGATGAAAAAGCTATGATTGAGAAGGTGTTGGTTGATTTAGCCGATCATAAAGGCTGCTCGCTTATTCTTACGACCGGCGGAACTGGCCCTGCCCTTCGCGACATTACGCCCGAAGCTACCGAGATGGTTTGTGATAAAATGATGCCGGGTTTCGGAGAACTTATGCGTACTGCCAGTTTGCAGGAGGTACCCACCGCCATCCTTTCGCGCCAGACGGCTGGAATTCGCGGAAAAAGCCTAATCATAAATCTACCTGGCAAACCATCTGCAATTCGAACCTGCCTTGATGCCGTTTTTGCCGCCGTGCCTTACTGTATCGATCTGATTGGCGGATATAGACTTGATACGAACCCAGCTTTCTGCAAGGCATTTCGCCCTAAAGCGTAATGCATAAACTTGATTATTTTGGAAATTTTTACCTTACCCGGCTATTTAAGGACGGCCCACGCTGATGTATCGAAAGCCTCTGGCCCTGATGTCTGCGGGTCTATAAATGTTTCTTAGATCAACAATCACCGGTTCTTTTAGGGCACCCTTGATACGATCAAGATCAAGTGCTCGGAAAGCATCCCATTCCGTAACAATGACAAGAACATCCGCATCCGTCGCACAAGCATAAGCATCGGATGCGAATTCAACTCCCGCCATGTACATTTCGGCTTGATCCATACCTATCGGATCATATGCGATTATTTTTGCACCTAAATCCTGTAGAGCCGTAATCAATGAAATCGACGGGGCATCGCGCATATCGTCCGTATTAGGTTTAAACGTTAATCCTAGAATAGCTACGCGCTTGCCACGTACATCGCCGCCACAAGCCTGGACAATCCGGCGTGACATGCCGCGCTTACGTTGATCGTTAACCGATACTACTGTTTCAACTATTCGGAGTGGAACACCTGAATCTTGCGCCGTTTTAACAAGAGCTTGGGTATCTTTCGGAAAACATGAGCCGCCATAGCCGGGACCAGGATGTAAAAATTTTGCACCTATACGATTATCAAGACCTATTCCTCGTGCGACCTCTTGCACATTAGCGCCTACCTGTTCGCACAAATCGGCTATCTCATTGATATATGTAATCTTAACGGCAAGAAATGCGTTAGCTGCATATTTAATCAATTCGGATGTCCGACGATCCGTGAATAATAGGGGTGGCTCGTTGAGATAAAGGGGGCGGTAAACCTCTGTCATCACGCGGCGTGCATTTTCGTCCGTTGTACCTATCACGATACGATCAGGTCTTTTAAAATCACCGATAGCAGCCCCCTCCCGGAGGAATTCAGGATTGGACACAACTTCTATTTGCAGATCTGGCCGAATTTCACGCATAATGCGCTCGACCTCGTCCCCTGTCCCAACGGGAACCGTCGACTTTGTGACAATGATCGCCTTGCCATCGGTAAGATGGGCAATGTCGCGCGCCGCGGCATAAACAAAAGAAAGATCGGCGTGGCCGTCCCCACGCCGAGAGGGCGTTCCAACGGCTATAAAGATAGCATCCGCGCCTTTAATCGCCAGTTTCATATCTGAAGTGAAGACTAATCGGCCATCTTTGACATTTTTTGCGACAAGATCATCTAAGCCTGGTTCGTATATTGGCAATTTGCCCTTATTTAAGGCATCGATTTTATCCGTATTGAGATCCATGCAGGTTACAGAATGTCCAAAATCAGCAAAACAGGCCCCTGACACCAAGCCTACATAGCCCGATCCGATCATTGTTATCCGCATAGTTTCATCTCCAACCCAAAAGGCTTACCCTTGCAGCCTAATCCCGATTCATCTGCCATCAAACCGTGACAGCTTTCCTTCACACGCATCTTGTCCTACAGGCAAGTGATGAAAACTGTATAATTATCGTGCCACTGTTCAAGAAAGACCATCATTATGGAAAATCCAGTTCTCGTTGAAATATTTCGCGGCGCAGCAATTGAGTCACACCATAGGGGTTCCGTAGCCGTGATGGACGCCGATGGGGGGCTCGCGCTAGCCTTGGGCGACATTGATACACCGGTTTTTCCAAGGTCCGCCGTCAAAGCCTTTCAGGCACTCCCACTTCTCGAAAGCGGTGCAGCAGATCAATTTGGATTAACCCCTAAAGAAATCGCACTAGCTATATCTTCCCATTCCGGCGAACCAGAACATGTCGAGACGGCTTTAGGAATTCTTAAAAAGGCAGGACGAGATGAATCGTGTCTTGAATGTGGATCTCACTGGCCAAGTTCTGGAGAGGCGGAACGCGCATTAGCCGCTTTAGGTCAAAAGCCATCCGCGCTTCATAACAATTGCTCAGGGAAACATTCCGGCTTTGTTTGTTTGGCGTGTGGATTAGATGAAGATCCGAAAGGGTACATTCTTCCAGATCATCGTGTGCAGCGCGAGATCCGCGCAGCTGGAGAAGAAATTATGGGCTTCAGCTTCTTGGACGAATATACGGGAACTGACGGCTGCTCAATTCCGACCTATGCCGTTCCCTTAAAGTCTATTGCACTCGGGTTTGCTCGTTTGGCAACCGGACAGGGACTTGGACCAGAACGTGCTAAGGCAGCCAGGCGCATTCGCGAGGCAGCGGCTGCTAACCCATTTATGGTCGCTGGAACCGGCCGTCTTGATACGGTTGCAATGGAGCTATTTCGTGAGCGCGTTTTCATGAAGACGGGCGCTGAAGGTGTTTATTGTGCTGCGATTCCGGAGCTTGGTCTTGGCGTTGCATTAAAGGCAGACGATGGTGAGGGCCGTGCAGCTCAAGCCATGCTAGCTGGAATTCTTAACCGCTTCCTCCCGATGGACGACACGACCCGTGCGGCTTTTGACGGAAAAGCATGGCCTACTCTCAAAAACTGGAATGGAATGACGGTGGGAGCTATCCGAGCGTCAACCGTATTACTTGGGAAATAATATCGCCGTCTAATTCTGGTCATGATTGGGCTCTAGTAGACTGGTGCAATCTTGAGCGCATGGGATAAAAATGAACAAAGTTTCTAACACTTGCCATTCTTCTCGGATCCTTCGGTGGATTTGGCTTGGCATTAGCTTCTTTGTGTTGGATGCCTGTTCAAGTAGTTCTGGAATGATGACGGCTTTGTCAGCCAGTTCGTCTGTTCAAATGACTGGCGAAATCATGCCAATCTTTGTCGCGACAAGTCGTAAAATGAAACCAGATGGCGGTGTCACAGCAGAGCTATCGCCTACAACAAATTATGTAATGAATCTGATAAGCATTCCTAAAGATCATCAAACAGGCATGATCGAGCGCCCAGGCTGGGGAAGCGAGAGCCGGAAATCACACTTTACATTTGTTGGCCAACATATCCTTGATCGTGAGACTTTCCGAAATGAAATCGCGACACAGCTTTCAGGGCGCGTTGGAGCGAGTAAAGATGTTCTCCTATATGTTCATGGCTTTAACACTGGGTATGATGAAGCCCGTTTTCGGTTAGCACAAATTGCAACAGATTCAGGCTTCATCGGAGTTCCTGTGCTTTTCACTTGGCCCTCCCAAAACAAAATGTTTGCCTATGGCGCTGACAAAGACAACGCAATGGCATCCCGTGACGATTTACATCAAGTTCTGTCAGATCTTGGCACGCTTCCAGGTGTAGGTCGTATCCACGTCCTAGCTCATTCGATGGGAACGTGGCTTACTATGGAAGCCTTAAGAGAGTCAGCAATTGCTGGACAAGGCGATCTTGGCGGTCATCTTGGCGAAGTCATGTTAGCTGCGCCTGATATTGATCTGGATGTCTTTAAGCAACAAATGGCGCGAGTCGGTGCCTATACGCGGGTATCGATCTTTGCTGCCTCTGACGATAAAGCATTGTCAATATCGAGTTCATTAGCAGGCGATCGCCAACGCGTCGGAGCACTCGACGTTTCAAATAAAGATCAACGTGTTGAAATTACTAAACTGGGCGTGAGAGTATACGATTTAAGCAATTCTGACACAGGTGACTTTTTCAAACATGGGACATTTGCCGAAGCGCCGGTTGCCGTTCGGGCGATTGGAGCTCAGCTCTCTGCTCCACCAGACGATACTCGACAATCACAAGCGTTCGAAGGGCAACCATAACTTTTTTAAATTAGCTTTTTTGACGATAGCCTTGCAGCGCGTTTAATCGCTCGAGAACCGTCATCGCCGCTTCAGAAACGACAGTGCCAGGTGGAAAAATAGCGTCGGCGCCGGCATCGTGCAACGCAGCAAAATCCGGCTCCGGAATAACACCGCCAACAACGATCATAATATCTCCACGGCCTGCTTTGTCCAAAGCTGCCTTCAAAGCCGGCACCAGTGTCAAATGTCCAGCTGCAAGCGTCGAAACTCCTACCACATGGACATTTTTTGCAATTGCCTCCTGGGCCGCCTCTTCCGGCGTTGCGAATAGATCACCCACATCGACATCAAAACCTAAATCAGAGAATGCCGATGCAATAACTTTTTGCCCCCTATCATGGCCGTCTTGACCCATTTTAGCGACGAGAATTCGTGGCAAGCGTCCATCATTTTCTTTGAAGGCAGCAACCATATCCCGAGCTCGCCCAAAAGCTTCATCGAGTGCGCCTATTTCTTTACGATAAGTGCCGGAAATAATTTCTGCTGTTGCCTTATGGCGCCCGAAAGCATTTTCAAGAGCAAGTGAAATTTCACCTACAGTCGCTTTCACACGCGCCGCATCCACGGCAAGAGACAACAGATTTCCGGAACCCCGCGCTCCAACTTCTAGCGCTTTAAGGGCCGCGAGAACCGCCTCAGGATTACGCTCCGAACGCAGTCGTTTTAATTTATCAAGCTGCTGTGAGAGTACGGCTGAATTATCAACCTTCAGAACATCAATCTGTTGCTCACTTGATGGCCTGTAACGATTAACACCTATAACGGCCTGCTGGCCACTATCAATTCTAGCCTGAGCCCGGGCTGCAGCTTCTTCTATACGGCGTTTCGGAATTCCTGCCTCAATGGCTTTCGCCATACCACCTAGAGCCTCAATCTCTTCAATGTGGGCCCAGGCCTTCTCAGCAAGATCGGCCGTCAAGCGCTCGACATAGTATGAGCCGCCCCAAGGATCAATAACCCTTGTGGTGCCACTTTCTGCTTGCAAAAACAGTTGCGTATTACGTGCAATACGAGCCGAAAAATCCGTTGGTAAAGCAAGTGCTTCATCAAGAGAATTTGTATGCAAAGATTGCGTATGCCCTTGTGTGGCGGCCATCGCTTCGATCTCTGTACGGATCACATTATTGAAAACATCTTGAGCGGTTAAAGACCAACCAGACGTTTGCGAATGGGTACGCAAAGGTAATGATTTTTCGGACTTTGGATTGAATTGGCGGACAAGCTTTGTCCAAATCAATCGGGCAGCACGGAGCTTTGCGATCTCCATAAAAAAATTCATCCCAATAGCCCAGAAGAATGACAGCCGAGGCGCAAATGCATCAATATCAATCCCAGCCGCAACTCCTGCACGAAGATATTCAACTCCGTCAGCAATCGTATAGGCAAGCTCCAAATCCTGCGTCGCTCCGGCTTCTTGCATGTGATAACCGGAAATAGAAATAGAATTAAATTTTGGCATATGCTTAGATGTAAATGCAAAAATATCCGAAATTATGCGCATCGAAGCATCTGGAGGATAGATATAGGTATTGCGAACCATAAATTCTTTAAGAATATCGTTTTGGATTGTACCGGATAACTTTTCAGCACTGACACCCTGCTCCTCTGCAGCAACAATGTAGAGCGCGAGTATTGGTAAAACCGCACCATTCATCGTCATAGAGACACTCATTTCATCAAGTGGGATGCCTGAAAAGAGAGTTCTCATGTCGTAAATGGAATCAATAGCAACACCAGCCATCCCAACGTCGCCTGCAACACGAGGGTGATCGGAATCATAACCACGATGAGTTGCTAGATCGAAAGCTACAGATAGGCCCTTTTGTCCCGCAGCAAGATTACGGCGATAAAAAGCGTTTGAGTCTTCGGCTGTCGAAAATCCTGCATATTGGCGGATCGTCCAAGGCTGATTGACGTACATTGTCGGATAAGGCCCGCGGACAAAAGGTGCAACGCCTGGAAGCGAATCGACAAAGTTCAAATTATCGCGATCCGTTTCATTATAATTGCCTCTTACTACAATGCCTTCTGGCGTAACCCAAGATGAGCTTGGTTGGTCTAATTGCAGCCTCATCCCTTCGAAAAAATTCGCCTTTTCAAAATTTGGGATACGGCTCATTGTACCGATCCTTCTTGATCTTGGGCGCGATCAAAAGTCTCTGAAATTCTATAAGACTTAAGCGGAATGAAGGCGCTATCGTAATTACTCGCATTCGGCGGGAATGGCGCTAATATCGATACTGGCTTTTCATCCTTATTCAGGAAGGCTGTTACGCCGATCATAATAGACTTTTTCTCAGCGAGCGCCTGATCGGCGGCATGACGTGAAATAGCGATACGATTTTGTAAAGCACCTGAACTAATTGATGCGACGATACCGCCCTCGGACTCGATCATTTGAAATTGTTTCCATCCTTCTGCAACAAGCCCATCAGTTAGCGCTTCATAGACGCCGGCTCCCGCAGCCGGATCGGATACTTTCGCGAGATGGGCTTCTTCGAGTAAAACGAGCTGAGTATTTCGGGCCAATCTGCGCGCGAATGGGTCAGGAAGACCCAATGCTGTTGTAAACGGTAGAACTGTTATAGCATCTGCTCCGCCAATGGCAGCGGCAAAACATGCCATCCCAGCCCGCAATAGATTTACATGCGGGTCGCGTCGCGCCATTGTTCGATACGCCGTCTCCGATGTTAGCAAAATTGGTTTCGCGTGAAGCCCGCATTGTGTCTCTATACTCGCCCAAAGACGGCGTAAGGCGCGATGCTTGGCGATAGATAAAAATTGGTCGGTGTCAGACGACAGTCGAAACTCAATCATGCTTTGCGCATCTTCAAGTGAGATTCCTACGGCTTCCAACGCACGAAAATAAAAAACAGCACTTGCTAGAACAAAGCCAAGTTCTTGAGCTTCTGATCCACCTGAATTATGGATAATTCGCCCATCGGCTACAACAAATGGCCCACTAAAGCCTTGGGCAATTAAGTCATTTACGCTGGCTCCAATATTAATTCCCATTTTGTGGCTGTCCGCCGGAAATTCGCCATCACGAGCACCGAGGCCAACTGGGTTCAAACCAAATCTAACCTTAATGGCGTTGGCTGGAAATCCCAGCATCTTGCTCGCATCAGCAAATGCGTGCGCTGCATCACGCCCACGTGGCCCGCAATCCAGAGATAAGTCGATGCCCGCATCTAGATAGATGCCCTTTAATGCTTCTGCCACAGCATTCGCATTTGCTGGTAACCCAAAGCCATAGGATCCGACAGCATTTTCGAATACCAAGACAAGGCCCGTTGCGCCATTTTCTAAATCTATTAAAGCCTGTGTATTGGCACGGATTGAGTCTGGGTCATCCATGCGGCCCATGATTGCCCAGGGCGAGCCCGCCAGACGTCCAATAAGAGGGCGATTACTTTTTGCCTTACCATATAATGGCTGAATCCGAAGGCCATCTGCAGTAGTTGACGTTAAAACTGTATCAAAATCGGCGCCCTTTAACACCGCTTCCGCACGCTTCCGCCATACGGATGCGTCAGTTATAACCTGATCATTAAACTCAAGTGTCATTGCTCATATCCCTCAAATTAAGCGAAGAATGGCACAAAACAGGTGTTCTATTCCACCTCGCCTTTCGGGGGATACGATCAGGCTTTGACCAATCTAGGTCTGCCGGTCGCCACAGCAGTAATCCGGCTTTCTACAAAGATGTCTTGGCCATCGGCAAAGGCTGACACGTCTTTCCGATCAATACTAATCTCGGCATTATCGGCGCCCGCAGCTTCCGCCCGAAGAGCAATATCTTTCCTTAATCCATCAATGGCCGCTCGGGCAGCCGATTCAAGATCATGAAAATCGTGACTTGACGCTGGACCATGAATTCGGAAGCGGCCGGACCCTGGCGACAAGATGACCGTTTCGCCTGTGATTTTCACATGTCCTACCACTGCGCCGAGGGCATTAGCCACATCGGCGTGCTCAGGCATGACTGTTTCACTATCGAGTAATTCCCCGATCATCGGGTAGTAGGTCGGAGCCGATGCGCCAACACCGATAATCGGCAGGTTAAAATCAAATCGAACGGACGAGACACCATGCTTCTTATCAAGGGAAGCAACGATTAACGGATGCAAACTTGGTCTATCTAATTTAAACCCATCTTCATCGAGAGCGACGTCAATGAGCGCCTCGGCGGAGCGTCGAACGAGTCTTTTGATAACGGCATACGCGACGTCCTCTTTTGTCTCAAACAAAATTTCGCCTTTTCCTCCGCGACGACGGGCAACAAGCTCAGCAGCCAACATTGCCGCCTCCCTGTCCCAAGTTTGGTGAATGCCAAGAACATGCGCGGCATCCGATGGCGTTAACGTCGAAATCATAACAAGGCCGTTCGTAACCAGTCGGGTCAGTGCGCCAAGCTCGGTTCGGGTTTCAGCTACTTTATCGATCGCATTTGGTAAATTGCCAATCTTGGTAAGCAATGAGGCCTCAGCTGGCGATAAACCTGCTCGTGCAGCGCTGGTAACCGACATTGGAACAACAAACCGGGCATCAGTCGGTCTAGCTATTTCGGCCCTTAATTGCCGATCAAGTTCTTGGTGGACCATTGCACGATGGTCTATAGCCAAAAGGCTGATTGGCATCGCCCGTCGGGGTCCAAGCTCTAGTGTAATCGTTAGACCCTCTTCAACTAGGCGCACTTCGCTGTCACCACCCAGGCCAATCGTGCGCATAGCTACGGCCTGCACCATCGTTTGAAATCCGCCAACCCGCGCTCCTAACGGATCTAGCCGAGGCGTGCCGTTTTTCATTACGGCAATGTCGGTTGTCGTGCCGCCTATGTCGGATACAATTGCGTCATTTGAGCCTGTTAAGAACCCTGCCCCTACAAGGGTTGCTGCAGGTCCAGATAAAATTGTTTCAATCGGCCGTTCGCGCGCTATGTCGGCAGCAATCAGCGCTCCGTCACCCCGCACCACCATGACAGGCGCGTTAATTCCACGGATCTCTAGGAATCGCCCGGAGGCTTCAATCAAACCGTCAATAAGTGGGATTAACCGTGCATTTAATAGGCAAGTTAAAGCTCGGCGGGGACCATCAAGCTGGTTGGTCAATTCATGACTGCAGGTGACGGGTAAATTTGTGCGTGTCCGGATCAGATCACGTGCGGCTATTTCATGCTCTGGATTGCGCGTCGAAAAATATCCGGCGATAGCATAACCAGTTACGGTGCCTCCTTCATTCAAAAGCCAATTTTCAAGTGCTACTAAGTCTAACGGCATAGCAACATCGCCGGTCACCGTATGACCGCCTAGAATATGAATTATCGGATCATTACCGAGCGCAGTATCAAGCCCGGCGCGTTTTGCGTCAGCTTCGCCAAAGCCAATCATAACGAGGCCAATTCGGCGCTGCTGGCCCTCTACGAGAGCATTTGTTGCCAAAGTTGTTGAGAGTGAAACGAGCTCAATAGAAGATGGTTCCGTCTTGGAGAGCTCAATAACCCGATCAACCGCGCCGGAAATACCAATCGCAAGATCATGCCGCGTGGTAAGGGATTTGGCTTTTGCAACGACTTGGCCGGACGTATCGTCAAATAGAACAGCATCCGTGTAGGTGCCGCCTGTATCAATACCAAGAAGAATCGCCATCAGACCTTACATCCAAACCAATACGTTGAACCATTTACGCGCCAACGTTAGCGCCAGACCTGAAATTGCGGCTTGCCGTCGGTAATGTCGTACCAGTCCGGCTTATCTGCAACATAGATATGCTCTTTTATATGCAGACCCGTGTCACCATCGAGCGAGCCGGCGGTGATGGAGATGTAATCACGACCAAAAGGTCGCCAGAACAGATTGCTGCCACACGATTTACAAAAACCACGCTCAGCTACATCGGAAGATTTGTACCAGGCCAGACCACGATCTTCACTAATATTTACTGCGTCAACATGCGCATTGGTCGCCGTAAAGAAATTTCCGGTCGTTTTTCTGCATTGCCCACAATGGCAAGCAATAACCTCGCGCATCGGCCCTTCGACTTTAAACTTTACAGCGCCACATAAACATCCACCCGTTCGATATTTAATCTCAGCTGTCATCGAATGCCTCCCTAATCGATAGCGATCATAATCATCGTAATCGATGGTTTTAAGGAAAATGTCTTATTTCGGACCATCGGTAGTGTCAGACGGACGGGAAAGGCATGCAAATACAAGCTTTGTCTCTCCATAAAGGCGTTCTTCAATGGTCTCAAATCCCTCGGGCAAGATATCTTTTTGATCCGCTCGCTCCTCGACAATCACAAGCGCATCAGATGTTAACCAGCCACCCTTAAGTGCAGAAGCAAGGGCCAAAGCGGCCAGTCCTTTGCCATAGGGCGGATCACAAAATACGAGCGAAAATGGCTCCGCGGGAGCAACTGGACCCATATAGGTAGCATCTCGCCGATAAACCTTGGTGACACCTGCAACCCCAAGCGCTTCAATATTGGCTTTGATTAAGCCGCGCGCGGCGGCGGCCTCTTCAACAAATTGCACAAAAGCCGCACCACGGGAGAGAGCTTCGAGACCAAGCGCTCCCGTGCCTGCAAAGAGATCAAGCACTCGGGCATCGGTTATTGGATCGTCATAACCGTGGGCGAGCACATTGAAGAGTGCTTCGCGCAACCGGTCCGACGTGGGCCTTGTCTCCAAACCTGAAGGCGCCTGGAGCAATCGACCCTTAAATCGCCCGGCGATGATCCGCATCGTCAGCAGCCCTGCCAATTATCGCGCACGAGGCGGACGTGAGCCACGGCCGGAGCCGCCTGAAGCTTTGCCGCCACCATAAGGCTTCCGACCATCGTTGCGACCTGTCGCTGGCCGATCAGCCGATGGTTTGCCGCCAAAGCCACGTCCGCCTGATGGCTTATCGCTAAACTTACGGGTTCCGCGATCCGGACGGTCATCACTCTGGCGCGATGGAGAGTCATCGCGAGATCGGCGCGGCTTAAACGCCCCTTTTTCTGTTCGGACGGGAGCTGTTTCGCGCACAGCCTCATCACGACGGGAAGGAGCTAACTTCTCGACCAAAACCGATTTGCCACTGCGCGTTTTGATGCTGCCGGAGCGGCGATGCTCGCGCTCGGCATTTTCACTGCGTATTTCCTTCGGATCGGCACCGCGACGCGGTGTTTTAGGCGTCGAGCGGGTTGAAGCCTTTTGCTCGGCATCTTCGGCTCGCCAAATGCTCCGTAAAGGCTCGGTTGGATGCCTCCATTTTGGACGGACTGGCCCGTCAGCCTCGGCCTCGGGGGCACCCTCTCCTTTAGCTCGAGATGGCTTCGGTGCAGATGGACGTGGACCAGCACCCCGCATCCGGTCCGGCCTATCGCGTCGTTGATCGCGATCATCAGACCTGCCCCGCTCTGGGCGATCAGATCGCTCTGCCGGTCCTGTACGTTCAGACCGTTGATAACGCTCACGCACCGGTTCAAATACCGATTCCGGCTCAGGTTCATGGTTGAACATTGGCGCATCAAAATCAACGCCGGATTCAGCAATCAGAGCTGGCCCAAGCTGATCACGCAAAAAGCCTGTTTTGACTTCTTCAACGGCGCCTTCGTCGAGCTCGCCGAGCTGGAATGGACCAAAGGAAACACGGATCAACCGATTAACCTGTAGTCCTAGATGCTCCAAAACGCGCTTAACTTCGCGGTTTTTGCCTTCGCGTAGACCGAGCGTCAGCCAAACATTATCGCCTTTTTCGCGATCCAACGTGGCTTCGATTGGGCCATAATTCATGCCTTCAACCGTAATGCCGCCACGCAAACTATCGAGTACCGGTTGTGAAATCTCGCCATAGCAACGCACACGATAGCGCCGCAGCCAGCCTGTTTCTGGTAGTTCGATAATCCGCGCTAGTCCACCGTCATTGGTTAGGAGCAAGAGACCTTCGGTATTAATATCGAGGCGCCCAATCGTGATCACGCGGGGAAGGTTTTTAGGTAGACGCGAAAAAACAGTCGGGCGACCTTCCGGATCGCGTGCCGTTGTCACCAAACCACGTTCTTTGTGATAGAGGAAAAGCCGAGTTCGTTCCCGCATCGGCAACGGAACACCGTCAACCAAGACCTTATCCGTCGGTAAAACATCAAGCGCCGGGCTCTTCAGGATCTCGTCATTGACCATTACCCGGCCGGCCAGGATCCATTCTTCGGCATCACGGCGTGAGCATAGGCCAACGCGTGCCATCACTTTGGCTATACGCTCACCCGGATTGACCTTCGGCGCGCTAAAGCTTCGTGTCTTGCCACGAAAACCCATTGGTTTTCCCGACCTTTCACCATAAGGGCGTTCGCCGCGAGGCCTTTCGTCGGCTGGCCGCTCGCCGCGCGGGCGGAATGAACGCTTTTCATCACTTGAGCCGTCCCGTGCCGGACGGGCCGAATAAGGCCTGTCTCCTGCCGGGCGATCCCCTCTTGGCTTAAAGGGGCGCTTTCCCTCACCGGCATTATCCCGCGGCGGGCGCGACGAAAACGGACGGTCGCCGGGCTGACGATCACCAAAGCTTTTTTCGCCTCTCGGCTTAAAAGAGCGCTTTTCGCCCATATTTTCGCTGGGCCCGCGCGATTCTGCTGGGCGACGAGGGCGGAAGGCTTTTTTGCCCTCCTCATCACCCGATGGGCCACGTGGCGCGGGTGTACGCGCTTTATGGAACCCGCGAGGGGTAGATGAGTCACCACGCGCGCCGGGTCCACGTCCGCGACCGGCGCCACCGCTTGGTGGACGACCTTTGCCGCCACCACGATTTTTGCTTTTGTCATTCATGCGCCGCTGATAGCAGAGTATTTCAACGGTTGCGAGCTTCGCATCACAAGAAGATGGAACGAAATACGATGACGCCCATGGAACAGGCCTTTGCAGCCGCAAAACAGGCCGCCGAGCGCGGCGAAGTTCCTGTTGGCGCAGTTGTTACGCGCAATGGAGAGATTTTAAGCGTCGCAGGCAACCGAACCCTGATCGACCGCGACCCCACTGCCCACGCCGAAATTATCGCTTTACGCGAAGCTGCCCATAAAATCGGCTCGGAACGCTTGATCGGCTGCGATCTCCACGTCACCCTAGAACCCTGCGCGATGTGCGCAGGTGCCATCTCGCTGGCGCGAATTCGGCGACTATATTATGGCGCTGCTGACCTAAAAGGCGGTGCGGTGGATCACGGCCCGCGCTTTTTTGGGCAACCTACGTGTCTCCATGCGCCTGAAGTTTATGGTGGGATAATGGAAACCGAGGCAGCAGAGCTCTTACGCGCGTTCTTCGCCGCGCTGAGATAAAGCTTAATTTATTCCGCAAACTAATCTTTAACCACCTACATTAAACGCCGCCAGCACGGCCATATTCACAATATCCGAGTCTTTTGCGCCAAGCGGCATGATTTGGACGGCCCGGTCCAATCCCACCAGCAACGGGCCGATAACCGTCGAGCCGCCAATCGTTTGCAGCATTTTAGTTGAAATCGATGCGGCGTGGAAGGCTGGCATAACCAAGACATTGGCCGTATCCGTTAACCGACAGAATGGATATTGCGCCATAACATCCTTGTTCAGAGCCACATCGGCAGCCATTTCGCCATCGTATTCGAAGTCAACACGGCGCTTATCGAGCAAATTAACAGCATCGATGACCTTGGCTGAGCGTTCACCTTGTGGATGACCGAAAGTGGAATAAGCCAGCATGGCAACTCGGGGTTCATAGCCCAACCGCCTGGCAACACCCGCAGCTTCTACCGCAATATCGGCGATTTGCTCGGCCGTTGGCAATTCCGTAATCGCCGTATCAGCAACAACGACCGTTCTCCCGCGCGCCAAAACGAGAGACGCACCCATTAAGCGATGACCCGGTTTCGCATCGATGACATTCAAAACGTCACTCAGAGCGACCGAATAATTGCGTGTGGCACCGGTTACCATGGCGTCTGCATCACCCAAGGCCACCATTGCCGAGCCGAAATAGTGCCGGTCCTGATTGATCAAACGCTGGCAATCGCGCAATAAATAGCCCTTACGCTGCAACCGCTCATAGAGATATTGCGCGTAGGCTAGATTGCGCTTGGAGAGCCTTGCATTGTGAATTTCAATGCCCTCGCGACCATCTAACTCAATGCCAGCCGCCATAGCGCGCTCGCGTACACGATCTTCGCGACCGACCAAAATTGCAGTTCCCAGTCCTTGTGCAACGAAGGAAACAGCAGCGCGGATGACTTGTTCTTCCTCGCCCTCTGCAAACACAACGCGTTTAGGGTATCGCCTTACGCGTTCAAACACGCGCTGCAAGGCACCCGCTACTGGATCGCGCCGAGCTGAAAGTTGCGCCTTATAGGCCTCCATATCCTCAATTGGCTTGCGTGCGACACCCGTTTCCATGGCCGCCTTCGCCACCGCTGGGGGAATGACATGGATTAAGCGCGGATCAAACGGAACGGGAATAATATAGTCCCGCCCAAAGCGAGGACGGGCGCCCTGATAAGCGGCAGCGACATCATCAGGCACGTCTTCCTGCGCAAGTTCCGCCAACGCATAGGCTGCAGCGATTTTCATTTCCATATTGATGGTGGAAGCCCGCACATCGAGCGCACCGCGGAAAATATAAGGGAATCCCAAGACATTATTGACCTGATTGGGATAATCAGAACGACCTGTGGCGATGATCACGTCATCGCGCACGGCATGGGCCTCTTCCGGCGTGATTTCAGGGTCCGGATTGGCCATGGCAAAAATAATAGGGTTGGGTGCCATGGATTTAACCATCTCGGCCGAAAGCGCGCCTTTGGCGGAAAGGCCAAAAAATACATCGGCACCACGCATCGCATCTTCAAGCGTACGATCTTTCGTTTCAACAGCGTGAGACGATTTCCACTGGTTCATCCCCTCGGTACGACCGCGATAGACCACGCCTTTGGTATCACACAAAATCACATTTTCAGCCGCAAACCCCATGGCCTTAATCAGCTCTAGGCAGGCAATGCCGGCAGCCCCAGCGCCGTTACAAACAAGCTTGGTGGTCTTAAGCGCACGGCCCGTCAACTTCATCGCGTTCATGATGCCAGCGGCTGCGATAATCGCTGTACCGTGCTGGTCATCGTGAAAAACAGGAATATCCATCAATTCCCGGAGTTTTTCCTCGATAATGAAGCATTCCGGCGCCTTGATATCTTCCAAATTAATGCCGCCGAAGGACGGACCGAGATAACGTACGGCATTGATGAATTGCTCGGGATCTTCGGTATCAACTTCCAAATCAATCGAATCGACGTCGGCGAAGCGCTTAAACAAAACCGCTTTGCCTTCCATAACGGGTTTGGACGCAAGAGCGCCGAGATTGCCTAAACCCAATATGGCCGTACCGTTTGAAATAACGGCCACAAGATTGCCCTTAGCCGTGTAATCGAAGGCCAAGGCCGGATTTTCCGCGATGGCCTTAACGGGAACTGCAACGCCTGGTGAGTAGGCCAGCGACAAATCGCGCTGCGTCGCCATGGGCTTGGTTGCGACAATCTCGATTTTGCCGGGGCGGCCCATTGCGTGAAAATCGAGCGCCTCCTTGTCAGAAATCGTAGGACGCGTCCGCTTTGTCGGTTTGCCGTCAACCATGCCCGATTTTCCTTTATCCTGAAACCTTAAAAAATGACCTTAGTGCTGTAAGTCCATAAGCTCAACAATCCTTCCGTCGTAGAGGATAAAATGTCGGATAAGTCGGGTAAGGGACGTGAAGAAGTAAGCAGGCTTTGCTAGCGTGTTTTTATGAGCCGCACCACAGACCCCACATCAGACGAACGCCCAACGCCAATGATGGCGCAATATATCGAGATCAAAGGCGCGAACCCGGATTCGCTCCTGTTCTATCGAATGGGCGACTTTTACGAGCTGTTTTTTAAGGATGCCGAGCTTGCGTCCAGAACGCTTGGCATCGTTCTGACAAAGCGCGGCAAATATCAGGGCGCTGACATTCCCATGTGCGGTGTACCTGTCGAGCGGGCCGATGAGTATCTTCAACGCCTGATCGCTGGCGGCCATCGGGTTGCGGTCTGCGAGCAGATGGAAGATCCGGCGGAAGCCAAAAAAAGAGGGCCGAAATCGGTTGTTCGCCGCAATGTGACGCGCCTCGTCACGCCCGGGACCATTACAGAAGATCG
>Ga0114960_10001132_pt1 | contig 21685 bp, 9 predicted proteins | sample C_130625_MF_Meta_FD_92637 | JGI IMG/M metagenome (GOLD analysis project Ga0114960, IMG submission 92637) | Freshwater microbial communities from Lake Croche, Canada to study carbon cycling - C_130625_MF_MetaG | ecosystem: Environmental > Aquatic > Freshwater > Lake | place: Lake Croche, Canada... | reverse complement strand
CGGCAAGCCGTTCAGCCTCGAGCTGTAAGATCTCAAAGCTGTCTTTAGTTTCTCGGTAAAATAAGACGGCGATGAACAGAAGTACAGCGAGAAGAAAGAAAAATTCTATCATTACTATTGGCTTCGTTCGTATATCACGCGGTAACACGCATTGGTTCGATAAAGTTGAAGCGTATCGCGACAGAACTATCCTGTCCTGATATGCTTATCTATATTCTCTCTGCTCTTATTGCATCTGTATATATTCTTACAACAATGACTGTATATATTCCACCACCAAAAACAAATCATTCTCTCATTCGCTATGCACATGACGGTGAACTTTACCGTCGACAATACGAAGAGTATAAAGCAGCGGCGGCGAAGAAGCCCTTACGCGTGATAAGAAGCTAGGCGATTCTGCTTCGTTGCATTATTAAACATCTTTTCATTATTCGCCATCGCTTTTTCATCATTCTCACGTCTGCAATCATAAGTGCCTGATCTCATGAGTGCCATAGGGAAAGCCAGTTCCTGAATAAACCGAGAGTTTGGCTTTCCCCTGTCTGGAACAGTTGCATTGGGAGTATAAAGATTGTGATGGGGTTCATACTGTTCCGCCTCACAAGTTCCCAGCCGACGATCCAGACGTTTCAGCACAGATTCATTGTCCACTGCATAGCGTGTCGGTGGGTAGAATGTCCCTCCTGAGGGAAAGACCATCGATTCAGGAGGCTTAGGTGCCATTTCAAAGGGAGCACTTGTCACATACTCCAGGCAAACCTTGGTGAGAGGACGAGGATCAAGAGGAAGAGAGATTCGTGCAGAAGGGAGGCTGCGGCGAATAATCATCTCAGGATCCCAGTGAGATCTCAGGCAAACAGGAGGACAGGTCGCACCTGCATCTTCTAATGGAAATGCTGCTTGTGTTTCAGAAAGACCAGTCGGAAGATCTGCTCGATGTGGACCCGACCAGGGTGGGAATTTACGATCTTGTACAATAGCCGCCATCTACTATATTATACATTAGATAGAGGTACTTCAGAGTGTGGCTGGAGAAAGTTCGATGCAGATACAGGGGTGGTCTGGATAAATTTGCTCACTTGGACATTCTCCTGAATATTTACAGTCATCTGCCAATCTGAATCCGTCGCCGAGGGAATATTCAGTAGATTTCCTTTCGAGTCTATCCATTGAAAGGATAACTTGGATATTTTTCCTATTGGGGGGGTAAAAAAGACCGGTGCATGAATAAAGGTCGTCGCCTTTTGACCGTATCCATTCAGCAGCAATTTGCAATAGTAATACGATGTAAGTCCAGAGGGTTCACGAGAATCCAGATAATTCTCCTTAGTTCCTGCGCTCATTCGATTCAAATTGAATTCAGGATTCAGGCGAAGATACAAATAATCATCGATGATCTTATACATGCTTGGCGCAGTGTGAACGGTTGACGGGTCGTCGTCTTGCTTGAAAAATCCTAAATTCCAGCCAATTCCCCATTCATCTGTCAGAGTTGCATAGGCAGGAGGGGTCGTCGCGAGACCAGTCTTCCATAACATGGAAAACATTAACGCGTCAGTAAACCGGTTTCGTGTGAGTAAAGTTGTGGGTAAAGTATACTGAAGATGCGTCGAAATAAAGGTAGTCATCTGACTTGTTAAATTGGTATTAATGGTTTCTGCGCCTGTTTTCAGATTCGTATAGTTTCCATATATTGTCGAATACTGTGCCATAAAATTGGAAAATCCGGTCGTCGGTATAGAAAAACTACTAATCCCGTAATAGGCGTCTCCACCAGAGCGAACAAAAGATCCGTTAAAGGTGGAGAGTTGCCGAGCATAACCAAGCGAGTAGGCCGTAGTATTCGACAGCGTTGCAATCTCATTGATCAGGTCGGTGAAGGTGACATAACCAAAATCATATACATTGGGGAGCGATATACGAAGTGTCGCCTGATAGGATTCTGTGGGAGAGAATCCACGAAGCGTGATATAGGAGGTATTTGACTGAAGGGGGACATCTTGGAGATATGCATTAAAATAATAGCCCTGGAATGACGTATCTGAGGTCTGGAAGGACGTTTCTTGACCCCAGGCATTTGATCCCCTGTTATAGATATCGGCATTCATTGCCGCCATATCAGAATAACTAAAGAGCATGGAATGATACCATTCAGGGGTAGCAAGATTGAATGTATCTGGAATTGAAATTCGATCATCTGTCACTTTATTCAGTTCAATTTTCATGAGGGGGAACAATTGTTGCCAGGCAATATGCATAGAGGGAACAGTAAAGACGAAGGCCATGATATACGGAGATGTTTCAAACAGAACCCATAAAGTATTATCTAGCCCTGAATAACAGGAGAGAGGTTGACGCTGGAAGTTCTGGGCGGATTGCACTGTTTGTTGCGTGGCTGTATTAAATCTATATACATATGTATTTGACGCGACGAGCGAGTAGATATATTCGACTCCATAGATCATTTGGACAGAGATCGAGATGGTATTGGAATGTATCGTATAGGATTTTAATGCGGTGAGTGGGAAGGGTGCGCCATCAGCAATAGGAGAAGAATAGACAGTTGATGATCCGCTAAGAGTGTTAAAGATCAAATAGAGATTCCTGCCATATAGAGAATCAAAGGCAATTTGCGCAGAAGTATACGTGCCTGCAAATACAGACGTATGGTCAATGCTCGATAAGCTAGATCCATAGGCAATGTTCACACCTGAAGGCGTCAGGTAACATAGCCACCACTGACCTCCTTTCACCAGAAGTGTCTGAATCTGGGTAGTAAGGAGGTTACTCGTGGATATACGATTATAAGTATTCAATTGTCCTGTGGCAACAACATATTCCTTGAAGAGGAGGGAATTTGACGTCCCTCCTAAGAAAATATACGAAGTGGAATTCCCTGATTGGGCAAGGAGGACTTCCGTTGTAAACAACATGTCCTCCGTTAAGGTGGTTATAAGCGAGAACGTTGTTGATTCTTGGTACGTCACATAGGATGCAATAGGGAAGGCTCCCGTTTGGAACATGATCGTTCCATTTACAGTTGTACACAGACGACTAGGAATATCTGGGACAGAGTACCACGATAAGAAGTAATTTGAATAGGTATAAAAATCCGCCAACTGATAGTCAGGTTTGAGATAATGAAGATGGGCATTCACAATGGGAGAGGATTGTGCATATTGACTCGTATAATGATTGATGTAATTGAAATTGCAGTTTGTATTAGGGTTTATTGGTTGGTTGGAGGAAATACGAAAGAGCATATTCGAGGAAAGAATCATCGTATAATTTGCATCTGGGATAGGAGTGCCGTCATAAAAGATGGGGGAGGAAAAGAATCCAGCGTCAGGATAGGGAATACAGGGGCCTGTGAGATTATCGAGTGTCGTGACCGAAGATGAAAGGAAATCTGTAAAAGCGAAGGTTGTATTGGAGAGCATGGCCGGGTTAGAGAAGGAGTATGAAATGGCTGAATAATAGGCATTTGTATCAGTAATTAGGTTAGACGTTGATTGTGTTTTCCCTGCGACGACGTAATTGGATAGAGGAGAATATACATTGGAATAGGTATAATAGGTGCCGGCTGATCCTGTTACAGGGGTAGTATAGGTAGTGCTGGTGACGAGGACACAGATGCAAATTGCTTTGCTCAGCTGGATATTTTTGAGATTCATGAAACTCAGATACGATGTTGGATAAATAGCTAGGAAGTGAGTATTCGTTGTGGCAGTTTGGCACATAATGGTGAGACGAGTCAGAGTCCAAGTTCCTTCTTCAGGAAGAAATAAGAACCCACAGGGACTATGTTGATCAAAGGGACTGATCACTCCTGGAAGATTCTTAAACGTATGAAGGGTCGTATTTGAGGTGAATGCATTTGTTATGGTGGGAATATAGTGCGAACCTGTATACTGAACAATCTTCGATTGGCGAACTGGTACCGTATTTGATTCTTTGTATTCACTGCCGTCTGGATTGAGAAGGGTGGCCTGGTAACGTTGAGTTACAGGGTTGTAGGGAGAGGATACTGTATACTGGAATTGATAGCTATTTACAGGGTCATAGCAGCGAGGAGGGGTTGTACCGAGAATGGGAATATAATCAGATAAATCATCACTCACGTTCGAGGAATAGCCGAGAGGAAAGACAGGTTTGATGAGCGGAATATCGATGGGGGCGGTGATATTGGACGCAGATGGCAGAAACCCAATATTGCAGGAGAGTATGGAGGATTTATAATAGTATCCATTAGAATCAATAATAGGAAGACGAATATAATCAGGGTCGTGGACTTTGGCAATAAAGAAATTCGAGCGCATTTCATTGTATGGATTAAAGGTGGGAAGGCGGGGATCGAAATCTACATTACAGGCAAGTGGGGTTACGGAATACGTAAAGGGGGAGAGGGTGAAGAGAATGGGACTAAAGGCCAGTTTATTTTTCGGGCGACAATAGACATAATAGGTTTCTCCTTCATAGCCGTTAAAGGGGATTGTTTGTACAGCGGATCCTTGGGGAATCGTGAGAGTATACTTGTAAAAGAAGGGATTCTCGCCATTTGATTGTCCCACTGGTCCTATATCTGCGAATAAGGCTGCTTTATCGTGATAGACAAACACTGCCAGGGTGTCAGCGAAGGTATTGGTAGAGAGATCGCTGACAGGAGGTCCTTGGTTAGGGATAGGATCCCTTCCTGGAAAGATCGGCAGGTAGACTTGATATTTTCCTACTGCATTAGAAAGGTTTGCTGGAGGAAGAGTAAACGAGAACGATATACCCGTTGGTGTTGTGGCGAGGGTGAGGAGAAAGGGGTTGAGCACAATATTCGATGAGATTACTCCTAGATCTGTTATTGGAAAGAGGGAGGAGAAGGCAGTCGACGGCATGGCATACGTATAAAATCCATTCGAGAACGTGGCGGAATTAAATCCAATCGTGTCTCGATTCGCATAATTCCACTCAGGATACAAATAGATAGAGGGTTTAGGAAGGGTCTCGACCTGCGCCGTTTGCCGTAACTTGGATGAAATAGGAATGATCGTATAGGCTCCTGGCTGGACATTGATCATAATATCGACGCTACGTTCGACTGGATTAATATAAATACCATTCGAGGTTTGAAAGGGGTGATCCGCTTGAATAGTTAAGATGCGTGTATTATATACAGGGAGGCTCGTATCAAGGACAGTATTCGAATAGAGTTGGTTAACATTGGACATATTCCAGTAGGATATATTGGATTGTTTAAAGACAGCATCTATATTTTGAGAAATGAAGGGGCTTTGTTGATTATTATAGCCATAGGGGACGTTCGTTGCATTTCGTCCATTTTTAATTAAGACCACATTAGACAGCGTTAAAAAGTAGAGATTTCCTAGCATTCCATAATCGATCCCAAAGTGATACGCAAAATTACTTTGCAGTATATTGTACATATCGGAAAGAATAGATCTATAGGTAGTAATAAGGATGACTGAATTTGTATAGTCGGCGAGGGAGATTCCAGTGCGTTGGATTTGTGTTGTGAGTAAATTGCTGTAGGTAGTATTGAGAAGTGTGACGAGCGAGGTATTGAGAGTGGTGGCTTGAATGGTTACAATGGTGTTTTGAGCTCCGTAGCTACAAATATAATTATTTATGGAATGGTAGCGAAAGGTATGTGCGAGACGGTAGGCATCGAGGATTTGTATATTCGACAGGTTTTGAATAATTCCTGACATAAGGGGATCATCGATACCAGAGAAGTTATAGAGGAGTTGATTTTTATAGTCGGAATACGTGGTTGAGCTGAGCTTGACCCCATTATATACGATGGCGGGTGAACTGGAGTCAAGGAGCAACTCTTTCACAACGGGATAATAATAGGCGACTTTGGTCTGAGCATCTGTATACGTATTATTTGTACTGAGCGAGGTAGGGATGGCATAGGCTTGTTGGAAATAGTAGGATACAATTTGCTTCATTGTTGGATTTGCAATGTAGGTTTTTCTGAGGGAATCGTAATAATAATCACCGGGATAATTAAAGTTTAAGGAATAGTCTCCTTCGCGGAGGAAATTCACATAGAAATCAGTATAGCCATTAATGAAATCATAGAAGAGAGGGGGAGTATTGAGTTGTGTGGTGATTTCTTGGAGGAGAGTATCGATTGTATACGTTCCTTCACGAATCGTGGTGGTCAAGTCGAGGGTTGGTGCGACTATTGTAGGGGTAAGATCATAGGAATAGAGGACACGATCAGTTTCTCGTATCTGGAAGGTTGTATTGTATTTATCAGGTCGAAAATAGAAAAATGAGGCGATGAAACTAATATCGACGATCTCGAATCGTGTAACATTCACATAGGTACGAGGTAACATGAGTTGACAATTCGTAGGTTGGGGATAGAGAACTTTGTCTCTGTCGAGAGATTGAAGCACGATCACATTATCAGATTGTTGAGTTGTTGTTTGAACAGTATATCCTTCTTGGCCTTCGACCATAGGACCATATACAGTATGACGATCGAGGACATTTTGGTTAAAGTCGATGTCGTTTGTTACAAAGGGTGGTCCTGCGGCTCGGTACAGCCCTTGAGCAAAGGATACATAGTCTGGAAGTGACTCGGCAAGTTGAATGATATCGTCTTCAGATGCATCTGATTCTTCTGAATCGGATGGATAGTAAGGACGATAATATTTCGGGGCTCCAGAAGCCATCTATCGTAGTATACATATATGGTTTATGTACTAAGAAACGATTGTATACGATCATACTTTTCTTTCAATTCTTTTATGGCTTCAATTGCGAGTGCAGGTAATTGCGTATATTGAATACTTTTCCATCCATTAGAATCAGTTCTGACGATAGATGGAAGTATAGGTTCGACATCTTGTGCAATGTAACCAATCCATTTGCGCGAAGGATCGTTGATCATACGATAGTGTACAGCTTGGAGTGCCTTGACTTTTTCCAAGGGGAAGGGAATCGTGCGAATATTTTCTTTGAGTCTAGAATCTGAAGTATTTGTTATATGGGTTCCATCGCCATAGTAAAATCCATAGTCTGCACCACCGCTGCGTCCATTTGATGCTGTAAATGTTTTGGCAGTCATGTTATTTCCAATGAGTGTGGTGGCATTAAGCGTGGCTTGATTTGTTGTAAAGTAAAGATTTGAGGTTGTGGTTTGAGCGGCTGTTGGAGTCCATTTGGTTGTCAAATACGTTTCGACTGATTGACGGTCTGTGTCGTTCAAGACTGAATTATAAATGAGAAGTTCTGATATGGTTCCTGCATAATAGCTTGTAACAGCAGATCCATTGTTATACGTAAAATATCCAATCGTTAAATAATCAGATCCTAAGGTATATGAAATATTCGATGTAAAATTAAGAGTTCCATTATAATATCCTTTTATATTAGTTCCTAATGCCACGGTAGAACTAAATGTGATTGGCTGTGTTGTTATGGCTGATCCAGATACATAGAGTGGGATTATTGGATAACTAATAAGTCTTATTGTTTGACTACTAACATCTGTAATATAAATATTACTACCTCTTATATACATTCCTCCTATATTTGCAAACGCAGCACTTGTTAACGGTCCATCTGTATTTCCATACTTGTTTGTTAATACTGTGTTTGTTGAACCACTCTGCATATATAATGTACTATTACCATTATCCCAATAATATAGATTATTTGTGGAAGGATCTATTGCTATTCCATATCCTGGCGAACCTGTTGTTGTTATTGGAGTTAATGATGTAACTCCATTGGCAAAAGGGTCTGTTGCATCAACAATTAAGGTACGAATTTCTTTATTATCATAATCTACTATATACAGTAAAATACTGCTAGAGTCGTACTGTCTTCCTGTAATCCCAGTAGGAAAGTTAAAGTAAATAAATAGAGCCTCACCACCAAACTGCGTTCCAGATGGATTATTACTTCCAGAATAGATTTGGTCTGTTGGAAGGTTCCATATATTAGTATAAGGTGTAGATTGCCCGTAATATGCTCCTCCTGCAAGGATATGGAATCCAGTACCTGGTAAATTTCCGTATACGATTCTATGATGAGCACTATCTGATATATATACTGTAGAATTGTATGAAGAATAATATACACCATATGGAAAAAATAAATTATATAAAGGATCAGTATTTATATATATACCTAAATCATACACGAAATAACCATAACCTGATTCAAGATCGGTATTGCCAGTTCCAAATACTGTTGTTACAACTCCTGAACTTGTAACTTGTCGTATTCTATGATTAGCTGCATCTGCAACCAATATAGTATTATCATTAACTAAAGTTATTTCCATTGGAGAAAAGAATTTAGCATTGGTTCCTGTACCATCTGAAAACCCAGATGAATTAAATGATCCTGCTAGTGGAGTTACAGTGGTACCTGAAAGTGTATATATTACATGATGAGAACTATCTGAAAAATAGATAAGTCCTGCGCTATTTACACAAATTCCATATGAAAGCCCAGAAGTGTTTTTTAATGTCGAGACTGATTGCGTAGAAGAATTCGATGACAAAAGCTGATAAGGATTTGAATTAGGTTGACTAATACCCATGGTTATCGCACCGTCTTTGACAAGTAGTTCGACCATTGCCCCATTAGAACCGTTATTAGGATTGTTATAATTTGCCCCAATAATAGGTCGATATCCAGTAAGAGAAAGAGATGATGGAGTAAACCGAACAAAAATACTCTGACTTTGCATAGCAGAAGGAACTTTTGTTGTTAATATACCACTTGTACCATTAAAGGTTACAGCATTACTTGAATACGTTAAATTATATAGAGCATTACTATAATTATTTGTTGATTTATCCACCCAGGTTGTAATTGTTCCATTTGCTGGAACAATTCCTGTGCCAAAGGGATCAGCACCATCTAACCAATAAGTCAACCCTGACGTCACAGGAAGAGTTGGTGGTGAAAATGAACAGACCATACGATTTGTTACTGGGTTTGTCAATGATGCAGTATACACATAATTCGATGCAGTCGCAAGCAACGTCAAGCCATTAATTGTCGACTGGTATAGTGGTGTCGTGATGCGGCGGATAACCTGCCCGATAGAATCCATAGTATATAGACACATATCAGTGGGGTTAAAACAAATTCCCTGGGGACTGTTAAAGGATGCTGCTATGCCAATTCCATCTTTACTTAGTGCTGTTCCAGACCCTGCAACAATGGTAGAACCAGAAAAGGATGTAGGAAAAGAATATAGTTTATTTGCCCCAGCGGTCGTCATATATAAGGTATTTGCCTGGTCAATACATAGTCCATATGCATTCGGTGCATTAAACGTTGTAACATTCGATGTGTAATTCGATGTAAAGAGTGATAGTTTATAACAGGTATTGCTTAGATATATTGCATATAAATATTTATTTGCCGAATCTATTGCAAGTCCAACTGGAGATGGTACAGTTGCAATCGTTGTTACACTTAATGGATTAAGTTGTACACGTCGAATATAACCATTTCCGTAGTCTGATACATATAAATTACAATATGTTGAATCGATAACTAATGAATATGGATTACCGAACTGTACTGTTGCGGCATCTGTACCATCTGAAAAACCAAATGTGTTAGGTGTATTTGCAATAGGTGTTACAGTGGTCAAATCGATCGTCACCCGTTTAATCGAATGTGTATCTGTTACATAGAGATAGCTTGGGCTGGCTGCGATTCCTTTAATATTGCCAAATACAGTCGAACACTGTGTTATAGCTTTTGAAACAATATTATAGGAATAAAGAGTTGTTTGTGACCCATAATAGAGTATATTGCTAAATACAGCAATACCATTAGAATATGTGCCAGGTGGAATCGGCAAAGTCGATACCACGTAATCATCTGCAGTTTGTTGAACTGTTAACGTAGTGGATAGATACGTATTCCCCAATCCATTTACTGTACTTACCGCGGAAGCTATATTAATCGGTCCTTTTAAGCTAGTTGTCGTCGATAGTAGTGCTGGTAAAGAAATATACATTGAGGTATTAAGACCTTGTGTTGTCGACACGAGCTGGGCTGTAGAGATATAGGTATACGGAAGAGATCCAAGACCTGAAGCCGTCGATTTGAGAGATGCCGCTGACATATACGTGAGTCCAAGACCAGCCGTCGTACTTATCAATGGCTGATTCATTCCATCAGTCGTCGATGTCAGTTGTGGTGTCGTAATATAGAACGTCCCCAGACCTGAAGCCGTCGATTGGAGAGATGCCGTCGAGATATATATGGAGCCAAGACCTTTTATTGTACTCACCATATTTGAATATGCCGCATTAGATAAGCCCACAGTCGTTGACACGAGGCCACCCGTTGATAAATACGTTTTTCCAAGTCCGTTTACTGTACTAACTAGATTATTTGCTGCAGGACCTATCATTCCTGTCGTTGTCGAGGTAAGTTCTGCGATCGAGATATACTTTGATATTCCCATATTGGCTGCACCCAGACCTGCAACCGTGGATTGGAGAGACGTGGTTGAAATATAGATATTTCCAATACTGCTTAGATTAGAGGAAACATTTGATTGAGCTATAAATAAGACATTCGACACCGTCGACTGAAGCTGTGTGTACGAAATGTAATTTACGGTGGCCAATCCTGCAATAGTAGACGTACTGTTACTCTGGTCGTATACTCCTACCCCGTTAAAGGTGGATGCAAAGACTGGGGGCGTGATATAGATGTTAGAAAGACCAACGACCGTCGAGATGAGAGACATGCTGGAAATATAGCTAGATCCAATGTTCATAAAGGTGGATTGATGATTCGATGTTGTTATGACAAAGAGAGTGCTGACCGTCGACGTGAGTTGTGCAATTGATACGTAGGTTTTTCCTATCCCCTGCAACGTCGACATCATTGACAAGGTCGATACATACCTCGTTCCTAACCCCGCAACGGTAGAAGTAAGATGAGGAATGGACATATACGATCCTGGCTGAGGAAGTGAACCAAGACCATCAAACGTCGATGTTAACCAGCTAGTAGAAATATAGTTTAATGAGCCCAATCCTACATTCGTCGAAGTAAGATGAGCGGTCGATATATAGGTACTCGCCAATCCTAATATACTTGAGAGTAAATTAGAATTTACAACAGCGTACGAACTTATGATACCAAGTGTACCTAATCCATCGATCGTCGACGTTAAATTCGATTGATTGATCACCGGATCAGACTGTATTGTTATTGGGAGTTGTGAATCTAGCCGAGTTGTGCTGAGAAGGCCTGCGACGACGAGGGATCCAGTATTCGACATTGACCCGATGTACATATGGGTCGTGGATACATTAGGAAGAAGCGTTTGTCCTGATGGAACATAGGCGAAGGTATTCATCAGACGCCAATTTGATGCCATCGTGGCAAACGTCAGACTCTCGCCAGGTCGTCGAATATGTTCCGTTCCTCCAGGTTCACTCCCTCCATCCAAGAAGGTATAGCCGGACGTGGTAGAGATAACGATGGAATTTGATACGAAGAATGAGGGAGTTGTGCCGACATCAGCAACCGTTACATATCTTCCCAGTGTACCAGGAGTAGATAAATAGACAATGTAATCTGAATTACACAGGCTAGTATCTATAAGAATCTTTCCAGCCATACTATATCGTTCACTGATTTTGTTACACTGAACGTTTCGCAACAGCGTCTTTCAGTGTACTATGAAGTGCAATAAGTTCTTTGAGAGATTCCACTAAGGGAGCCGACAAGAACTCATATTTCATAGCTTTTAACTGTAATGGATCAGGATGCGTAGTAACGACTTCTGGAAAGACGGGCTCGACTTCTTGCGCTATACAACCAATATAGTCATTTGATTCACCAATACGTTTATATTCAACGCCTCGCAAAGACGTGACACGAGCAAGTGCCGAGGACAGAGGCTGAATATTTTCCTTTAACGATCGATCAGAACTAATAGTTAAATAGGTGCCATCGCCATAGATAAAGTTGCTCCCGTATCCAATCGTTCGTATTGTAACAGCGGTATTTGAGTTTGCACTTACAATTGGAACAAGACATATACTTGTATCTAATTCTTCGTAAAATTTGCTACTTGCTGTGATATTCGTACCATCGTAATACACATATCCATTTGGATAAGCTTTTGCGACACGAGTATATCCATTTGTCTTGATAGAGTTGACGGTAGTAGTTAATGCTGTTGCCGTCTGGGAAACAGAGGAAATATACCCTGAAGTGCCAAGACCGGCCAGGGTTGATACCTGTAAATTAGAATTCACATTAGATGAAGATGCTATGCTTCCTGCTATGGTGGATGCCAAGGAGTTTGAGGACGCGGGGTACGTTGCGGTAGTACTTAGAAAAATATAGTTCGAACCTATATTTGTAAGTGTAGAAAAAAGTCCGCTATAGGAAATGTAGATTTGGCCAAGTCCAACCACAGTTGATACGAGACCTTGGGTAACTATATATCCGAAATTATTTTCGAAGGAGGGTATTGAATTAATGACAGAGAGTGAGGTATAGGTCGAGGTTAGTTCCGATGCAGAAATATACCCCAAAGTACCGAGACCATCCACAGTTGAGGTAAGCGCGGGGGTAGAGAGGTAGATCATGTTTGAATAAGGAAATTGCGTGTCATAAATATTCGAGAGTTGAATCACGGTGGAGACGATATGATCCACGGAAATATAGCCGATGGAACCCAATCCATCTACAGTGGAAATCATAGAAACGACGTCATTCGATGTAACACCGGCGACGGTAGATTGAAGACTGAGCGAAGATATATAGCTCAAGCCCAATCCGCCAACCGTCGATGTAAAGGATGAGACGTATCCAAAGGAATCAACATATTGTGGTAAATATGCGGCGACATTAGACGTGATTCCGTATACCGTGGACGTAAAATGATCGGTTGATAAGTAGGTCGCGCCGGCTGTATTTGTCCCAGCTAAATTGGCGACCATTCTTTGCATCAGGGGAATACGTATCGATTGTGTATAGTTCCCCACAGAGAGTTGCAATTGGGCAGAGGATATATAGTATTGTCCAAGCCCAACCACTGTAGATTGAAGCGTCTGAGTAGAAATATAGTTCATTGAGTTTGAGCTCGCCAAATTCTTTACCGTGGAAATCATAGCAAGTTGTTCAAGGACTGTAAAGTTACTAACGGTCGAGGCATTTTGATTCGATGTAATATAGATACTCGATAATCCAGCCACTGTGGAGAAGAGATAAGATGCCGAGATATAGAGTTGCCCCAGACCATCCACCGTCGAGGCCATTGTTGACGGTCGGAGATAGTTCGGATATCCAGCAATGGTGGATATCACAGACGCAGTGGAAATGTAACCAATACCACCTAGCCCATTCACCGTAGATTGAAGCCACGAGGTCGATACATATCCTGCAAAAGGTTGGGCTAGACCGTCTATTGTTGATGCGATGTAATAGAGGCCTGAAGAAATGTACGTTTTTCCTGCACCATCTAAGGTCGACATATGGGCAGGGAGTTGAGGAACAGGACCATTCTGGCTCAGATACGTTGTCTGCAAGGGACCCGTCGAGATAGTCTGGGGGGTATCCTTATACGTAATACCGTACATCGTTGAACGGATACTCAGAGATGTTGTATCCATCGAATCAATAAAAGAATATCCTATGTAAGGAAAGCTATCGTGAATATTCCATATACTTGGCGTTATACTATTTGGACTCACCGTGAGATATCCTGTTGTGGAAAGTGTTGATGTTCCATCCAGGAATTCTTGACCGGGTGAAGTATATACCGTAATAGTACTCGAATATGGTGCGTATAATGTTGTTGTTGATGTATTGCTTGTGAGAGTATAGCTCGCTGTTATACTCTTAAAGTTCGACATATACTTCTTCTAGAATAGATTCAATATACGTAATAGTTCGTCGCATTCGGCATTTAATTCTTTAATCGCTTCCAGCACCACTACAGAAATGGGTGGATAGTTCAGCGACTTATATTCAGCGGTTGTTACTAACTCTGGAAGAATTCGCTCAACATCCTGCGCAATAAATCCGATTTGGCGTTTGCGTGTCTCTTTCAAGGTATACGAAACTCCTTCTAGCGCTTGAATTGTACGTATTGCATTGGAAAGGGGGACGATCTCTTGTTTGAGCCGGCGATCTGAACCTGATAGAATTTTAGTTCCATCGGCATAATAATTTGATGCCGTAAATCTGGCTGCAGTGATTCCTTGATAGCAATAGATATTGCAGAAGCTTATGGCTCCGTTTAGTTGTAGCTTAATCTTAGACGGATACGAAACACTATTCGAGCCAAAGATACAGATAGAATTTGTAGGATTGGTAGTTATGTCCGGGAAAGATATACTATTTGTTACTGTACCAGGCTGTCCTCCAAGAGATGTAGTAATCCCAGCCGTCGTACTGGTAAGAATAGGCTTCGCCGCGGCATATTTCCGGTCAGAATAGATATAATACGAGGAAATATACGTCTGTCCAGCTGTATTCACAACCGTTTGTAAGGTGGTTGGAGTTGCATTAGAAATGGTCGCCTGGGCAATCGCCACGATGGATGTTAGAGAGCTGAGAGTTGTATACGGAAATCCTTGTACAGTGGAGACTAGACTTGCCGAGGAAATATAAGCCCCTGATTGTGCAAGACCCTGGAATGTTGATGTTGCACTGGCAACTGAAATATATCCCTTCGTACCCAGATTCATGATACTGGAGAGTAGTTGAGTCTGTGTGTACAGCTTTCCCTGAAAGGTCGCATTAGACAAGATAAACCCAGCAGAACTCATATAGCTTGATCCGAGCCCGTTTACAGTTGAGGTAAGTTCAGATGATGATAAATAACTTTGTCCTAATCCTTGCATCGTTGAGACGAGAGGGGGTATTTCATTGCTCAGAACTCCTCTTACCGTGGATGTTATTCCTCCTGAGGAAATATATATCTGTCCTAGTCCATTCACCGTGGATTGTATTACAGGGAAACTTTTCATTCCTATGACTGTGGACACTAGCCAACTCGAGGAAATGTAGCCTATTGTACCAAGTCCATTCACTGTGGAGGTGAGTTGAGGAACCGACATATAGCTTCGTCCAAGCCCATTCACTGTCGAGATGCGGATGTTTGCATTTGAGGTGAGAGACCCTATTGTTGTCGAGACGAGTCCTCCTGTTGACATATACGTCTGTCCAAGCCCGTTCACCGTGGATGAATAATTGGAATTAATATTTTCGAAATTACTGAACAATGATCTTACCGTTGACGTCAGCCAACTCGTGGAAATATAGCTATACTTACCAAGAGGATCGAGGCTGGCTAGACCATTGACAGTTGAGGTGAGCCAACTCGTGGAAATATAGCCAGATGCAGCTAGGCCACTTATGGTCGAGGTATACGTATTCCCAAGAATATATCCACCTTGGAAAAAGGTCACCGTTGAATTGAATGACGCAGAAGAAATGAGCCCATTTGCCAGATTTCCCAATCCTGCAACCGTCGACTGGAGATTCGAATATGTTGGATATGTATTGCTTAATCCAATTACAGTAGACACCAGGCTAGGTGTGGAGAAAAAGGTCGTGCCGAGACCGTTGATTGTCGACTTTAGATAAGGATAGGAATTATAGGGGAGAGAACCAACAGTAGACACCAACGATGCCGTTGACGTATATTTACCTCCCAGAGTATTCATAGGAAAATATACAATACTTGTATAGGATTGACCAATTGCCTGGATTGTCGATACTTCATTCGATACTGTATAGACTGGATTTGTTCCCACGAGAATCGATTGGACATCCAGTGTACCTGTTGTCGACATGTTAGAAAGATACAAGGAATCGTATATATACGTCATCCCTGTGACGTTGAGTTTATTCATCGTTAATCCGAGCACATCAATTGATTCTCCGTAAGTGAATGGAAGTTCATGGAGAACAGTACCTGTCGATGGATTTACAGTAATAGACTCGTAGGGAGTATCGATAATTTTCGTCGTCGTTCCATCTGAAAAGGTGCCACCGACAGTACTAACTGTAATTGTATTTCTGGTAGATCGAGTCCCGCTAGTATCACGAATTGTTTTCAGCTGTGAGAAAAACGATGACGACGAAATGTATACAATTGCATTTGTTTCTGATACCTGGATGAGCGAACTCATTTACTTGGAGCATAGATATATTCTGTCTTTACAGAAATGCAGAATAGCTCTTCACGCTTTGTCGCAAATATTGTTCCTCTTCAAAATGTACAGACGAATGTTTCAGGGAATACGGCATTGGCGACAGTGCAGAACACGGTGACAGCTCTACAAGCCACGGTGACAGCTCTACAAGCCACGGTGACAGCTCTGCAGGCCACGGTGACAGAACAGCAGGCCACTGTGACAGCTCTGCAAGCCACTGTGGCAGTTCTGCAAGCTAAGGTCGGTTAAAGGGGTATCTTCTTTATACTGCAGTATGACAGCAATTCCGGAGAAGTTGCCAGGTATGACAGAGTATATACATACATCCTCTGTCAAACCCTTCTGTGCTGAGAAAAAGGTCATTATGATTGGATCGTCGACAATTGATATGTCGACTATATTTAACAATGGTCTGGTTCAGAATGTCTATATTCTCTATCGTATGTTCCAGTCCATGGGATATCTCCCGATTCTTCTCGTGCAAGAAATGCATCCGTTACCTCCCTATATGTCCGATTTGAATGTAATGACAATGGAATCGTTTATTACAGGGGGTGTACAGGTTGCCGTGTACATTGAGATTGCGATGAGTATTGATGTGATGGTGAAACGGTATTTGAGGCTAGGAGGAAGTCGGATTTATAAACTGTATTTGGGAAATATCCTGAACATCGATATTGAAAGTCCCTTGTGTTACCCTGGGCTGTATTTTATTCATCATTATATTGGTGACGTTGATGATGTCTGGGTATCTCCACATTATGCCCAGCATCTCGAGTATGCAAAATGTGTGAATCGTGTGGCCTTGGCGGGCGATGCTATTGCTCCGTATGTGTGGGATCCGTGTGTCTTGACAGCAGGGTCGACTCGTTCGTTTCAGTGGACACCTGGTTCTGTCGACTTCTTATTGATCGAACCGAATATTAGTTTCCAGAAGACGTCACTTATCCCGCTGTGTATCCTCGAGGCCTGGTACAGAAAAAATCCCCAGTGGACAGGAAAAGTTATTATCGTCAATGGGAATCGCTTAGAAGTTCTTCCGTATTTCATGTCATCGTTGGCGCCCTCCTTTGATCTAATTCGAGACGGGAAAGTCGAGTTCCGTGGGCGAATGACAATTGTAGACATTTTAGAGTCCTTTCCGTCTGGGATCCCCTTGTGTCACCAATGGAATAATGAATATAATTATATGGTTCTGGAATATTTTCATTGCCTATATCCTGTTATTCATAATGCGAGCGATTGGTCTCCTTATGGATACTATTATCCCAATTCTGATATTACGGCAGGTGTTACAGCATTGGAGCGGGCACTCCAGCACAAGGAAACGCTTGAGACGTTCAAATCTCATGCAAAGACATTGACATGGCGACATTCTCCGTATAATCCTGATGTCCAGCGGGAATGGTCGACCTTGCTTGGACTCTGAGGTTAGACCGCGAGTCTAAAACATCTTGGCAACGGTGGCTTTGAGGCATTCTGCTTGCATCAACAGCACATTCAAGTCATGCTTTCTATCCGCCTCCTCATATTCCTTGGAAACATGTCTTATGGACTGAATAAGGCGGTCGATGGATTTCTTATACACGGTGATTTTATAGTCCATTCCCTTCGCCTTAGCTAAGACCATCCAGCCCAGTTTCTCAAACATCTCCTTGTGCCAGTGGTGTAGTCCGTGAAAAGTTTCCGCATTTTCTGGAAGAGACTTAGATTTACGTGTGTAGCCGGGCATTTTTATACTTATTACCTATATTTTATTTACCATGTTGTCATGGGTCTAAATCTCAATAATAGGATGTACTTCAGAAAGAGACATGCGCATAGGAATCACCGTGTTCTTCAAGCACTCGGTGTTCAGTAGCGGCGGATCGCAGACTTCACTAGCATTATTTGAATTGTATTCCTTTCTTGGTCATACGTGTACGTTCATCACTACCAGCGATGCTGACTGGTGGGACGACATACAGACGGCAAAGTGGCCGTCTGTACAAGAGAAGGATGTGGTTACCGGCCAATTTGATCGTATCCTCGAAGTCGTATTGACCCCTCGCCTCCGTAGCTTAGCACCATGTGTGTGGATTGTTCGTAAAAGTCCACTGTTTATTGACATGGAATCGTGTGTTATTCCTCACCCCCTTCCTCAACGCAATATTCAGGGGATTGCTGAAACCTGGGTACAGGAGGAATTATGTACGAGCGATGATATACAGTATGTGGAACTCTTGACGCGCAGACCTGTACGGAAAGTCCCCTTTCTCTGGTCAGCCCTTGCAGTGGAAACCTATCGTAAGGAAAAGCCCCTTCCCCTTTGGCAGCAAAGTTATGTTAAAGGGGAGCCATTTGATATTCGGATCTGCGAGACGAATACTACATCCATGAGTAGTTGTCTGATTCCATTGTGTATTTATAAAGAGCTTTCTAAGGAGCACACATTGAAAGTGCACAATTCAGATCTTATCAAGGATTCCGAATACTTTCAGAAGAATCTCTGGAAGAATCTCATGGACGATGAAGGAACTTTTGTTGGCCGTCAACGAATTGTGGAGATCCCCTCTGGGAAAAATACCTTGATCATTGCCCATTCTCGGTTTACAACGATTCGCCCTTACCATTTGGAAGCTCTGTGGTGTGGAATTCCTCTTGTGCATAATTCTGAACTGTTAGCGAGCTTAGGAAAGGGAGTAGAGCGTGGATATTATGCGAATAATAAGATTTCAGAGGGATGTGCTGCTGTGAACCGTGTAACAGAGGATTGGTCAGTCGATGTCTTTCAGATACGTAAGGCAATCTTATGCCGCTTTGGGATTTTATCCGAGTCTTTGCGCCAGAGATGGAAGGAGGCTTTAGTTTCGGTTTCCGCGGTGCCTTTGGCGGTGCCTTTGGCATCAGCGCTGCCTTTGGCATCAGCGCTGCCTTCAGCTCCCAGAAAGACGCTTCGCATCGGCTTTTCCGATATGTGGGAGAACTTTAATCCATCGTACAACTTCTTCACCCTGTTACTCCAGCAGACGTTTCCCACGTGTACGATTGAAGTCAGTTCCACTCCCGATGTCTTAATCTTTGGTCCCTTCGGATCTTCCTGGAAGAACACGACGATGCCCAAAATCCATTACACGGGAGAAAATTCCCCCCCAATCATCCGCCATGATATTGTGTTAAATCTAGGATTTGAACGGCGCACCGATAACTATATCCGTCTTCCTCTCTGGGTCTTGGAGATCGATTGGTTCAATGCTGATGCTAAAATCCAAAATCCTATTCCTATTCCTCTTGATCCCGTATCGACCGAAGCAAGAGACAAGTTTTGTGCCTTTATCGTCTCTAACGGATCTCAGCCCATTCGCAATAAAGTCTTTCGTACACTATGTGATTACAAGGAAGTTGATTCAGCAGGGCGTTTATATAACACTATAGGCAATTCTCTCTTTGCTGGAGCAGGGGGTGGGGGAGGAGAGAAACGGAAAGTCGAGTTCTTAAAACAGTATCGCTTTTGTTTAGCGTATGAAAATTCGGCTAGTCCAGGCTATGTTACAGAGAAACTCTTTCATGCCAAGGTCGCTGGGTGTGTCCCTATTTATTGGGGTGCTCCTGACGTGGAGACGGATTTCGATATGGAGGGATGCATTGATGCGAGAGGATTAAGCGATGAGGAACTGATTGCTCGTGTTAAAGAGGTTGATGAGAACCATTCGCTGTGGCTGAAGAAGGTGAGTGTTCCTGTTCTTAGCGCGACGAAGAAGGAGGAAATCTTTGGCCTCATGCACAAGGTGGCTAGTGCAATTATGGATGCAAGTTTGGCGTTGCCAACCCAAGAAAAGGTCGCGCCAACCCAAGAAAAGGTCGCGCCAACCCAAGAAAAGGTCGCGCTATCAAACACAATCTTTGTTACAGGATGTAGTCGTGCTTATATTGATATTCTGGTCAAATATTGGATTCCTCCCATTCTCGCCCAGAAAACAGTATCTCCCAATATACAACTCCATGTCTATTTACTGAACGATGTTACAGAGGAAGATAAGAAGAAGATTCCCTCTACTGTACAACTCTTTAGCATCCCCAAGGAGGAAGTCTTTCCTGATTGCTGGAACCCTCAACATTTCTTATGGAAACTCTGGATACTGAAGCATTGCACTGCTCCTAAAGGGTATCCCGTTCTGTATATGGATGTGGGTGTATTCTTTTGCCGTTGGCCAAGGACTTGGCTCAGTAGAATCGACGACCTCTGCTTGTTAGATGATATACACGATAATCGACACATGTGTCACGAGGAGTTTACTAAGATTCTGCGTCTAACAGAAGCTGAACAAAACGATACGCAAATCTGGGCAGGAGCAATTACGTTTGTCTCTGGATCTGAGCGTGCCGTGCGTCTCTTTGACGAGGCGTGGACTCTTGGGCAGAATCCCGCTGTCATTGTGGGGAAGAAGTGGACAGGGATGGATGGGAATATGCCCATGGGGCACAGACACGATCAAAGCGTGTTATCGGTTCTCTCGAACCGACATGGTCTCCCGCGTATCCCGCTAACTGAAGTCTATTGTCACACGAGTTTGAGGCATACGTTTATGCGGGGACTGTCCTTATATGTCCACCGTGGTCTCTTTGCCCACAATGATTACCTTGCGAAGGGAATCGATACTGCGTGGATTATTAATCTAGATAGGAGACCCGATCGTATGGCACGATTTTCTCCCAAGATTTTAGACAAGGCAATTCGTTTTCCCGCGATTGATGGAGAAAAGATAACCCTCACTCCTTCTTTGGCTGCAATGTTTGCTCCTTTAGGATGGAGAAAGGGAGTTATGGGATGTGCACTCAGCCATATTTCCTTGTGGGATAAACTTGTTCACGATAAGGCAGGAATTGATACCTATCTGATACTGGAAGACGATGCTCAACTTGAGTCCTTAGATATTCAGATGGATTCCCTTCCTGCGGATTGGGATGTTTTATATTTAGGAGGAGTTCTTCCTCCAAATCGTGAGGGAATGCTTAGTGTTAGAGAGGAAGTAGGGGAAGTTTGCCGTGTAAAAGAGAACACCCTCTTTTACAAAGAACCGTCGCGGTATTTTCATTTCTGTGCCTATTCGTATATTCTTAGACGTTCTGGGGCGAAGAAGTTAATGGATATGATAAGTAAGAGAGGATGTTGGGCTCCTGCCGATCATCTGTTGTGTAATTCTCACCGTGAACTGAATATTTATTTTACGAAGACATTGATTGGATGTTACCAAGATTCTGATCCAAGGTACCAACAGAGCAATTTCAATTCCTTTGGCAAGGAGGAATATGATAGTGATTTGAGAAATGAGGAGGTGTTTACAGATATTCCTACTCCAGGAGAATTAAATATTGCACAGGCGTTGAAGGATTGTTTTGCTGGTGGGTCTGGGTCTGGGTCTGGGTCTGGGTCTGGGTCTGGGTCTGGGTCTGGGTCTGGGTCTGGGTCTGGGTCTGGGGCTGGGTCTGGGTCTGGGTCTGGG